>OJDV01000657.1_pt1 | contig 11708 bp, 23 predicted proteins | sample 1592911 | NCBI WGS metagenome assembly OJDV01 (sample SAMN05416860, study PRJEB24817) | seawater metagenome | isolation source: Sea water | place: Canada:Atlantic | collected 2013-11 | reverse complement strand
GTTAAATGATGCTGCAATGTGAGCTTCTCCAATTGAGTCAACAATGACTTTACGTTTTTTAACTTTAGTACTTGACTTTGCCATATTACTAATTATTATTTAGTTGCTTTTTTCTTGTTAGCAACTGTTTTTCTTCTACCTTTTCTTGTTCTAGAGTTGTTCTTAGTACGTTGACCTCTTAAAGGTAAACCAGCTCTATGACGTATACCTCTGTAACAACCAATATCCATCAAACGTTTGATGTTTATTTGTGTTTCAGAACGTAATTCACCTTCAATAGTAAAAGTTCCAACTGCTTCACGAATATTACCTATTTGCTCGTCAGTCCAATCTTGTACTTTGATGCTTTCGTCAACTTTAGCTGTTGCTAAAATTTCTTTTGATCTACTTCTACCTACTCCGTAGATATAAGTTAAAGAGATCACTCCTCTTTTGTTTTTTGGTATGTCTACACCTGCAATTCTTGCCATAATTACCCTTGTCTTTGTTTGAATCTAGGATTCTTTTTGTTAATCACGTAAAGTCTCCCTTTTCTGCGCACTAATTTACAGTCTGCGCTTCTTTTTTTAACTGATGCTCTTACTTTCATCGAATTAGTATCTATAAGTTATACGAGCCTTAGTTAAATCGTAAGGACTCATTTCTAATTTTACTTTATCACCTGGTAATAATTTAATATAATGCATACGCATCTTACCAGAGATATGTGCTGTCACAATGTGACCATTTTCAAGTTCAACACGAAACATTGCATTTGACAATGCTTCAATGATTGATCCGTCTTGTTCTATTGCTGCTTGTTTTGCCATAGTTTAATTAAGCTACCGATTTTCTATTTTTACCAGTTTTCATCAAGCCATCATAATGTTTATTCAACAAATATGAATTGACCTGTTGCATTGTATCTATTGCAACTCCAACCATAATTAATAGTGATGTACCACCAAAGAATAAAGCCCATCCAGCTTGTACATCCATTAGCTTTACAATAATTGCTGGGAACACAGCTATTAATGCCAAGAATATAGATCCTGGTAAGGTAATTTGAGACATAATTTTGTCTAAATATTCTGAAGTTTCTGTTCCTGGTCTAATACCTGGAATAAAACCACCACTACGTTTTAAATCATCTGCCATTTTGTTCGTTGGAACTGTTATAGCAGTATAGAAATAAGTGAATATGATAATTAATAATGCAAATACAATATTGTACCATAATCCGAAAATATCAGAAAACTGTGCAATCATCCATTGACCAGCATCACTACCATCAATTGATTTACCGATTAAACTTGGCACAAACATAATAGCTTGAGCAAAGATTATTGGCATTACACCTGATGCGTTTAACTTTAATGGTAAAAACTGTCTAGAACCAAATACGTTTTTCTCGTATCCTCCAGAAGCAGTTCTTCTTGCATATTGGACTGCAATTTTACGAACAGCCATAACTAACATTACAGATGCCATAATAATTACAAACCATATTACTAATTCGATTAAGATCATCATTAATCCTCCATTACCACCACCACTTAAACGTGATGCAGCATTTTGAATAAATGAAGAAGGTAAAGTTGCTATAATACCAACCATAATTAATAATGAAATACCATTACCAATACCTTTATCTGTAATCTTCTCACCTAACCACATTGCGAATACACAACCAGTAACCAAAATAATTACTGACGATATATAAAATGTAGGTCCTGTTCCTAATAAGAATGCTGATTGAGGAATACCAAATGCTGTTGGTAAACTAGCCAAATATCCTGGTGCTTGAAATAAACAGATCACGATGGTTAACCAACGTGTAATCTGAGTAATTTTCTTTTGACCACTCGCGCCTTCTTTTTGTAGTTTCTGAAGATAAGGAATTGCTATTCCCATCAACTGTACCACAATAGAAGCCGAAATGTATGGCATAATACCTAATGCAAAAACAGAAGCGTTAGCAAAAGCACCACCAGTAAACATGTTTAATAAACCAAGAATACCTTCTCCTGCTCCAGCTTGTAAATTGCTTAGTTGACTTGCATCAATACCTGGTAAAACAACCTGAGCACCAAAACGGTACACTAAAAGTAAACCAAGCGTTAGAATGATTCTGTCTTTTAGTTCGGTTATTTTCCAAACATTCTTTAAAGTTTCTATTAATTTCATACTCTAAGTTGTCTTATAAAGTTACAGCTTCTCCACCTGCAGCTTCAATTGCAGCTTTTGCTGAAGCAGTAAATTTATGAGCAGTTACTGTTAATTTTGATTTTAATTCACCACGACCAAGAATTTTTACTAATTCGTTCTTTCCCGCCAAACCTAGATCAACTAAAGTTTGAAAATCAACTGCATCCTTTATCTTCTTATTGTCTACTAACTCTTGTAATTTATCTAAGTTCACACCTTGATATTCTACACGGTTAATATTTGTAAATCCAAATTTTGGTACACGTCTTTGAAGAGGCATTTGACCACCTTCAAAACCTAATTTCTTAGAATAACCAGAACGAGATTTAGCTCCTTTGTGACCACGAGTTGCAGTACCACCTTTTCCAGAACCTTGTCCTCGACCTATTCTTTTACCTTGATTCTTTACAGAACCTTCTGCTGGTTTTAAATTACTTAAGTCCATTCTATATTATTATTTTGTTTCTTCAGAAGAAACTAAATGTGAAACTTTATTTACCATACCAAGAATACTTGGTGAAGCATCGTGCTCAATTGTTTGACCAATTCTTTTTAGTCCAAGAGCTAGTAATATTCTTTTTTGGTTTTGAGTACGATTGATTGCACTTTTCACCTTTGTTACTTTAATCTTTCCCATCGTCCTATTGATTAACCGTTAAATACTTTTTCAAGAGAAATTCCTCTATCCTTTGCAATTACTCTTGCATCTCTTAATTGTAATAACGCATCAAAAGTTGCTTTTACAACATTGTGAGGGTTAGAAGATCCTTGAGATTTAGATAATACATCATGGATACCAACTGCTTCTAACACTGTTCTTACAGCACCACCAGCAATTACACCTGTACCAGGAGCAGCAGGAATAATATTTACTCTAGCTCCACCAAATTTACCTTTTTGTTCGTGAGGTAAGGTTCCTTTAATAATAGGAATTCTTACTAAGTTTTTCTTAGCATCTTCAACAGCTTTTGCAATTGCAGTAGCTACATCTTTAGATTTTCCTAAACCGTGACCTACAACTCCAGCTTCATCACCAACCACTACGATCGCTGAAAAACCAAAAGCTCTACCACCTTTTGTTACTTTGGTAACTCTCTGTACACCAACTAAACGATCTTTAAGATCAATTCCACTTGGTTTTACTAATTCTGCGTTTTTATATTTTTGATACATAGTGTCTTAGAATTTAAGTCCGCCTTCTCTTGCGCCTTCAGCTAATGATTTTACTCTTCCGTGATATTGGTATCCACCTCTATCAAAAGAAATAGTACTGATACCAGCTTTTATTGATCTCTCAGCAACAGCTTTACCAACTAAGGTTGCCATTTCTGTTTTAGTTCCTTTTGTAGAAGCTACATCTTTATCTCTTGAAGATGCTGCAGCTAAAGTTTTACCTGTTACATCATCTACTACTTGAGCGTAGATATCTTTATTGCTTCTAAAAACAGCTAATCTTGGTCTTGCTTCTGTACCAGAAACAACCTTACGGATTCTGCTTTTTATTCTTAGTCTTTTTTCGTTCTTTGTTAATGCCATAACTAATTTTTTAAGCTGATTTACCTGCTTTTCTTCTTAACTCTTCACCTACAAACTTGATCCCTTTTCCTTTATAAGGCTCAGGTCTTCTGAAGCTACGGATTTTTGCAGCAACTTGACCAACTAATTGTTTGTCGTGAGATGTTAATTTTATTATTGGGTTTTTACCTTTTTCTGAAATAGTTTCAATTTTTACTTCTGGTGCAATATTTAAAACAATATTGTGAGAGAAACCTAAAGCCAAATCTAATTTCTGACCTTGATTTGAAGCTCTATAACCTACACCTACAAGCTCTAATTCTTTACTCCATCCTTTAGAAACACCATCTACCATGTTGTTCATTAAAGATCTGTATAAACCGTGTTTAGCTTTTTGTTCTTTGTTATCTGCCGATCTAGTTACAAGTACGTTTCCGTCTTCAACTTTAATTTCAACAGTATCATAGCTTTGTGTTAATTCTCCTAATTTACCTTTTACGGTAACTAAGCTATCCTTAACATCAACCGTAACTCCTTCTGGAATTGCTACTGGATTATTTCCTATTCTTGACATGTTCTTTCTGCTTTAAATTAGTATACGTAACACAATAATTCTCCACCGACATTATCTCTTTCTGCTTGCTTACCTGTAATTACACCTTTAGATGTAGAAACAATAGCAACACCTAAACCGTTAAGGATTCTAGGCATTTCTTTAGCATTAGCATACTTACGTAAACCTGGTGTACTGATTCTTTGAATTTTCTTAATTACTGACTCTTTAGTTTCTTTATTGTACTTCAAAGCAATTTTAATTGTTCCTTGTACACTTGAGTCGTCGAATTTATAACTTAAAATATATCCTTGATCGAATAATATTTTAGTCATCTCCTTCTTTAAGTTTGATGCAGGAATCTCAACCACTCTATGGTTAGCCATCACTGCATTTCTGATTCTTGTTAAGTAATCAGCAATTGGATCTGTATTCATTTATATTAATTTGCGGTAATGGTTTTCAATACTATTATCGAACCTAAAACCAATTTATAATTCTTTGTTTATCGCTAAGCGATAGATGTTACCAAGATGCTTTTCTAACACCTGGAATCAAACCTTGGTTAGCCATTTCACGGAATGTTACACGTGAAACACCAAAAGTTCTCATGTACCCTTTAGGTCTTCCTGTAAGTTTACATCTGTTGTGCATACGAACTGGAGAAGCATTTTTAGGTAACTTTTGTAACGCTTCGTAATCTCCAGCTTCTTTCAAAGCTTTACGTTTCTCAGCATATTTAGCTACTGTTTTTGCTCTTTTAACCTCACGGGCTTTCATTGATTCTTTAGCCATATCTTAGTTCTTTTGAAAAGGTATTCCCATTTCAGTTAATAACGATTTTGCTTCCTTATCTGTACCAGCTGTTGTTACAAATGTAATATCCATACCAGATATTTTATTGATTTTATCAATATCAATTTCTGGAAAGATAATTTGTTCAACTACACCTAAGTTATAATTTCCACGTCCATCAAAACCTGTTGCTTTGATACCGTTAAAATCTCTTACTCGCGGTAATGCTGATGTTACTAGACGATCTAAAAACTCATACATTTGCTCACCTCTTAACGTTACACGAGTACCAATTGGCATTCCTTTACGTAATTTGAATGATGCAACATCCTTTTTAGATAATGTTGCGACAGCTTTTTGACCAGAAATTTTTGTTAATTCATCAATAGCATGATCAATTAATTTCTTATCTGAAACTGCTCCTCCTACACCTTTAGATATTACTATCTTAGTAAGTCTTGGAACCTGCATTATATTTTTATAACCGAATTCTTCTGTAAGAGCAGAAACTACTTTGTCCTTGTACTCTTGTTTTAATCTTGGAGTATACATAACTATATTACTTCATTTGATTTCTTAGAAAATCTCACTTTATTATCACCTTCCATTTTAAAACCAACTCTTGTTGCTTCTCCTTTTGAAGTTAACAACGTCAAGTTAGATATATGCATTGGTGCTTCTTTCTCTACAATTCCACCTTGAGGACTTTGTGCACTTGGTTTAGTATGTTTCTTAACCATGTTTACACCCTCTACGATGGCTTTGTTCTTATCTATAAATACTTTAAGTACTTTACCTTCTGTCCCTTTATGGTCTCCAGCAATTACTTGAACTGTATCTCCTGATTTAATTTTAAGCTTTGTCATTTTTTTATACATTAAAGCACTTCTGGTGCCAATGATACAATTTTCATGAACTGTTTGTCACGAAGTTCTCTAGCTACTGGTCCAAATACACGAGTACCTCTCATTTCTCCTGTTGGATTTAAGAGTACACAAGCATTATCGTCAAAACGAATATAAGAACCATCTGGACGTCTTACTTCTTTTTTAGTACGAACCACAACTGCAGTCGAAACTGCACCTTTTTTAATACTTCCATTAGGTGTTGCATCTTTAACAGATACTACGATTTTATCTCCTATAGAAGCGTATCTTCTTTTTGTACCACCAAGAACACGTATTGTTAATACTTCTTTTGCTCCTGTGTTGTCAGCTACTTTTAATCTAGATTCTTGTTGTACCATAATTATTTAGCTCTTTCAATTATTTCTACTAATCTCCAACATTTAGATTTACTTAAAGGTCTTGTTTCCATGATCTTTACCGTATCACCAATGTTACAGTCATTTGTTTCGTCGTGAGCAACATATTTCTTTGTTTTCAAAACGAATTTTCCATACATAGGATGTTTAACTTTTTTTACTTCTGCAACAACGATTGATTTCATCATTTTGTTACTAGTAACTACTCCTACACGTTCTTTTCTTAAGTTTCTTTTGTCCATCTTTAAGCCAGAATACAATTACTGTATTTCTCTTTTAGTTAATTCTGTCGCAATTCTTGCTACTGAACGTCTAGCGTTACGTAACTGAATTGGATTTTCTAATGGAGAGATTGCATGTGCCATTTTCAGGTCTGCATAACTCTTTTTTGTTTCGCTAAATTTCTCTTGTAACTCAGTTACAGATAGCTCTATAATTTCTGCTTGCTTCATAATTTTTTATATTAAGCCTCGTAATCTCGAGCTGTTAAAAACTTAGTTTTTACTGGTAATTTTTGAGCTGCAAGACGTAATGCTTCTTTAGCAACGTCTATTGGCACACCACCAACTTCAAAAAGGATTCTTCCTGGCTTAACTACAGCTACCCAGTATTCTACAGCACCTTTTCCTTTACCCATACGAACCTCTAAAGGCTTTTTAGTAATTGGCTTGTCTGGAAATATCTTAATCCATAATTGACCTTCTCTTTTCATATAACGTGTTGCTGCAATACGAGCTGCCTCGATTTGACGTGACGTTAAAAAGTTAGTGTCTAGAGATTTTATACCAAACATACCATAAGAAAGCTGGTGTCCTCTTCCGGTATTTCCTTTCATACGTCCTTTTTGGACTTTACGAAATTTTGTTCTTTTCGGTTGTAACATTGTTCTTTGTCTTTAAAAATTACTTTCTGCGACGAGATTTATTATTATCTCTTCCGCGTCCTCCTGGTTTGCCACCTTGTTTCTTAGACAAGCCAACTAATGGAGAAAGTTCTCTTTTACCATATACTTCACCTTTCATGATCCATACTTTTACACCTAATCTACCATAAGTAGTATGTGCCTCAACTAAAGCATAATCAATATCGGCTCTAAACGTTGATAAAGGAATACGTCCTTCTTTGTAGTGTTCACTACGTGCCATTTCAGCACCATTTAAACGACCACTGATCTGGATTTTAATTCCTTCAGCATTCATACGCATAGCAGCAGCAATTGCCATTTTGATTGCTCGTCTATAAGAGATACGATTCTCAATTTGACGTGCAACACTAGATCCTACTAAAAACGCATCGAGTTCAGGTCTCTTAATTTCAAAGATGTTTAACTGAACCTCTTTACCAGTAATTTTTTTAAGTTCTTCTTTTAACTTGTCTACCTCTTGGCCACCTTTCCCAATAATAATACCAGGTCTTGCAGTAGTGATAGTAACGGTTACAAGTTTAAGCGTACGCTCAATAATTACTCGTGACACACTTGCTTTTGATAAACGAGCGTGAACGTATTTTCTAATCTTATCGTCTTCTGCTAGCTTGTCGCCATAGTCATTTCCTCCATACCAGTTAGATTCCCATCCTCTGATAATTCCTAAACGATTTCCGATTGGATTTGTCTTTTGTCCCATATCTCTATTTAAGCTTGTGTGTTATTTTTTGCTCCAATCACAACTGTAACGTGATTAGATCTTTTTCTAATTCTGTGTGCACGACCTTGAGGTGCTGGACGTAATCTTTTTAACATAGATCCTCCGTCAACTCTAATTTCTTGCACAAATAAATCTGCCTCTTCAATACTTGCATCTTCGTTTTTAGCTTGCCAATTAGCAATAGCTGATAATAACAATTTCTCTAAACGACGTGATGCTTCTTTAGAACTAAATCTTAAGATTTGAAGTGCTTTTTCAGCTTCTTTTCCTCTAACCAAATCAGCAACTAAGCGCATTTTTCTTGGTGAGGTAGGACAGTTATTTAATTTTGCAAATGCAACTTTCTTTCTGCCTTCCTTAATAGCGTCTGCCATTTGTTTTTTACGACTTCCCATAGCTTACTATTTTTTTCCTTTATTTTTTGCACCTGCATGACCTCTAAAAGATCGTGTTGGTGAAAATTCTCCTAACTTATGACCTACCATGTTTTCAGTTACATAAACTGGTACAAATTGACGACCGTTGTGTACTGCGATTGTTTGTCCAACAAAATCTGGAGAAATCATAGAGGCTCTAGACCACGTTTTGATTACTGTCTTTTTGTTAGAAGCTACATTCGCTTCAACTTTTTTACTCAATTTATAATGGATGTAAGGTCCTTTTTTTAATGAACGTGCCATATTATCTCAATTATTTCTTTCTACGTTCTACAATATATTTATTACTCGACTTAGTCTTAGAACGTGTTCTAAATCCTTTAGCTGGAATACCGTTTCTAGACCTTGGATGTCCTCCTGAAGACTTACCTTCACCACCACCCATTGGGTGATCGACTGGATTCATTACCACTGGTCTTACTCTTGGTCTTCTACCTAACCATCTTGAACGTCCTGCTTTACCAGAAACAGTTAATTGATGATCAGAGTTAGAAACAACACCTATTGTAGCCATGCACTCACTAAGGATCAATCTTGTTTCTCCTGAAGGCATTTTCACAGTAGCAAATTTACCATCTCTAGCCATTAGTTGAGCAAATGCTCCAGCACTTCTTGCCATTACTGCTCCTTGACCAGGACGTAATTCAATACAAGATATAATTGTACCTAAAGGTATTTGACTTAATGGCATTGCGTTTCCAATTTCTGGAGCAACTCCTTCTCTTCCAGATACTACATTTTGCCCAACTTGTAATCCATTTTGAGCAATGATGTAACACTTTTCTCCATCTTGATAATTCAATAATGCGATAAATGCTGTTCTGTTTGGATCGTATTGGATTGAAGTAACTTCACCAGGAACTCCTGTTTTGTTACGTTTAAAATCGATAATACGATACTTTTTCTTATGACCTCCACCAATATGGCGCATGGTCATTTTTCCTCGATTGTTTCTACCACCAGATCTCTTGTTCGGAACGAGTAAACTCTTTTCCGGCTTATCAGTAGTTATGGCATCGAATCCATTTACTACTCTAAAACGCTGAGCTGATGTGATTGGTTTTAATTTTCTTACTGACATTATTGTCTAATTACATGTTAGTGTATAAATCAATTACTTCACCTTCCGCCAGTTGTACAATTGCTTTTTTAACAGCATTTGTTTTACCATGTTGAATACCAGTTTTAGTAAACTTAGTACTACGATCTGGACGGACATTTATAGTACGAACTTTTTCAACAGAAACGCCATAGGTTGCTTCCACAGCCTTTTTTATTTCTACCTTGTTCGCCTTAGTGTTCACTTGAAATGCATAAGCATTCAACAACTCACTTTGCATGGTTGCTTTTTCGGTGATTATAGGTTTAATTAAGATGCTCATGGCTTTCTATTTACTTAAATTCGATTCAATTCCTTCTAAAGAACTCTCTAAAAGAACTAATTTATTTGCATTTAAAATCTTGTAAGTGCTTATTTCTGAGTTGATTATAACATCAGAGCCTTTAAAATTTCGTGATGACAAATATACATTATTATTTGAAGCACCCAACACAATCAACGATTTTTTGTCTTGTAAATCTAGTGCTTTCAATACTGCTGTAAAGTTTTTCGTTTTTGGAGAATCAAAATTGAAGTCTTCCAAAACTACGATCTCTTTAGCATTAGCCTTCATTGTCAATGCTGATTTACGAGCAAGACGCTTAAGGTTTTTGTTCAATTTAATACTGTAATTTCTTGGTCTAGGGCCGAACATACGTCCACCACCTCTAAACACACCAGATTTAATACTACCTGCTCTTGCAGTACCAGTACCTTTCTGTTTTTTGATCTTACGCGTACTTCCCGAAATCTCAGCTCTTTCTTTAGATTTATGAGTACCTTGACGTTGATTTGCCAAATACTGCTTAACATCTAAGTAAACTGCATGATTATTAGGTTCTATAGCGAACACATCATTAGAAAGCTCTGCTTTTCTACCTGTGTCTTTTCCGTTTATATCTAAAACTGCTACTTTCATTATTTCTGAATAATTACATAAGAGTTTTTGTGTCCTGGAACACATCCTTTAACCACAATCAAGTTCTTTTCAGCAACTACCTTGTAGACTCTTAAATTTTCAACATATATTCTTTCGCCACCCATTCGACCAGCCATTTTCATCCCTTTGAATACTCTCGCAGGATATGAAGCCGCACCAATTGAACCTGGAGCTCTTAAACGGTTATGCTGACCATGCGTTGCTTGACCAACACCAGCAAATCCATGACGTTTTACAACACCTTGGAAACCTTTTCCTTTTGAAGTTCCAGCTACATCAACAAATTCACCTTCAATAAAGTGATCTACTGTTATAGCATCTCCTAATTTGTAATCTCCTTCAAATCCTTGAAATTCCGCGACTTTTCTCTTAACAGAAGTACCAGCTTTTTTGGCGTGACCAATTTCAGCTTTAGTAGCACTTTTCTCTGTCTTGTCATCGAAACCAAGTTGAAGGGCACTGTACCCGTCGACCTCTTCGGTTCTGACTTGGGTAACGATACATGGTCCAGCTTCGATTACTGTACAAGGAATATTCTTCCCGTTCTCATCGAAAATGCTGGTCATACCGATCTTTTTTCCTATTAACCCAGACATAATTATTAATTTATTTATTATTACTATTTATTAAAAATTCAAGGCCGAAAATACATTCGACCTTGAATTGTATTTTTACCGTTTTTCCTTTGCACGCAGCTCCGGACATGTTTCGCTTTTATCTATTTAGCGATAAGATTCACTTACACTTTAATCTCAACCTCAACTCCACTTGGCAATTCAAGTTTCATTAATGCATCAATTGTTTTAGAAGAAGAAGAGTAAATATCTAATAAACGCTTATAAGAGCTTAATTGAAATTGTTCTCTAGACTTCTTGTTTACGTGTGGTGAACGTAATACAGTGAAAATCTTTTTGTGCGTTGGTAATGGAATTGGTCCAGTTACAACAGCACCAGTACTTTTTACTGTTTTTACAATCTTATCAGCAGACTTATCTACTAAGTTATGATCGTAAGACTTTAATTTTATTCTAATTTTTTGACTCATTTTCTTAACTTTTATGATTGTTCTCCTTTAGCTGCTTTAATCACTTCTTCTGAAATATTAGAAGGTGTTTCAGCATAATGTGAAAATTCCATTGTTGATGTTGCACGACCTGATGATAATGTTCTTAATGTAGTTACATATCCAAACATTTCTGATAATGGCACAGTAGCTTTTACAGTTTTTGCACCAGCTCTATCACCCCTGTCTCTTATACACATCTCCGAGCC
>OJDV01000656.1_pt1 | contig 11722 bp, 7 predicted proteins | sample 1592911 | NCBI WGS metagenome assembly OJDV01 (sample SAMN05416860, study PRJEB24817) | seawater metagenome | isolation source: Sea water | place: Canada:Atlantic | collected 2013-11 | reverse complement strand
TTTCTGCCTGTCTCGTGGGCTCGGAGATGTGTATAAGAGACAGGTATTATACCTATACTTTCCTTTGCCGGAGGGTTTCAGGTTAACCTTCAAGGAACGAAACAAACTGGAATGGGACACTTGGGAACTAGCTTTCATTTGGGTGCTTCTAGTACGTATTTTAACCCTGCCATGATGGGCTTAGGGGATAAAAAGTTCTCCGTGGAAGCGGGTGTAAATTTTATTAGTTCAAGTGTTCATTTTCAGAATGGCAACACTGGGATTACAGAAGAAACTGACAATCCAATAGGAACTCCTTTTTACCTGTATGCTACTTATAAAATAAACGATAAATTGACAGCTGGATTAGGCGTTTATACTCCATTTGGTAGCACCGTAGATTATGGTGAAGATTGGTCAGGAAAATATTTAATACAAGATATATCGTTGAGTGCAATTTTTATTCAACCTACTTTGTCGTATAACATCAATGACAAACTAAGAGTTGGTGCAGGATTTGCAATTGTGCGAGGAGCATTTGAAATTAACAGAGCAGCACCAGTGCCAATTGGAAATGATGCTCAAGTAAATTTGCAAGGTGATGCAATAGCTTTTGGATTTAACGCAGGAGTTCATTACGACGTTAACGAAAAATTTAGTGTTGGTTTAACACACCGTTCTAAGGTGGATGTTGAATTGGAAGGTGGAGATGCAGAGTTTACTGTAGACGCTGCGCTAGCTTCAAGATTTCCGGACAGTGAATTTGATGCTACTTTGCCTTTGCCAGCAACAACAACATTAGGGTTAGCGTTCCAGGTTTCAGAGAAATTATTAGTGTCAGTTGAAGGTAGTTTTGTTGAGTGGAGCGGATATGAGTCTTTAGATTTTGATTTTGCAGAAGAGGTTATTGCTGATTCTAAAAATCCAAGGAACTATGAGGATGCAATGATTTTTAGAGCAGGAGCACAATATTCTTATAGTGAAATGTTTGATTTTAGAGCAGGATTTTATTACGATCAATCTCCAATTCAAGATGAGTATTTTAATCCTGAAACTCCAAATTCAGATAACATTGGTATGACCCTAGGTTTAAGTGGTCACATTGGTGAGCGTTTTGGGTTTGATGCTTCCCTTCTGTACATTATTGGATTAGAAAGAGACTCAGAATATCAGCCTTCAGGTTTTGGAGGTACTTATGCTTCAAGATCTGTAATTGCAGGTGTTGGACTAAACTATTCATTTTAAGAAATAACATAGAAAGATGAAAACAAGAAATTTATTATACATATTACCAATTGCTGCGCTAACAGCTTGTGAGCCAGAAATTGATGAATTGGATTTTAGTCCAGGAAGTGCTGATTTTACTACGGTTGTTGCGGTCGGGAATTCACTAACTGCAGGATTTCAGAGCAATGCCCTGAGTGCTGAAGGTCAAGAGAATTCTTTACCTAACATGATTGCGACGCAAATGCAAGAAGTTGGTGGAGGAACATTTACTCAACCTCTAATTCCGGGCGTTCCTGGTCAAAATGGAGTAGGCTTAAATGCTGCCGTTCCAGCACCATTTGTATTACCTCAATTGGTTTTAAGAAATACAGCAACTGGTCCTTCTCCTCAATTAGCGTCTGCACCATACGATGGTTCAGCTTTTTTCGCTTCAATTGGAGCAAATGGGCCATTTAATAATGTTGGAGTTCCTGGGGCGAGGGTAACGCATTTGAATTTTCAAGGATATGGATCATCTCAAGGTAATCCGTATTTTGCAAGATTCGCAAGTAATGCGGGGGAAACAATGCTTCAAGCTGCAATGAGAAACAACCCAACTTTCTTTGAATTATGGATTGGCAACAATGATGTGTTAGGATATTCTACAACTGGAGGTGACGAAGGTGGCGATGCAATAACAGCAGTCGGAACATTTTCTGCTTTATACAAAGCAGCATTAGATTCGTTGACAAAGAATGGAGCTAAAGGAGTAGTTGCGAACGTGCCTTATGTTACGTCGATCCCTTATTTTACAACAGTTGGATGGAATGCTTTAGTATTAACTCAAGCACAAGCAGATGGGTTAAATGGCGCATTTGCTGCGTATAATGGAGCGCTCGATAGTCCACAAATTGCAGGTCAAATTAACGATGCTGATGAGGTTGCCAGTAGAAAGCTTTCTTTTAAAGCAGGTGCAAATGGTTTCTTATTTCTGGACACTGATTTAACTACGGCTTTTACTGACACTACAGGAACTCAGCTTCCAAAATGGAGACAGTTAAAGGGTGGAGAATTAATTACTTTAACAATTTCGCAAGATGACCTTAGAAATAATGGTTTGGGCAGTGTGAATTTGGCTACTGGAACGCCAAACCCGATAACGGGAGAATTTGTTTTAGATGCAGACGAAGTAGCAGAAGTTAGGTCTACAGTAGATCAGTACAACACGATCATTAAGAATGAGGCTGGCGCAAGAGGTTTGGCTTTTGTTGATGCAAATGCTAGATTACAAGAGTTATCTACAACTGGAATTGTTGCCGATGGAATTAGCTTCTCGTCTGATTTTATTACAGGGGGCGCTTTCTCTTTAGATGGTGTTCATCCAGCAACTAGAGGTTATGCTATTATTGCAAATGACTTTATCTCTTCAATTAACGCTACTTATGGATCAAATATTCCAAAAGTAAATATTGGGTCATATCTTACAATAGAAATACAGCCTTAAGCGCTGAATTGCTAGGAAACAAAAAATCCCATTGTGCATCAAGATGTACAATGGGATTTTTTATGCGTTATAGTTTCTTGTCTACTGATTTAAAACTTTTGGAACTTTAATAAAATCAGAGTCTTTTTCAGGAGCATTTTTTAACGCATCTTTTTGCGTGATACTTTCAATTACTTCGTCCTTTCTTAACTCAGCTTCCTCTTCCAACATATAAATAAGTGGTTTTACGCCTTCCGTATCCACAGTAGATAGTTGTTCAACAAAATCTAACATTCGATTCATGTCGCCTGTTATTTCTTGCTTTTCAGTATCGCTAAATTCTAATTTAGATAAAGTAGCAATTCGCTCAACGGTTTTAATATCTACAGCCATGTTTTCTATTTTAAAAGGAATTTAATCTAGTTGAGATTCTATTGCTTTTCTAGTTTCTTCTCGCAAAGTTAATAAATCCATTGCTTCATTCTTAGGGCACAAAGGAGGGTGAATGTAGATTCTACTTTTACCCGGCCTTGATCTCGCAAAGAAACTCCAACTGTCTTCCAACAACTTATAATTGTCTTTAAACGTTATGGGAATAATTGGTGTTTTTGTATCTGATGCTGCTTTAAAAGCGCCATTTTTAAAAGCCTTCATTTTAGGGGTAGAAGTAGGTATGGTACCTTCGGGGAAAATCACCAAATTGGTCCCATTATTCAATTGGTCACAGGCATTGATAATAGCTTGGTGAGCAGCCTTTGCATTTGCACGATCTACTAATAAATTCATTTTCTTAAAGTAGATGTTAAATATTGGAACACTGCCCAATTCTTTTTTTCCAAGAAAAATAAAATAGGTTGGTAAGGAAGCGTAGAGCAGTAAAATATCTAAATAAGAACTATGGTTGGGGCAAATAATGTAAGATGTGTTTTGGTCGTTTGGGATACTGCCATGCACTTCTTTTCGAACGCCTATTAAAAATAAAATGGCGTTGGCTTGAAATCGGATGAGTTTAAATCCTTTTTGAAAGTACTTTTCATTCGTAAGTAGAACTGCTTGAATGGGATACAGGAGTAAAATCACGAGCATAACCACAATAAGGAAATAAATTTTCCATGCGTAGGCAAATATGGCGCTGACAATTTTCATGACGTCAAAAATAGGTTAAATCAAGACTGTAGCAAAAGTGCTTTTAATAAAATTATTCGCCGATCGAAACATTTTTAACCCACAACAACCTTTTGGTTGAGAGGATATAAAAATATTGGGTAGGAAGCAGAATGAAAGCAAAACACTTTTATGATTTCAAGTAATGACCTATTGCAACGGTCTTAAATTGGTATTTTTGAAAAATGGCAAGAATACTAACGGGAATACAAAGTTCAGGACAAAGTGGAGAGGTTCATTTAGGGAATATTTTAGGAGCAATTCAACCGGGAATTGAGCTTTCAAAAAAGGCTGAGAACGAAGCATTTTTCTTTATTGCGGACTTACACTCTTTAACAACTGTGAAAGATGCAGAAGTAAGAAAGTCAAATGTATATGCCGTTGCAGCAGCTTGGTTGGCATTTGGTTTTGATACGGATAAAAACGTTTTTTACCGACAATCGGATGTTGCTGAGGTTTGTGAATTGACTTGGTATTTGAATTGTTTTACACCATTCCCAATGTTGGCAAACGCACATTCATTTAAAGATAAAGCTGAAAACTTGTCTGATGTAAACGCAGGCTTGTTTGACTATCCTGTTTTAATGGCTTGCGACATTTTACTATATGATGCAGAGTTTGTTCCTGTAGGGAAAGATCAAAAGCAGCACTTAGAGATGACTCGTGATATGGCAAGTTCGTTTAACCACAAGTTTGGTGAAACCTTTGTTGTTCCAGAAGCTCTAATTGATGAAAGAGTGATGGTGGTGCCAGGTACTGATGGCCGCAAGATGAGCAAGAGTTATGATAACTACATTAATATCTTTTTGCCAGATAAGCAGTTGAGAAAAGTTGTCATGAAAATAGAAACCGATAGTAAAGGGTTGGAAGAAGTAAAGGATCCTTCAACTTGCAATGTATTTGCTCTGTATTCGTTGTTGGCAGATGAATCTCAAATTGCGGAAATGGAGAATAATTATAGAGGAGGGAACTATGGATATGGTCATGCCAAACAAGCACTTTTCGAATTGATTACTGACCAATATTCGATGGAGAGAAAGCGTTATATGGAATTGATGGAAGACAAATCTGCCATTGATCAATTGTTGAAAGAAGGGGCGGCGAAAGCTAGAAAAGTAGCACAACCTGTTTTGAAAAAAGTAAGAGATAAGTTGGGGTTTGGTGTGTAGAATATAAATGCTATATGTAATAAATTACAATGGAGATATTCTCAAGTTCAGTAATAATTCAATTTAATTGGCAAATTGAATATTTATAAATGGCTGATTATTTGCTTTTTGTAAAATAGTTTCGTTTCTCTAAGGTATTATTAATAAACTACTACCTTATTATGAAGAAAGCTATTTCTATCGCTGCACTTGTTGTTGCTGTCCTATTTAATTTTGATATTGCTGCACAGCACATGCAGTATAATTACGACGATGCTGGTAACCGAATTAAGAAAGAAATTGATTTAAATCCTGGTCAGCTTCGAAAGAAATCGTCTTTAAATGACCAACTCTCCGGTCAAATTATAAAAATATACCCCAATCCAACAACAGAAACAATTAAAGTTGAGGTTGATTCTTTAAGCGACCAGAATACAACAATTGCATTGTACGACATTAATGGAAGGTTAGTGTTAGAACAAGCTGCCTTAGATTTAGTGAATGAAGTTAATCTATCGCAATTTGCAAATGGCAAATACATTTTACGTTTTAGAAACGGAGAAGAAATTAGCAACTGGGTAATAATTAAAAACTAAGGCAATGAAGAAATATTTAGGAATAAGCTTGTTCTGTTGTTTAACTTACCTTGGATATTCTCAGAATCCAAATATAGTTTATCAAGACTTAAACACCATAGAGGACTTAGAAGTGAGAACTATTGAATCTATATTGAGTGCTCCAGGGAATGAAAGTGTTGAGGTAGGTAAGATACCAGACAACTGGACCGTGACTCCTTCCGGAGCTTTTAATTATAGTGTGCCCATTAGAATACCTGAGGGTACTCAGGGTGTTCAACCACAGCTATCCGTAGTCTACAATAGTCAATCAGGTAATGGTTTGGTTGGTTACAATTGGAATATTGGAGGATTGTCCTCAATTAGCCGAATATCAAAATCTTTGCACCACAGTAATAAAGTCCAATCTATTCTAATGGCAGTAGATGATCGTTATGCTTTAGACGGTGCTAGATTATTGCCTCTTTTGGGGGCTAATAACGCCACTGGATCAGGAATTAATGGTATGCCGGGAACAGAATATGGAACCGAAAGTGAGTCTTTCACAAAAATTGTATCACACGGATCTCAAGGAAATGGGCCTGAATGGTTTGAGGTGGAGTTAAAGAATGGAACTAAAATGGAGTACGGAAAGTCTTCAAATTCACAAGATGTGGCCACAGGCCCTAGTGCTATTCAAAGTGTATTAGTTTGGAGATTAAACAAAGTAATAGATTTAAACGGTAATTATATGGAATATGATTACATATGGTTGAATGGTCAACAAGTAATTCATAAAATAAAATACACCGGCAATACATTACAAGGCATTGTCCCTTATAACGAAGTCGAATTTCACTATAAGAAAAGAGTAGATACTGAGCAAAAGTATGTGACATCTTATGGAAAAAGCATTTTATTAGAAAACCTTCTCGAACGGATTGTAATTACAAATGATGGAAACCACTATAAAACATATCGGTTTGAATATGGTATAGAGGCCTATAGTTACTTAAAGAATATTGTAGAGGAGGGTGGGAATAATAGCGCTAAGCGGTTTATTCCAACTGAATTCGCTTATGCTTCTGCAAGTCATTCGATTAATGAGGTAAATACAGGAACTCCCTCTGGAGACAATGAATATAGGGTTGCCGATTTCAACGGTGATGGTGTAAGTGATTTATTGAGAATAGGTAGAAGATTTAATCATAATAATTTACGAGTGTACGACTCATATCAGATTCTATTAAATGATAACGGAGTATTTGTTCCTTATAATTATTATTTTCCGCCTGGAATTATATTGCAACAAGCCTTAAATCAAGATATTTATAAACATGATGGCATAGGCCATTTTCTTTTAGGGGACTTTAATGGGGATGGGAAAACAGATATTTCATATAGCTCTGTAAACGAGACAAATGCAAATGATAATTTATACTTAACAAACGTAGTAATTCAGTATTCCAATTGTACCGAGAATAGCGTGAATTTTACTAAAATCAATTATGGTATACCTGCCTATCAGGACGGTAATGGAAGAGTATTAAAATATTTAGGAAGAAGGAATAACTTTATGGTTGGGGATTTTGACGGTGACGGGATACATGACTTATATTTAAATTTAAATAACGGCCATAAAAATGATTACGGGGCTCATCGCCATTATGTTTATGAGGGGTTTATCTTGAAAACTTATAATTCTGTGTTTAGCCGAGTGCAAAATATCAATCCAAATGAAAGTCATCAGCTCGGGAATAAAGATTTGGTTCATATAACAGATATAAATGGTGACGGCAAATCTGAAATAATGCAGATTTATACGAGAGGAGCCTTGAATATTCCTGGAAATAAAACGAATGCAAAACAGTTTAATTCTTCTGGCAATGTTAACAGCCAACTTGCTCAGTACATATTTACCTCAGGAAGTAATTTTCCTTTAACTGTTAACTGGCCAAATGAAGACCATACAATAAAGTTTGGGGACTTTAACGGTGATGGTAAGACTGATATAATGGCCACTCATAATGGAAATAAGGTAAATTGGGAAATTAGATTATCTGAGGGTAACAGTTTTAAGCATTACAAAAATCTTCAACTGTCAACAATTAATTATGGAGAACACCTTCAAATTGGAGATTTTGACGCTGATGGAAAGTCGGATATTTTACATACTGTTCACAACAATGCTAATTCCAATACTACGTTGGATTATACTTACACCAGAGATATCGACGGTCACAACAATAATATAAATTTTGAACATCACTCATCAACGTTTAACACGGAAATTACTGGTGTGCAGCCCGGTTACTTGTTAGATTACGATGGAGATGGTGCTCTCGACTTAATGGCAGCAACAAATGTATTTACATCTTTTAATGTAGCTGATCCAAATAATGAAATTAGGCACGGAGAATTAGCCGGAATTTCGACTGGTTACGGAGAGTTTACGAGTATTAACTATGAGTCAATATCTAGTCAAGGAAATTCATGCAGAGGACTGTATACGAAAGGCTATGGAGCAATATATCCAATGATTGATTTTCATAAACCATTGTTCGTAACTGAAAGTGTTAATTTTCCTGATCAAAGTGGAATGAATGGAAAAACTGCCTTTAGAGTGAAGAATAAATATTTTTATGAGGGAGCAAAACTTAATTTAGAAGGGAAAGGTTTCCTTGGTTTTACAAAATTTGCGTTTGAACAACTATATCTTGGAGCAAATGAAACTACACCAACAACTTACCATGAAACAGAATATGAGTTTAATTTACCTTTTCAATTCGCTCAGGTGAAACGTAGTTTTTCGTCTATGGTAAATAATAGTAGCTGTAAATTACAACGTGTGTTTCTTAAAAACTTAAGCTCCTCTGAAAATTTTTATTCAATTACTGACCTTTCTACCCCTTGGGTTCAAAAAAGGTATTCCAATAGGTTAATTAGAACTATTATTGGGGATAATTTAACAGGTAGTAAAAAAAGTTTAGAATATAATTATCTCAGTAGCAACTCTACCTTATACGGGAACCCCGACCAAGTTGTAGAAACAGTTGGTGATGCGTCAACAGCTCAAGTTGTTACCACAACAGATTATGAGTATGGTCAATTTGGGACGCATATTCCTGCACATGTAATTTCTACAACTACTGCAGTACAGCGTGATGGGTTAGATCCTGCAATAGTTTATTTGAATTTCGATTTTGACACCAAAGGGAATCTAATCTTAGAAAAAAGAGTTGACGATGTATCGGCATCATTAGTAGAAACTTCGTACGATTATAGTTCAAATTTCTTTGGTTTGGCAACTATAATTACTGAATATGTTCCTGGGCATAGCAATGGGTTAAGATTAACCAAACTAGAATATGATAATAAAGGACGTCATTTACTACAGCGAATAAATCCATTAGAATATGTTGAGAACTGGACATATGATCCCATCAGTAGCAATATATCAACCTATGATGATATCATTGATGGAAACCCCCTCCACGTATACACATATGATGAGTTTCATAGAAAGAAAGGAGAGCTGGACTCGTACGGTAATACCATCACGATTGAAAGGGATTACGATCCGAGATACGGAGTTGCTGACTACGAGTCAGATAGACGCCTTTATAGTCTTACGATTACCTCTAGTTTAGGTGGTGGCGGTGAAACATGGTATGATCATTTAGGAAGGGTCCGTAGAACGGAAAATTATCAATTCAGCCAAAGCATAAATACGGTCACAAATTATTTTAGCAGGGGAATGGTAATGGAAAGTTATGAACCTTTTGAAGCAGTAGGTTTAAATAACAGAAATAGTTATAGCTATGACGAATTTGGACGTAATACAGAAGTAAGTCGATTTCAGTCTAATAACGTACTATTAAGCCGAGTAATGACAGCTCAGCCGACTCATACTGGAATAGTAGCACCATACACATACACTAATCGCAGCGTTACGACAACTTCAACAGATTTGAGTGGAAAAAGCAAGTCCATAACTTACGATCCAACTGGTGCTATGAGCACTGTTTTAGATGATGGTGGCACACTGCAATATTTTTACAATAGCTTTGGTAAACCCACTGAAATTCTGTTAGACGGCTCCATGGCAACTAGCATGCAATATGATGACCTTGGTTATCAGAACAAACTTTTCGAGGTGAATTCTGGTGAAACAATATATAAGTACAATGTTATAGGAGAACTAACCTACCAAAAGGATGCGAATAATAATATTACTGATAACTTAGTTTATGACGAGTTGGGAAGATTGTTATCGAAAACAACAGATGGAAAAATATTTACATATGCATACAACAATAGTGATCATGGTATAGGGCAACTTGACTTAGAAAGCTCTCAAAGTAATGGTATTTGGAATAAGTACCATTACGATGCTAATGGAGATTTAGTCCGATTAGAGGAGAATATTCAGGGTAAAGTTTTTACAACAAAGTATGATTACTTAAATGGACGCTTAATACAGGAAGAATACAATAAGACAGATCAAATTAATGCAACAATTTTGGATTATAAATATTTCGGAAATGGATCTTTATCTAGTGTAGAAGATGCCAACGGAATAAGCTCTGGGACTAATAATTTTTATACTTGTTTAGGTAAGAATGACAATGGATTGTGTACTTCTTTTGATAGAATTAATGGTGATGTGATGTCTGTTAACTATTCTGCTTCTTCACTACCAAGTCAATTTTCGTCAAACTCAGGATACTATGATAGAACTTTTGTGTTTAATAATTCAAATGGGAATTTAATCTCTCGAAAGGGATTATTACCTGCACAAGATGAGTCTTTTGTTTACGACTTGCAGGAACGATTGAAAGAAACAATTTTGATGGGAACACCGTTTTCAAGTATTGATTATGATAATAATGGGAATATTTCCAATAAATCTGATATCGGTGAATACGCTTATCACCCCACCAAGAAAAATGCATTAATGGAGGTTACTAATGACTTGGCAGAGGTTCAAACTACCACTCAAATTATTGAATACGACGCCTTCCATAATCCAACTCGTATTGAAGAAGGAGACTGGGAGTGGGTTTTTGAATATGGGCCAAACCATCAGCGAAAAAAGGCAACAATACGAAATTTAAATGATGGAGCAGAAAAATACCGTTATTACACAGTCAATGCCGAATATGAATACGATGTAGATGACCAAGTGATATATCAGGTGGATTATGTTTCTGGCGGTGGAGAATTGGTTGGGGCTGTGGTATATGATGGAGGTAGCACTACAAGTAACGTGTATGCTATTTATACCGACTATTTGGGCAGCATTGATTTGGTAACTGATGAGTTTGGCAACACTGTTGCAGACTTAAGTTATGATGCATGGGGCAGATATAGAGATCCGCTTACTTGGTTAACACCTTCACAGGGCTCTGGTTTTGAGCCGAACAAGCCTGATTGGTTGTGGCGAGGATATACCGGGCACGAGCACATGGAGGAATTTCAATTGATAAACATGAACGGGCGCTTGTATGACCCGCTGGTGGGAAGAATGTTAAGCCCAGATAATTTTGTGCAGGATAACACAAGTTCTCAAAACTACAACCGCTACAGTTATGTGTTTAACAATCCGTTAAAATATACTGATCCAAGTGGGGAGTTAGCATGGTTTGTGCCTGTTATTGCAGGGGCAGTTATTGGGGGGTATGTTGGTGGTTCAATTCAACAAGGTAACGGTGGTCTATCGGGAGCAAATTGGAATGCAGGAAGTTGGGACAATACAGCTTGGAAGGGAATTGTTGTTGGGGCTGTTGCAGGCGCAGGAATAGGTTTGGGTGTTTCAGCAGGCTTAGCAGGAGCAGGAGCGAATATTACAGGTATTTCAGCATCAGGTTCAGTAGGTTTTGCTACCTCAGGAGCAACTACTACTGCTTGGAATATAACTGCAAATGCTTTAATTACTGCAAACATTAATATGGTTTCAAGTTCACTTCAAGGTGGTAGTTGGGGGACAGCAGCAAAAACAGGTCTAGTTGGTCTAGGGGCAGGAGCAATCGGAGGAGGAGTAGCAAGCAAGTATTCTTCAGCATCTAGTAGAGGAGCAATGTCGCTTAAAGGAATTAAAACACAAAACTATGTGACAAATATTCTAAATGGAGCAGGAGCTGTCTCTTATACACATCTGACGCTGCCGACGATCTACTCTGTGTAGA
>OJDV01000655.1_pt1 | contig 11725 bp, 12 predicted proteins | sample 1592911 | NCBI WGS metagenome assembly OJDV01 (sample SAMN05416860, study PRJEB24817) | seawater metagenome | isolation source: Sea water | place: Canada:Atlantic | collected 2013-11 | reverse complement strand
ATTATCGGGTACAATCCGATAACTTATTATTAAAAATTCATTTTATTTTCATGAGCCAAAAACTTAATATTTTAAAATTTCTTCTACAATCAGTCATCTTAGGTTTGGCTGTTGGATTTTTAATTGTCTACTTTAAACCCTCTGTCATAGAAAATCACGAAGATAACAATATTATAACCAACCCTACAGATGCACCGACCAGTTATGCCAATGCTGTCAACAAGATTGCACCATCTGTGGTCAGTATTTATGCTCAAACTGTTAACAACCCACGAGTGAGTGAAGAAGTACAACAACTTTTGGGCGTGAGCTCTTTGTTACCCCAAACCATGACCCAACAGTACCTTGGTTCAGGTGTGGTCATGTCTGAGGATGGTTATATTGTCACCAGCTATCATGTCATTCAACAAGCCAACCAAATCATTGTTTCATTGTGGGATAATACCATACTAGAAGCCAGTATCATTGGTTTTGATAATGTTACAGATTTAGCCGTATTAAAAATTGAAGCCATTAACTTAGTGCCCGCTACTTTTATGGACTCTGATAAAACCCAAACCGGTGATGTGGTGATGACAGTTGGCAATCCTTTTGGACTCAGTCAAAGTGTGTCATTGGGAATCATAAGCGGTAAAGGTCGCAGTGGCATGAATGTCAGTACTATTGAAGATTTTATTCAAACTGATGCATCGATTAATCAAGGCAACTCAGGTGGTGCATTGATTAATGCACAAGGAAATGTGGTAGGCATCAGCTCAGCTACCTTTAATCGGAATGGCGCCCAAGGCATTAATTTCGCCATTCCTTCCAATGTTACCAAACTGGTCATGCATGAAATATTAAAATATGGAAAAGTTTTTCGCGGCTGGTTGGGAATCGCCTTAATCCCGCCCCGATATTTAAATGATCGTAGAAGTAAAATAGCCATACCTGAAAAAGGTGTAGTGGTAGGATATGTTAGCCCTGGATTTCCAGCTGCAAAAGCCTATATTAGACCAGGAGATAATATTACTCACGTTAATGATATTGCCATACAAAACATCTTCCAATACAAGGAGTTGATAGCTAAAACAAAACCAGGTGAAACGGTAGAGATCTCAGGGTTCACAGGAGCATCCTCTGGTGGCAAACCATTTACAATTCAAGTTAAGACTGTCGATCGTCCACCTCAAGTAAAGTAATTAAGCCTATTAAAACTACCATTTTCAACTGATATTAATAAACGCTCTTAGTATTATTCAGTTATTATGAAATCAACATTATTTGGCACATATTCCATGCCAGAAGTCACTTTTTCTCAAAATTAAGCATTATTTATAAAAATTTTATTGCATAAATCAAATTTACATGTACCATTGGGACACATGGTACAACTGGAACAAGGTAAATGTAGATGCAAATTAATATAGACATAGAAGCAGCAACTCCGTTGTTTACACAACTGATAAATCAAATTAAACAGGCCGTTGTCAATGGAGACATTGAACCGGGTGCACCATTGCCATCTATAAGACAATTGGCCAATGATTTAGAAATCAACAATAAAACAGTTGCCAAAGCGTATCAGCTATTAGAACGAGATTCGGTGATTCAATCAAAAGGATACCGTGGCAGTTTTATTCACCCAGATGCATTAACAAATAGCACCATTGATCTTAATCAATGGGTAGAAAAAACATTAACAAAAGTTATAACCGATTTTAAACAAGCAGGCGTGACAGATTCTGAGATTCGCATTGCTTTTGGTCATATTTTGAAAAATAAATAAGGAAGCAACATGAAAACTAAAACCACAAACTATGTGAACATATCCCTGGCTGTATTAATTTTATTTTTAGCATTTTTGGTACAACCGGTATCTGCAAAAGAAAAAAACAACAGGCTTGAAAAACAGATTAAAGATATCACTTTAAAACTAGAGCAAAAACGCAAAGATTACCACATACCTGGAATGGCAATTGCCATCGTTAAGGACGGTAAAATTGTTTTATCGCAAGGATTTGGAGTCAGTGACATTAAAAATGACACGCCTGTAACAAATCAAACACTGTTTGGAATAGGATCAACAACCAAAGCATTCACTGCTAATTTAATTTCCACACTGGTTGATGAGGGAAAAATGCAATGGGATGATCCCGTTACCAAGTATCTACCCTACTTGCAATTTAATATGGACAATGAGAATGATGAAATAACCATTCGTGACATGATTTCCCATCAAACTGGTTTTACCCGTTTTAATTTGTTATACGCCAATGGTGAAGTTGAACGTGATGAAATGTTAAAAGCCGCCATTAAAGCTGAGCCATGGGCTGAGTTTCGCGAAAAATTTCTCTACACCAATTTAATGGTTACAGGAGCAGGAGTTGCTGCTGCTCAGAGTGTCAACACAAATTGGGAAGATTTGTTAGAAAGCCGAATACTCAAACCATTAGGGATGAAAAACACAACAGCCTATTATGACAAAGCCCAAGAAAACCCATTACTTTCTTCTGGTTATATGTGGCAAGAAGAGCAAAATAATCACAAGAAATTAGCCATGCATAACATCACAAATATTGGGCCAGCTGGCGCCATTAACTCAAATGTTGATGACATGACAAAATGGCTGATGCTTCAATTGAACAAAGGCAATTATCAAGGCAAACAAATTGTCAGTGCCGCTCAGATCCAAGAGACTTGGTCTCCTCAAATCAAAGTAGGCGGAGGAGCTGCTTATGGTTTAGGCTGGATCATGCGAGAACTACAAGGGCAAAAAATGGTCGCGCATGATGGCAGTGTTGAAGGTTATAGTGCCATTGTTGCTCTATTACCAGAATCAAAAATGGGGTTTGTTCTGTTAACAAACCTCACACAAACACCATTATTAGGTGAATCTATTAGTCTGGTTTTTGGCACATTATTGGACACTAATGAAGAAAAAATTGATAACAATAACATTAATGCCAATTCTTATGATAAGTATGTAGGTAAATACTTGGCCAATTTTGGTTCATTTGAAAATACACTTTTTAATTTTCATGTTGAAAATGGTGTGGCTTTTCTAGATGTTCCTGGTCAAACTGATTATGAACTGTTAGCACCTGATAAAAATGGTTTGATGTTTTTTAAAGTAACAGACACGGTATCAGTATCATTTGATACAGATAAGGATGGAAAAGTTTACGCATTAAGAATGCACCAAGGCGGAATGGATTTTGAATTACAAAAACAAGGCGTGCCAATTAATGCAGAAATTGATGCTCAAGAATTACAAAAATATGTGGGCCAATATACATCAGAGTTATTTAAAGGCAACCTGACAGTAAAAGTGCAAAATCACCGATTAGCAGTACATATCCCTGGACAAATGACATTTGAGTTACATTTACCTGATGAAAAAAACCGCAGGCACTTTCGAATCAAGGATGTGATGAGCGTAGTATTTGAAACAGATGCAAACAATGAGATTGTTGCTTTGAGTGCTTACAATTCAGACAAAAAAATAGACACCGCAACTAAGGTAATCGAAACTAATGCAACAAAACTACCAACTGTGGCTGATATACTTAAATTAAGAAAAACAGAACAAAGAATATTGGCGTTAAAAAATTATGGTGGTTTTCGATTGAAAGGCAAGATCACTATGAAACAGACAGGTATAGTGGGCCAAGTGACAACCAGTTTTAAAGGTTATAATCATTACAGAGAAGAATTAAACTTTGGTCAATATGGATCGGTCATCACGGCCTTGAATACAAAAAATGCTGCCATAGCGCCGAGTTTTTCAGCTTTTATGGAACAACACGGCAAATATTTCGAACAAGCCAAATATTCACATCCCTCTGCTTTAATTGATTGGAATCATTATTATGATCAAATTGATGTAATAAGTGCCACTGAATTTAATGGCATAAAGGCTTATGTGATTAAACTGGCTGGAGGCAAAGCTCCTGATACTCAATTAATTATTAATGCAAGTAATGGGGATATACTTAAACAAGAGTCAAAATTGCTCAATCCTACTCTGGGCTCTATTCCTGTTGTTACCCTCTATGAAAACTACCAAGAAAAATTTGGACTTAGAGTTCCTTTTAAAGCGAGTGTAAAAAATGATTTCAATGGAGAATCTGTTATTGAAGTAGACCACATTGAATCTAATTTAAAATTTAAACCAGAATTGTTTAAATTAACCAACCCTGAAACAGGAGAGTAACATGATAGATCCTAATAACTTTTATTTTTACATTATATTTTTAATCCAAATATTGTTGGCTTCTTGGTACATTCCTACAAAAATATTGAACAGAATGAAAACAGTCATGCATGAGTATCCTCCCCAACAGTACCCTAAATTGTATGCTGGTTCTATTGGCGCTTATAATAAGTTGCAACAAAGATACCAAATGATAAACAGGATTCTTTTCACCTTAGGCTTTTCATTGTTATCTGCGATTGTTATGTGGGATTACACCACACAAGGCAATATCAATGTGATGATTCCATGGGCTTATTTTATGATACAAATGGTGCCCTTAATGTGGTTAGAAATTAAAGAGTTTAAATATTTTAAAGCCATGCGCAAAGGCAATACTAATACTAAGAAAAGCGCGACAATCATCCCTCGAAAATTGTTTGATTTTCTTCCACAAAAATTATTTGGCTTTGCCATTGTTATGATGCTTGGTGCCTTTTCATTGGTGATAAAACAATATGGTTTCAAAGGCAATGCCATTGAAAGCATTATGATAATACTGGCTACTAATTTATTTTTTGCAGGTATTATCTATTGGAACATTTATGGCACTAAGCTAGACCCATACCAAACCAGTGAAGACAGAATAAAAGTCATCAAAGTCACAGTCAAATCATTGGTCTATGTCAGCATTGGTGTGAGCATATTTTTAGGGGCACAAATGCTGATCAAACTGTATGATTTAGATTTTCTAAAACCCAGTGTCATGAGTATCTATTGCCAACTCATACTGTGGGCAAGTGTTGGTAATCGTCTCAAACAAATCAAAATTGAAGATTTAGATTTTAGTGTTTATAAAACTGATGATGGCACTGAACTCAATCCAAAACCAGCTCAAGATTAGAATTATTTTTTATAGATTTGGAGATTTTGTAAAAATTCATCACAGAAATTCAATATATTTGAATCTTGGATAATTGTATTACTGCTTTGTGAATAAACGACTATAGCAGTGCGCGCATCAACCAGTGATAAATTAATAATTGTATTGCCTTGATATTTTTGAATATGGCCCTCAATTGCCCATTGAGCACCATATTCATGATTCAAATATGGATAAGGTTTATTGGCATTGTTTATAATGACACTGGATGAAAGTAATTTTAACCGATCATTCTCAATAATTGTTGATTGCAAAATTACTTCAACACGTTTTGCCAACTCTTGTTGATCTGTAGTTTTTACATTTAAAGGCAATATTGCAATGCGCACCAAATTAGGTTCAATCACTTTATTTGCAACCCACAAAGTTGCAATTGATAATAAAAACAATCCAAATAAGACAGAAGCTATTCTTAGTAGCCATTTTGAAGGGGATGTTTTTTTTGAATCAATACATTGTTTCACCTCAGGAATCCATTGATAACCCCTTTTGGGCAATGTTTTAATGTGCTCTTTTCCTATTTGAGCACGCAATTCTGAAATACACCTGGTCAAGGTTTCATCACTGACTTCTTGGTTAGGCCAGACACTGTCAAAGATTTTGGTGCGACTAACAACATGTCCTTGATGTTTGACCAACAATATCAACATATTCATATTAACAGGACTAATTCTTTGTATTGCCTTACCAATTTTCACTTGCCCATGACCAGGATAAATGATGAGGTTTGCTGAGATCAAATTTTTATTAAAATTAATTTCCATGTGTTGCATTGTAACAATAAAACAAGCTAAAAAAACATGTCCACATACTTTACCGATGTTTTACTCAGGTTAAATTGGCTGATTCTATACACAATGGAATCATACATTTACATAAAGGTTCACTCATGAAATCATATATAAAAACATTTTTAAAATTTACATCAATTGTCTTCGTTTTGTTTGTTGCCATAGTTGCACTTATAAATACTTCGCCATTTGATGAAGAACTCAGCCCAGAAGTCAAAAAAATCATTAATAACATTCCATTACCAGTAGTTGAAGGCAATGCCTATTATGCAATAATGGGCATCAATGCCCAAGCAAATAAAGACATAGTTGAAGCTGGTCATGAACTCACATTACGATACCTTGAAAATAGAAAAAATGGGAACGATGACATAACTTCAAAAGATTACAAAGAAATCTTAGGCAATACTATCTCTAATGGGCACCCATGGCAAAGTGAAGTTAAACATTGTGATAAAAATGAATTTAATTGTTTAAACTATTTGTCAGAAAACATAACAAGCGAGTATTTAAATGAACCAATATTGCAGGCTTTACTGAAAAGATACACAGAAATTAGTGAAATGAAGGTGTATTCTAGTTTTATTGATAGAACTTTCGCAACCCCATTAATTTCGTATGCGAGTATGACGCGGCTTAGCCGGGTTAAACTAGCTTCGGCCTATAAAATTGAAAATAGGGCTGAATTTATAAAACTATTACACAAAGACTTGAAATTTTGGAAAGTACTTCTAAATCAAGGCAGTCTATTGCTTGATAAAATGGTTGCCGTATCTGTGATTAAAAGGGACTTAAACTTTTTATCTGAGTACATCAGAGACAATGCCAGTGTAGAGTCAGATAAAATTCTCATTAATGAAATGTTAACTTCATTAACTTCTAATGAGTTAGACTTTAGTAAAAGCTTTATAGCAGAAAGCATATCATTTCTTAATACTTCTGATGATTTGACCAAGGGGTCTGGAACTTCCTGGTATGAAGGTTTTTTATACCAACCCAAGGCGACACAAAACATCTTTTATGAGAAACAAATCAAACAACAAATTGAAATGGCTCAATTATCTTTACAAGAATTAATAAAAGTACGTAAATCAGGCTTTGTTGATTTTGATAAAGGTTTTAAATTACACTTTATTTATAATTTTTTAGGTAAAACTCTTGTCCAATATAGTGCAGGTGCATATTCAGATTATATAGTCAGAGCTCATGACCTTAATAATATGATAAAAATGGTTAATATACAATATCAAGCAAAAACAAATAACCAACAGTCACTCCAACAACTGTTGTCGCAACCACAAAATGCCAACTTGTTTAATAACAAACCTTTTGAATATGATCAAGAGTCTAAATTATTACATTTTAAGTGTTTGGATAATTATAACCATTGTAGAATACAATTATAGGTGGATTTACAAGCACTTTATCATATTCAAATACTTGAGATTTACCGTTTATAAGTATTTTATTATCGTTTATCGATATATTTTTATTGCTTTTCAGTTTTTATTGTGTATGATAGGCTCCATACTAATTATTTATTGGAGAAATTATGAACACATTATCATTTTTAAGTATTACCCTATTGGTTTATGCCGGTTTAATCATTTGGTTGTTTAAACAATTAAAGTTTAAGCAAATTTGGCAAGGTCCAACTTCACACAATACAGGTGCGATTAAAAGCCCACTTACTCTATTTGTAAAAAGAACATTGGACTTTTTTCTAATACTATTTCTTTTAATATCTCTGGCCATTCCAGTTATTGCTGTGGTAATGGCCATTTCACAATCAGATGTGCCGACATGGGGAATTGACATTGGCATATTCTCAGGATTTAAACTGAATCTTGCTGAAATGTCTGGAGTCGAAGCCATGGGTGTACGTAATCAAGAATTCAGTGGCAAAGGGCTGGTGAGCATCGATACCTCCAATTTGTATGCCTGGTATTTGTTTGTTGTAATTTCTCAAATCAGTGCTTTGGTCGCCTTATATGTCACCAATCAGTTAAGGAATATGGTTTTTTCTTTATTATCTAACACACCATTTAACAATGAAAACCCACAACGCATTAAAAAAATTGGGATTGTTATTATCATCTGGAATATCATCAACCCGTTAGTCCAATATTTTGGTTGGGGGTCAGTTGTTAATGACATCACGTTTAACAACACAGGCATACAACTGTATCCTGCTTTTGAGGTTAATGTCATTGCTGTTTTAATAGGGCTGATGTTGTTGTTACTCTCAGGCTTATTAAAAGAAGCTAAAATACTCAAAGAAGATCAGGAGTTAACAATCTAATGGATAGTGAAACTGAAATGCAAATTAAAATAAACCTGGATTTATTGCTGGTCATGAAAAAAATGAGCCTGACGGAGTTGTCCGAAAAAGTAGGTGTCACCATGGCTAATTTATCCGTACTAAAGAACGGCAAAGCCAAGGCCATACGATTTTCAACCTTAATAGCCATCTGCAAAGCACTGGAATGTCAGCCTGGTGATGTTTTAGGATTAGAAGCCATTGATGAATAGTGAATTAACAAATGTAAATCTTCATTTAATATATAAAAGAGGCAGATGATTCTGCCTCTTTATAATGTCTTGAATGAAGATTAAACTAGAAGACTTAGAATGTTATGCCATCACGCATTGGAATTTTGTCAGAGTAATAAAAGAAACAGAAATCAAACAAAAATATGAGTTGATAATAGTTCTCATTTTTTCTCAAATTAAGTTCAATAGTGAAAATAAATTGGTCGAAATTTTAAATCTTGGTCATTTTATTATTTGTTTGGTTCTCGCATTTTTCTTTTTAAGTCTCTGAGATAATCTCTGTCAGCTTCTCCTCCATTGTCCCTCATTAAAAAGACCTTCTCCCAAGCTCTGGCATATTCTCCTCTCCAGTAAAGCCCTTGCCACCATTTATCATATAAATAGGCATTTAAGTATGGACCAGGAAACCTTTTCTCAGAACGGATAAATAATTCATCGGCTTTCTTAATAAGTATTAATTTTTCGTCATGGCCTGTCTTCTCATCCATAGCACAAATAGAAGTAATCATACCTAAGTCAGCAAAAAACATCATTTGGCTTGGTGGAATCATGGAACTGATCCGCCCATCTAAAGCTTTTTCAGCAATTTTCATCGAACCACAATTGTCCCCTTTATCGTAAAGAACGGCACTAAATCCCCAATACACATCTGCATAATCAGGATCTAACAACCAAGCTTGATTGAATCGTTGCATCGCTTTCTTATAATTCTTCATCTCGAAAAACTTGAACCCTTGATCAACCCAAGCCTTTGCAGCAAGCTTTCTTGTACCGAACTCTTTGGTAACCTTAGCGATGAACTTCTCATCGCCTTTTATTAACTTTGGAACGGCACTTCTATCCATACCACCATACATAGGTACCTGATCAACTCGCACTTTTTTTGCGGTAACAGAATTGGATACTAAAATGCCAGTCATCATGATTAATAATAGAATTAGATGTTTCATAATTTGTTCTCTTTCTTAATGATTATTTTAATGGGTGTCATAACTGTTCTTAAAACAGATGACTATGAATAATACAAATGCCTAATTATAACTAGCTTTACAAAATATTAGAATCTTTACTTTAGCCTAGTAGTTTGGCTATCTTTTTTCTGTGGGCAACTTCCCAATCATCAAGTGTGGTGTTGAGTTCTTTTTCGGTACATTCTTGGGCTTTTTTATAAAATTCTTGTGCTTTATCTGCAGGCAGCACAACCACACCATCTTCATCAGCAACAATGATATCTCCTGCATTTACATTGGCTCCTCCACAGTTTAATGGCTGATTTAATGGGCTGATAAAATTCTTTTTACCTGGTACAGGCACCACTCCGCGGGCAAATACTGGAAATTGCATTTCTTTGATTTCGCCAATGTCTCGAATCACACCATCAATGACAAATCCAGCAATGCCTCTTTTTTGAGCAATCGCACAAACATTGCCACCGGCTATTGCAAATTCACAATCTACTGCATCAGCCACTATTACAGAACCTTTAGGCGCTTGGTACAAAGCAGCATGAAACATTAGATTGTCGCCTGGTGCTAGCTGCACTGTAAATGCTGGGCCAGATAAAATAGGACAGTCATCCAATAGTGATTTAATCCCATAATCCATGAAATTTGAACGGGTTAGTGCTTGAAAGTAAGCGGTAGAAGGAAATTTTGAAAAATCCATTGTGGGCTCCATTGTTACTATTTGTTATGTTGATCATCCCAGACTATAAGCAAACCAATGCTTAAGAATTTGGAAACTAAAACCAAATTCTATCATAAATAAAATTTGCAAATTGGTGCTTTAAAATACTGAAACAATTATTTTGTGTTTTTATGTACATCTTTATAAACTAGCATATCAAAAAGCCTTTCTTCGCGCTCAGGTGTGAACCCACATGAATGTATCCAATCTTTAGGATTTTCATATGTACCAAATAACATATCCCACCAAACAATGTCACCATAATTATTTTTGTGACGTCCAGCTTGATGGTGGATTCTGTGCATTTCGGGGCGTTGAAATATATAACCAACCCACTGGGGAGTTTTAATATTGGTATGGTAAAAAAATTCACCTATCGCTGTAAAAAAAGTATAAATAGCCGCTGCTTCTAGTGATAAACCAAGTAGCGTATAAACAAGCAGGCTGCCTATCACAGAGTTAACAATCATTTCACCTGGATGTTTATAGAATGAAGTAATGACTTCCAATCGTCTTGGGCTGTGGTGAATTTGATGAAAACCTATCCATAAAAAGTCTAACTCATGGCGCCAACGGTGCCACCAATAAAACACAAATGTGGCAATAAAATAAGCAATAAACCCACCTAATGCTGGTGAAACCGAATGAGACAAATTGAACACAGACCAAGATGACAACCAGACTTCCCATGATATTCCTGCTAATAAAACAACACCTACCTGAACAGCATTAACAAGTATTACACGTAATGGCCAGGTCTTAACATGAGGCAAAGTCCAGCCAGGCATGGATTTTTCAAGAAGAAAACAACCGGCAAAAATGACAATAATTGTTGTTAACATCTTAATTTACTCTATTGATTTGTATGTCATCAATCCAAAATTCACCCGGCTTAAGAATGTTAAGCTCAAACCTGAGTCGATTCATTTTATTTGCAATGGTGTATTCGTGTTCAAATTTTTTCCAATCAGAATAGGATTGATTTGACTTGTTGATGGGTCCTAAATCATTTTTAAAAGCGCTGACCCCAGATATTTTTATAACAAAGTCAGTGTTACTGTTTTTTACCCAGTAACTTATCTTATATCTGTCCCTTGGTTTTGCTTCGATTTCTTGTGTGAAACCAGGTGAGAACCTTCCTCCTTTATCTGAACACTCTCTGACATTAAAATGTAAAGATTGATTCCCTGCTTTATATTCACCTGTATCAAGTAATATATCAAAGTCTCCAGATTTTGTTGTCTTTGCTGTATATAAAAGCCAATTGACGGGTTTGTTGTTTTTGCTAAATTCAAAACCACCATTGTAGTCGATATTTAGATCGGTTTCTGATTCGCTCATTTGTGCATGGCTATAATTAGCCACCAAAGCAATACAGACAAAAGACAATATTTTACTTATTTTTTTCATAATATTTCCCTCTATAAAAATTAGGATATTGAGGTAAAACTATAAGAAAAAAATTAAAAAAACTAGACTTTATACATCAAGAATCGAATTATTGCCTATTAAGTATAATATTGCAGTGCCTGTCTCTTATACACATCTCCGAGCCCACGAGACAGGCAGAAATCTCGT
>OJDV01000654.1_pt1 | contig 11751 bp, 12 predicted proteins | sample 1592911 | NCBI WGS metagenome assembly OJDV01 (sample SAMN05416860, study PRJEB24817) | seawater metagenome | isolation source: Sea water | place: Canada:Atlantic | collected 2013-11 | reverse complement strand
CTCGTGGGCTCGGAGATGTGTATAAGAGACAGTAGTAATAGGATATCTATATTATATTTCATATAATATAAAAAAGCATAAAAATTAGGTGGTTCATTATGCCATTTTGTCACAAGCCTTTGTTTTTTCCTAATTTCGTGTCTGCAAATTAGAATATCACCATGTTAGGAACGGAAGAGAAAGTAATAGACGAAGAGAGACAGGGAGAAACACTTGAGGGCAAAAAATTATCAAATTCAAACGGCAGAAAAGTATTCATTGAGAGTTACGGTTGCCAAATGAACTTCTCTGATAGCGAGATTGTTGCTTCAATATTGGAGAAAGATGGCTACGAAACAACTAAGTTACTCCATGAGGCTGATATAGTTTTTGTAAATACCTGTTCCATTCGTGAAAAAGCTGAACAAACCGTTAGAAAGAGGCTTACCGTCTACAACAAGTATAAACGTAAGAATCCAAAAATGATCATTGGAGTATTGGGTTGTATGGCTGAACGATTAAAATCGAAATTTTTAGAAGAAGAAAAAATAGTGGACCTTGTTGTTGGTCCTGACGCTTACCGCGATTTACCAAACCTCGTAGGGGAAGTTGACGGAGGTCGAAAAGCTGTGAACGTAATTCTTTCAAAAGAAGAAACATATGGCGACATTGCTCCAGTTCGTTTAGGAGGAAATGGCGTAACAGCATTTGTATCCATAACTCGTGGATGTGACAACATGTGCACTTTTTGTGTCGTTCCTTTTACAAGAGGAAGAGAAAGAAGCAGAGATCCAGAATCAATCCTTCAAGAAGTAAGAGAATTATCTTTAGCAGGTTACAGAGAAGTTACACTGTTAGGGCAAAATGTAGATTCTTACCTGTGGTATGGAGGTGGATTAAAGAAAGAGTTTGCCAATTTATCGGATGGAGAGAAAGTTAAAAGCACTGACTTTGCTCAATTAATGGATAAAGTTGCACAAGTCGATCGAAAAATTCGAGTCCGATTTTCCACTTCGCACCCCAAAGACATGTCAGATGATGTGTTGCATGTAATGGCAAAACACGGTAATATTTGCGATTATATACATCTGCCTTTCCAATCAGGAAACTCTAGGGTATTAGAAATGATGAACCGTGGATATACTAGAGAGTTTTACATGAATAGAATTGATGCAATTAAACGAATTCTACCAACCTGTTCCATTTCTGCTGATATTATAGCAGGATTCTGTTCTGAGACAGAAGAAGAACATCAGGAAACCTTGAGTATGTTGGAATATGTAAAATACCATTTTGCATATATGTTTAAATATTCTGAGCGACCAAATACAATGGCACAAAGAAAATATCCAGACGATATACCCGAAGAGACCAAACAAAGGCGTTTGGCAGAAATAATTGATTTGCAGCAAATTCATTCTCATGAACAACTAAAAAAAGACATCGGAAAAACTTATGAAGTATTAGTGGAAGGAGTTTCGAAAAAGTCAGACAAAGATTTATACGGAAGAAATACACATAACTCAGTGGTCGTATTCCCAAGAGAAAATTATAAAGTAGGTGAATACGTTATGGTTCAAGTAGAGAATTGTACTTCAGCAACATTAAAAGGTAAAGCCATTAAATAATGACAATAGAACAAATTAAACAACGCTTTGGAATTATTGGTCATTCTGAACAACTAAATAGAGCAATTGACATTGCTGTCCAAGTTGCTCCTACTGATTTATCAGTTCTAATTACTGGAGAAAGTGGATCAGGCAAGGAGAATATGCCTCAAATAATTCATCAGCTTAGTGCAAGAAAACACAATAAATACATAGCTGTTAACTGTGGCGCAATTCCTGAAGGAACTATTGACTCTGAACTATTTGGACATGAAAAAGGATCATTTACAGGAGCAACTGATACCCGAAAAGGATATTTTGAAGTAGCCGATGGCGGAACTATTTTTTTAGATGAAGTTGCAGAACTTCCCCTAACTACTCAAGTGCGCCTATTGCGAGTTTTGGAGACAGGAGAGTTTTTGAAAGTTGGTAGTTCAAAGCCACAAAAAACAAATGTGCGTATAACGGCAGCAACTAATGTTAATATTCCAAAAGCAATAAATGAAAATAAATTTAGAGAAGATTTATATTATCGATTGAATACTGTTCCAATAGAAGTGCCACCTTTAAGAGCTCGAAAAAATGATATTCACTTACTGTTCAGAAAATTTTCTGCAGATTTCGCTGATAAATACAGAATGCCTTCAGTGCAATTAACTGAAGAGGCTACGGTGCTTTTATTAAAATACAGATGGCCTGGAAACGTAAGGCAATTAAAAAATGTTACAGAGCAAATATCTGTTATAGAGAAGCATAAACTAATTACGGCAGAAGTGCTTTTAACTTATTTACCAGAAAATAGCGAAGCTTCGCTGCCCGTACTTTACAGTGGAGATAAAGATGGAATGACGGAAAGAGACATCCTATACAAGGTGCTTTTCGACATGAAGAAAGATGTTGCAGATTTAAAGAAAGTTGTTTTTCAAGTAATCAAATCTGACTCCAAGCCAAATAAAGAAGAAATTAATGATCAGGTTTTTGATAGGTTATACGGTGAACAAGATAATTTAAGTTCTATAGAAAGAAGGTTAGAACTTGCTCAATTCAATGAAGACAAAACACAGAAAAGAAGCAATTCAAATTTCACTGAAGACGTTGTTGGCTTTCGAAAAACGGACAATCCTGAAGAGAAAAATGATTATCATGAAATTGTAATCGAAGAAGAAGAGTCACTTTCAATTTCTGACACCGAGAAAAAGCTAATTAAGAAGGCCTTAGAAAAACATGGTGGAAAAAGAAAATATGCTGCAGAAGATTTAGGAATTTCGGAACGTACTTTGTATCGAAAGATTAAGGAATATGATATTGAACAATGAGCAATAACAAGAAAATAGGTTTTCTAGCATTTTTTATGGCTGTAACTTTTACAGCTTGTAAAGTATCGTACTCGTTTACAGGTGCTTCAATTTCACCAGAAGTTAAAACCGTTTCAATTGACTTCTTCTCTATTAATGCTACTTTGGCCCCTCCTTCTTCTGGGCAATTATTTACTGAAGCGTTAAAAGATATTTTTATTTCACAAACAAACTTGGTACTTGTAAAAAGTGATGGAGACTTACAATTCGAGGGTTACATAAGTAATTATACCAACAACCCTGTTGCTATTCAAGGAAATGAGCAAGCCGCTTTAACAAGAGTAACCATGACAGTTAAGGTGAAATTTACTAACAGCAATGATGAGACACAGAATTTCGAATCTAATTTTTCGCGATTCGAAGATTTAGCTTCAACTGAAGACTTAGGCTCAAAAGAGGAAGAAATATTAAATACGATCAATGAGCAATTGACACAAGATATTTTCAATAAAGCAGTAACAAATTGGTAATAAACAAATCAACATTTATTTCTTATTTGAAGGATCCAAATTTGGTGGGTTCCGATTCTATCGTTGGTTTGAATGAAGTTGTCTATGATTTCCCTTATTTTCAGAGTGCTCAAATGTTGCTTACCAAGTCCTATCACAGCAGCGAAAATTTGAATTTTGAAAGCAGTTTAAAGAAAACTGCCGCCTATGCAGCGAATCGCAATAAATTACACAGTTTACTTTTCACAACAATTAAGTCACCTACGCCTGAGCAAGTGGTAATTGAGCAAGCAATTGTAGAACGGACAACTGTTCAACAATTCGAAGCACCAGAGGTTGTTGAAAAAGAGATAGAGCCAATAAAGGAAGAGTACATTTCATCACTTGTAGCCAATTACCAAGAAGAAGTTCCTGTTGAAGCGACAATTGAAAACTCAACAATTCAAGAAACTCTTGGAGAAAAAGAGATTGAAATAGCGGAGTCTGATTTGACAGAAGAACCGGTATTTGAATTACAAGATGATAAACTAAGAGGAGAAAAGCCATCTATTTTAGAAGAAGATAAATTCAATATTGATTTTAGCAAAATTGAAGAAGGTAAGAAGGATGAATACGATTCTCTGGAAAATCAAATCCTAAGTGCCGCTATAAGTAGTTCCGTTTTGCTAAATGTCTCAGGAGAAATCCCTGATATTGATAGTTTAGTTACGGAAAAAATTGCCCCTCCCCCTTTTGAGTTCGTCGAAAACAGAGTAATTAAAGAAGAAAATAACGACATATTTAACAAAAATACCTCAAAGGATAGTCACTCTTTTACAGGTTGGCTAAGAGCTATAGATGGACCTAGCGAAGAACTTCTAGAAACAGAAGAGGAAGATGAAATATTTGAAGGACCCACCTCTAACGTAGCTGTTATAGAAACCAATAGAGAGAAGACCAGTTTTTACTCACCCGTTAAGATGGCACGTTTAAGCGTGCAAGAAGACGATGACTTAATGACCGAAACATTGGCAAATATTTACGCTGACCAAGGGCACTTAGAAAAAGCAATTAAAGCTTTTGAAAAATTGCAGTTGAAATATCCCGAAAAAAGCAGTTATTTTGCATCCCGAATTAAAGAAATACAAATTCAACTAAACACATAAAAGAAAATGTACATTATTGTATCCGTTTTAGTCTTCATCATTGCAGTATTACTGATTTTGGTGATTTTAGTCCAAAACCCAAAAGGTGGTTTGGCTTCTAACTTTTCATCTTCAAACCAAGTAATGGGTGTTCGAAAAACAACCGATTTTCTAGAAAAAGCTACTTGGACTCTTGGAATAGCATTAATTGCTCTTAGTATTCTTTCTTCTGCAACAATTAACAGAAACGAAACTATTCAAGCTGATGTTGTTGAATCTGAGCTACAAGGCGAAGCAAACCAAATTGTAATTCCTGCTTCACAAGCACCAATCACAAACGAAGAAGTTCCTGCTGATCCAAGTTCAGCGCCTACAAAATAGGTAGAACAAAAACTTATATAAAAGCCATACCGTTCCGGTGTGGCTTTTTTTGTTGCCAAACTGTCACTTATTCTGACAAGTCTTTCCACAGCAACTGAAAAAATTTCCGCTATTGGCAGCAGAAAACCATTGGCACGAAATGTGACTTTAGCCAACTCGTTAATGAAAACTAACTTAAAACTTAAAATATGTCAGTAAATGTAAAACCTTTAGCAGATAGAGTTCTTGTAGAGCCTGCTGCTGCAGAAGAAAAAACAGCCGGGGGAATTATTATTCCTGATACAGCAAAAGAAAAACCTCAAAAAGGAATAATTGTAGCTGTTGGAAACGGTAAGCCAGATGAGCCAATGACGGTAAAAGAAGGTGACACTGTATTGTACGGCAAATTTGCTGGTACTGAAATTAATATTGAAGGAAGAGACTACTTAATTATGAGAGAGTCTGATTTATTCGCTATTGTTTAATCGATAAAAAACGTAAAAGAAAATGGCTAAAGAAATCACATTTAATACAGAAGCTAGAAATGCACTAAAGATTGGTGTAGACAAATTGGCTAACGCTGTAAAAGTAACCTTAGGACCTAAGGGAAGAAACGTTGTAATCGATAAAAAGTTTGGAGCCCCTTCTGTAACTAAAGATGGTGTATCGGTTGCAAAAGAGATTGAATTGAAAGACCCAATTGAAAACATGGGTGCGCAAATGTTGAAAGAAGTTGCTTCAAAAACTGCCGACGATGCAGGTGATGGAACTACAACTGCAACAATTTTAGCACAAGCAATTGTAACGCAAGGTTTGAAAAACGTTGCTGCAGGTGCTAATCCAATGGATTTGAAAAGAGGAATTGACAAAGCTGTGAAAGATATTGTAGCTGAGTTGAAAAAAATATCTGAGCCAGTAGGCGAAGACTCTGAAAAAATTGAACAAGTTGCTACTATTTCAGCAAACAACGATAGCTCAATTGGAAAGCTTATTGCAGAAGCAATGGGTAAAGTAAAAAAAGAAGGAGTAATTACTGTCGAAGAAGCAAAAGGGACTGAGACTACGGTTGAAGTAGTAGAAGGAATGCAATTTGACAGAGGTTATTTATCGCCATACTTTGTGACTGACACAGAGAAAATGGAAGCTGAATTAGAGAATCCTTACATTTTGATTTATGACAAGAAGATTAGTCAAATGAAAGACTTACTTCCTGTCTTGGAAAAAACTGCTCAGTCGGGAAGACCTTTGCTAATTATTGCCGAAGATGTAGAAGGAGAGGCTTTAGCTACTTTGGTAGTGAATAAAATTAGAGGCTCGTTAAAAATTGCCGCTGTTAAAGCTCCAGGATTTGGTGACAGAAGAAAAGCAATGTTGGAAGACATCGCAATTTTGACAGGAGGCACAATGATTTCTGAAGAAAGAGGATACAAACTAGAGAATGCTGATTTAGCTGATTTAGGTTCTTGTGAAAAAATTACAATCGATAAGGATAACACTACCATCGTTAATGGTGCAGGTGCTAAAGATGATATTAAAGCTAGAGTAAACCAAATTAAGGCTCAAGTGGAAAATACGACGTCTGACTATGACAAAGAAAAGTTACAAGAGCGTTTAGCCAAGTTGGCTGGCGGTGTTGCTGTACTTTACGTAGGCGCGGCTTCTGAAGTTGAAATGAAGGAGAAAAAAGATAGAGTTGACGATGCATTGCACGCTACAAGAGCAGCTGTTGAAGAAGGAATTATACCTGGTGGTGGAGTTGCTTTAATTAGAGCTATGGCAACTCTAGACGAGAAAGAAGGGTTAAATCCTGACGAAACAACTGGGATTGCGATTGTAAGAAGAGCAATTGAAGAGCCATTGAGACAAATTGTAGCAAATTGCGGTGGAGAAGGTTCTGTAGTAATTCAAAAAGTGAAAGAAGGTACTGGAAACTTTGGTTATAACGCAAGAACTGAAGTGTACGAAGACTTAATAAAAGCCGGAGTAATTGATCCAACTAAAGTATCTAGAGTTGCATTAGAAAATGCTGCATCTATCGCAGGCATGTTGTTGACAACAGAATGTGTTATTTCAGATGCTGAAGAAGATAATGCAGGAGGCGGGATGCCAGGAGGGATGCCAGGAGGTATGCCAGGTGGTATGCCAGGTGGTATGGGCGGAATGATGTAGTCTTCTTCCAATAGCAAATCAAAAACAAAAAAGCCCTTTCTGAGAAATCAGAAAGGGCTTTTTCATTCAATAATATTTACATTCTAGAACCACAGCGTATACAGAATATAAGCTAATACAATCAACAGGATTAAGCCAAATAAACTAGAGATTAGCCCACCCAAAACACTAACAAGAATGCTGGCTAGGATGGCTATAACTAATATTGCAATTGCAGCCAGTACAATTTCTAACCAAGGCCAATCCTCAACATCATCTTCCCACCAATAATCTCTTTTCTGAATAAAACTATTTGTCTTAATAGTTTTTGTCTTCTTGATTTGGATGGCCGAAATATTTTTGAGCAGCTTGTTCAATTTTTCAGCTTTCACAACTGACTGCTTTGTACCAATATGATTCACAAACTCCTTTTTATCAGTGTTCTTTTCTGCGACAGCAATATTGTTAAAATTTTCTTCTTTTAAGTTTTCCTTTGTAAAACTTAAAACTGTCTTTGGCAATTGATTTTCATTAGAAACTGCTTCAACACGTTGCATATTCGACTTACGCAGTTTAACATGACTATTGTACTTTACTCTTCTAAAATTTGTTGATGCTGACGGATCTTTTACTAAAGAACATGAACTCACAAAAATCACCATTAAAGCAATTAAACTCTTAAAAATAATACGTCTTCTCATTCTCTTCAGGTTATAAATCATCTAATATAAATGTGGAATTTTCAAGATAACGAGCATCAGGAAAGTAAATAAATAGGCAAGTTCCTTCTTTGGTTAGATTAATAATAGGGATATGAAGCCCCATAGGGATTGCCGGGCAACCTTCACTATTACCTAAAACTCCATGTTTCTTGATGTACGCCTTTGTTGCATATGTAGCTCCGTGCAAAACAACATAACGCTCTCGAGCATTGGTATTAAATCCATGTTCCAGACCTTTTAAACGAAGAGACAATCCGTTTTTACCAAAATACGTTTCTTGGGTCTTATAAAATCCTAAACTACTTTGGTGCGAACCTTCTGTATTTGAAAAATCAATCGCGTATTTACCCCCGGAATTTTCGCCATGGGCTACATAAGTGTGATACAAAACTGTCTTAGTTCTTAAATCAATCACCCAAAACCTTTTCTTTACGGAAGGAAGACGAAAATCGATAATACTAAGTATGTTTTTATCGAATGGCAATAAACCACTCAATTTTAAATCAATATATCCTAAATATGCTTTTTCAAAAAGTGAAAACTCAGGTTTTTGAGCACCTTTCAATTGCTTATAAATAGAACCAAGAGCATATGAATTTACAATGGCATTTGTTCCTTCTTCTGCCTTTAAAGGCTGAGAAAAAGATAAGCTTAGTACGTAAAATGATAATAATAAATATCTCATAACTAGAATATCATCATGCAAATAAATGCAGCACTTAAAAATAGGGAAGAAACAATATTCATTTTCATGCTGTGTTCAAAGTTAGCATCATTTTCGTTTTTAATTACTAAACTAAACCAATAGCCAAAGTACAGAAGGATTGGTCCTCCCAGAACTAAGAAAATGTAAAAGTCATTCACATTATTTTGTTGAACAAAAGATAACCCCAAAAGCACTGATCCAAGCAGAAATGAAATTGCAGAAAAAACAAACGTCCCTCTAATTCCCAACATTAAACTCAAGGTTTTATCTCCTCTAGCTGCGTCTTCTTGATGCTGGTAGACTTGAGTTAAAGGATATGAGCCCAATAAAAACAAAGAAGAAGCAATTGCGAAAAGAAGATTTACAGTGTCTTCTATATAATATCCAAGTCCAACTTGAACTGTATAAAAAATGAAAAATCCTTGAAAAAGAGTTACTACAAGTGTGCTCAGAATGGCATATTTTTTTAATCGAATTTCATCCCAACTGTAAGCCTTACTTACCAAAATATAAATGGCACACATCCATCCAAAATGGATAGAAATTAAAAATGCAAATACAACTGCCGATAAATCAAAACCAATTACCATTGGGAACAAGTGTCGATTGACTTTTGGTGGGTTTCTTAATCCGCCAATACTGCCTTCGTCTTTATCGAAATATGAATTATAACCATTGCTCGCTGGATAAATAAGTACATGAATTATCAGAAATATAAAAACACTTTTAGCGATTGGAATGTCTTCTAAAGGAATTAATGCAAACCAAAAGACTGGCATTAGAAAAATAGAGAAGGGAATTCGCATTAACTTTAGCGCATCAAGCATAAAAAGGAATTTATTACGAAAGTAAACAAAGAGGAAAAGATTGGGTAACAAAACAAATACAAGAATAGTTAGCATTGGGACTGCTGTGCCTGAAAATGTTTATTTACAAACTGATTTAGCAGATTGGATGCACCAAAGATTGGACTCTAACAATACGCGAATGGGTAGGTTATTTCGAACTTTGTATCGAAAAACCAGAATTGAAAAAAGGTACTCTGTTTTAAAGGATTTTAACCAAAGCTGCTCTAACCCTGCTCTATTTGCCGACGCTTCAATTGAACCAAAGGTTGAAGAACGTTTATCAATTTATGAAAAAGAAGCAACTTCTTTAGCTGAATTCGCAATAAACAAGTGCTTGGTTGGACATAACAAAGACAACATAACACACTTAATAACGGTCAGCTGCACAGGCATGTCGTCACCTGGAATTGAAATTCAATTAAAACAAAAATTAGCTTTAAAACAAAACGTCCAAACTCATGCGGTGAACTTTATAGGCTGCTATGCATTTTTTCCAGCTTTAAAAATGGCCGATGCATTTATAAAAGCGGACCCGAAAGCACAGGTACTTATAGTCGCCGTTGAATTGTGTACCCTTCATTTTCAAAACAAAGATTCTGACGATCATTTATTATCGAATTCTCTCTTCTCTGATGGCGCTGCTGCATGTTTGTGCTCATCGGAACCAGGAAATAATGCTTCGCTGATGCTGAAAGGAACAGATCAATTGCTTATTCCTAAAGGAGAAAATGACATGGCGTGGAACATTCACTCAGAAGGATTCTTAATGAAGCTTTCAAGCTATATTCCTCAATTAGTTGATGAAGGCATTAAAGACTTAATAGAAAAACTATTAGGCGATAAAAACCTTGAACGGCAAGACATTCGGCATTGGGCAATTCACCCAGGAGGAAGAAAAATTTTAGAGGTTTGCGAAGCAGAATTGCAATTAAAGAACAATGAACTAAGAGCCTCCTACACTACTTTAAAGAATTTCGGAAATATGTCTGCCCCTACCATATTGTTTGTGCTAGAACAGATGCTAAAGGACAATGAACTAGCAAATGGCGAAAATCTTTTCGCTTGTGGTTTTGGCCCTGGATTAACTTTAGAAGCTGCGCTTTTTGAAATTGAGACTCATGCCTAACTTCAATATTCGATCTAGGGAAAAAGAACTGTTAGATCAGCCCAATATTCCAAAAGCCGAGCTATTTCAAAATTTAAGAGAGTTAGATACCATTAATCGACTTCTTGGGGGCCACCAAGCGACATTGATTGGTCTGCAACAATTAATGACAGACAAAAGCAAAACATATCATATCGTAGATTTTGCTTGCGGAGGAGGAGATACGTTAAAAGCTATTGCCCATTGGGCAAAGAATAAAGGTTTCAGTGTAAACTTAATGGGCTTCGATTTGTTAGAAGATGCTATCGAGTTTGCTAAAAATGAATCAGGTGGATATGATATTGAATGGAGAATTGGAGATTTCAATAATATAGATCTACCCGTATTTGATATTGCTGTTTGTTCTTTAGCCTGTCATCACTTTTATGATGAACAATTGGAAAACTTTTTGCTTAAAATGAATCGATCAGCAAAAATTGCTGCACTTGTAAATGACTTACATCGGCACCCTGTAGCTTTCTTCGGCATTGCTTTATTAACGAAGGTATTTTCCAAGTCGCACTTGGTTAAAAATGACGCAAAGCTTTCTGTTATAAAGGGCTTTAAAAAACATGAATGGCATATCCTGCTTCAAAAATTACAACTCTCTAAATTTACGGTGGAATGGATTTGGGCATTTCGTCACTTGATTATAATTCGGAAATAAATAATGCCTGAAGAGATTTACGACATCGGAATTATTGGCGGAGGTTTAGCAGGTTTAGCTTTGGCAATTGAATCTGCAAAAGCAGGACGAAAGGTCATTCTCTTTGAAAAAGAAACGTTTCCCTTTCACAAAGTTTGTGGAGAGTATATCTCAAATGAATCTTGGAATTACATCAAAAGCCTAGGAGTTGACTTAGATGCAATGGATTTGCCGCAAATCAACGAACTTAAGATTTCGAGTGCTGAAGGCAATGAACTGAATCAAAAATTAAACAAGGGCGGCTTTGGAATTAGTCGATATACGTTAGATTTTGAATTAGCCAGTATTGCTAAAAAACTTGGCGTCCTCCTTTTGGAAAACACAAAGGTTAACAATGTGCAGACTCATGCAGATGCAGCAACAATAACTACATCAAAACAAGCCTATTTTGCAAGAATTGCTGTTGGAGCTCAAGGTAAACGTTCCGTTTTAGATAAAAAGATGAAACGTCCATTTATGGATAAAGCGCAACCTTCTTCAAAAAATTATGTGGCCATTAAATACCATGTCAAAGCGCAATTACCAAGCAATTTAATAGGACTTCATCTTTTCAAAGATGGCTACTGTGGTATTTCAAAAATAGAAGGAACCTGTCTCTTATAC
>OJDV01000653.1_pt1 | contig 11760 bp, 10 predicted proteins | sample 1592911 | NCBI WGS metagenome assembly OJDV01 (sample SAMN05416860, study PRJEB24817) | seawater metagenome | isolation source: Sea water | place: Canada:Atlantic | collected 2013-11 | reverse complement strand
TCTACACAGAGTAGATCGTCGGCAGCGTCAGATGTGTATAAGAGACAGTTTTAAGGTTGCTACCTAAATCCTTGATATCTTTATCTAAAGCACGGCGTACTTCTCTAAGTCTTTTGCGGACCTCTAACTTTTCATTTTGAAATTTTTGGAGTTCTTGTTCCTGCTCTTGACTCATAATCAGTCTGTTTTGTTGGCCTTTTTCTCTTTGGATTTCATTTAATTTTTCTTCGGTTTCGCGTAATCTTTGTTTAAGCACATTTTCTTGTTCTCTGAATTTTTTATCCGATGCTTTTTGTAATTCAATGACCTTAGTAAAAGGTCTAGCAGAATTTTTTCTGCTCCTGATATTTATTAAATCAGGACTTCCAGCCATATTGTCCATTAAATTGGTAATCAAATTGCCATTGTCAGCAAATGCGGAATAAACACTTCTTCCAAAGAAATTTTGACTTCTTACCCACATCTGATCAAACAATATATCAACATCGGCAAATAAAACAACTTTAGGCTCGTCTATTGATGTTACCACCGAACTGACTTCAACTCCTTCAATGCCATTTGGATAAACAGAATTAATTTTCCCAGTTATCCTACCTGCAACTGTGTAATTTTTGTCATCGGCTTTGTAGTTATTGAACAATTCAGATGGGTCTCTTAGGAATTTTAATGCATCTGAGCTAATAGTACTGGCCATGGCTGATGATTTTAATATGGGTTGAATAGACTCTGATTCAAAGTATCCAGAACTGGCTAAATTTATTGTATCTAATTCTCTTGTAATAATATCACTGTTATTAAAAGATTCTCCTGTCAGTGCCAAATATGCCAAGTGTCGGGTTGGTCTGCTCCCTGATTGGGTTTGAATATTTAAGGCATATTTATCATCTAATAAAACTTTTTTAGGATCAAAGTTAATATTCCAAGCCTGAAATAATTTTTCAATGTTTGAATTTTTATCAGCTTGATAGGCTGCCATTGGATTTTGTGGGTCTGGCAGTATGATTTCCGCTTGGGCATAGGGATCAACAAAAACCAATAATCGCCCTCCTTTCATAACAAACTGATCAATGGCAAACAATAGCTTTTCTGATAGTTCCTTTGGGTGAACCAACATTAATAAATCTGTATTATCATCAATATTTTCAACGCTATTGTTTAGGTGATTTATCACATAATCTTTTTCTAATTGTGTGACAAATATTTGGGCTGGTATAGGTTCTCTAGTGTTTTCATTTACTTTGGCTTTTATATCAATTGAACTCAATATAGCAATCGATTTTTTTTCAGGATTATTAAGGCTATTGATGAGATGGGCTATGTCATATTCTAAAAATGATTCACGATCAGGTTGCATAAATGCAATAATTTCAGATGTATCTAAAGAATTTTCACCAACTAGACCAAAAAATATATTTTCGCCACCTTCCCCAACTGGTAATGCTTGTAATCCGTATTGAGAAGCCTCATCCTCTTCTGGAGAAAACATTTTTGGATCTATCACTGTGATCTCTAATTTTGAATCCGAATAGCGTTGCATTTCATTTAGCAAATCCAAAACAGTATTTTTATAGGTTCTTAATTGAGGTATGTTATGTGTAGCATCATCTGAATAATACATTTTCAGATGCACTCGTTCATCGATGTTTTTTAATATATTAATGGTACCATTATTTAACGTAAACAATTGATTTTCAGTTAAATCCAAACGTGTTCTAGAAAATAGTCCAGATTGACTAATTATCACTGAACTTAAAAGGAATATCCCGATTAACATGAGTAATTTTGTTGTATTATTATTCATTTATATTTCTCTTAATCTGCTTTCTTAATGTCTAACATTATGGATGTGGCAAAAAGCCACACTGCAATGACCATGGCAAAATATACCAAATCACCCAAGTCTAATACGCCTTTATTGATACTTGAATAATGGCTAAGAAAACTCGTTGATGCAATTGAATCAATCAAAATTTGAGGCATCCAACCAGCAAAAAAATCCAGCACCATGGGCAAACCTGCTAACAAAAATAAAAAACAAATTACGGCAGTAATAATAAATGAAATAACTTGATTTTTACTGGCAACAGAAATACAAGAGCCGATGGCTAAAAATGATCCTGCCAACAGCAAGCTACCAATATAGCTGGCAACAATTAAACCATTGTCTGGATTACCTAAATAGTTTATTGAAATCCAAATAGGAAAGGTAAAAAACAATGATATGGCAATAAAAATCCAAGATGAAAAGAATTTTCCTAACACCAAATCTCTCTGCCTAACTGGCAATGTCATTAATAACTCGATGTTGCCACTGCGCCTTTCTTCTGACCACATGCGCATAGATACCGCTGGAACCAAAAACAAATATAGCCAAGGATGAAAATTAAAGAAAGGTGATAAATCTGCTTGATTTCGTTCATATAGCCCACCTAAATAGAATGCAAATACACCACTTAGTATTAGAAATATCACAATAAAAACATAAGCAATAGGGGTTGAAAAATAGCCTTGCAATTCTCTTTTTATAATGGTGTTCATTGGATTCATTATGCCACCTCCTGATGTGAAGTATTTTTTTCTAATGTGACATTTCTAAACACTTCATCTAATCGCCCTGCTTCCATAGATAATCTGGTGACATGAATTTTATGTGCTTTGAGAAAGTCACTGATTTCATCAAATATATATATGCTTTGAGCAGGATAAACCGTGATTTTTTTTCTTTTGGCGTGATACTCAACATCTCTGACACAACTCATAGATTTTATTTCATCTAATAATGAAAATTCTATGTCAGCTTCAAAGGTAACTGCATTGTGGTATTTTGACATATTTTCTAGCTCAGAAGGGCTATTATCAGCCATTATTCTTCCATCTGCGATAATAATTGCACGATCACAAACTGCATGTACTTCTTCTAAAATATGAGTCGATATGATTATGGTCTTGTCTTTGGCCATTGAAGTAATTAATTGTCTAACATCATGCTTCTGATTCGGATCGAGCCCATCGGTAGGCTCATCCAAAACCAATACTTCAGGGTCATGGATTAATGCTTGGGCTAATCCTACTCTGCGCTTAAAGCCTTTTGAAAGGGTTTCAATCCTTTGATAATAGACTTTGCTTAAATTAATTCGATCAATGATTTCATCTACTTTGGATGTGATTAATTTTTTTTCAATGCCTCGCATGCGTGCAATAAATTGAATAAAATCACACACCCGCATTTCATCATAGCTAGGTGCCCCTTCAGGCAAATAACCAATTTTATTTTTTACTTGTAAGGGATTTTCAAACAAATCTAATCCGCAAATCTTTATATTTCCTGATGTTGGTTGTAAAAATCCAGTAATCATTTTCATCGTAGTTGACTTACCAGCTCCATTTGGTCCCAAAAAGCCCAATACTTGACCTTTATTGGCAACAAAAGATAAATCATCAACGGCAACAAATTGATTAAACCTTTTTGTTAAATTTTTACATTCAATCATACTTTCCCTCAATTAATGTTCGTTTTTTATGTTAGAATTAGCGGTCGTTATTTTTACCAAAATTCGAGTAAAAATCAAGTGTAATATCAACTTGTTTTCAATACCTGAAAGATATGTTCAACTCACTGGTAAATTTTGCAAACTATTTAGAAAAATTTAATTTAGAAAAGTTCAAAAAAATATGGTCACTCAACTCAATAGTTTACCTCAGGGTATTCTCGATTTATCTGCAGATCAACTTTATACAAAGTTAACAAACCACACTTTGGTTCACCTTAAAGGAAAGATTAAACGTCCTGTTTTTATTTCTATATTACAACATGGAGATGAGTACACAGGTTGGGATGCATTAAAGGATTATCTAAACAATCATCAACACGTATTACCCCGTTCACTGAGTATATTATTTGGCAACATAGAAGCTGCAAGATATAATTTAAGACAACTTGACGACCAACCAGATTTTAACCGTTCATGGCCTTGTCACCTCAATCAACAAGGTGAAATTGCAGAAACCATGAAAGAAATTACTGATATCATGCAAGACCTCAATCCATTGGCCAGTGTTGATATTCACAATAATTCTGGTAGGAATCCTCATTATTCAGGCATCAATTCACTTGACAGTGAGTACATAAACTTGGCTTCATTATTTTCAGATACAATGATCTATTTTACAAGCCCTGCAGGTATTCAATCTGGTGCATTTGCAAAGTTTTGTCCTTCTGTGACAGTAGAATGTGGTTTATCAGGAACATCTGATGGCACTGAGCAAACACATACATTTTTAGAGTTGTTATTAAGCCAATCTAATTTAACCCAAGTACCAGGCATTCTTGAACACCAAAAAATTTATAAAATAGTCGCTACAGTAAAAGTTAAACCAGATATACACATTAGTTTTGATCCAAATGAAGAAGGTTTTATTTTGGTTAAAGACTTAGATGTGCTGAATTTTCACCCGCTTCAAGATGATGAAGTATTTGGACAATTAAGCCCAGAGTTGGCTCAAAATAAAACCATGCCATTTATTGTTACTGATGAAAATAACAATGACCTTACATCAAATTATTTTACCATTATTGGCAACAAAGTCGTTTGTAAAAACAGCTTTGTACCTTCGATGATAACCCAAAGTATTCAAGCCATTCGACACGATTGCCTCTGCTATATAATGCACGCAATCGATGTCCCTACAAAATAAAACTACAGGAAATACCATGAAAATTAATAATGTAAAAGCCATAATAACTGGAGGTGTATCTGGCCTTGGTTTGGCATGTGCACGTAAAATCATCTCTGATGGAGGCAAAGTTTCTTTGTTCGATATCAACGAGGAAGCAGGCAATGCTGTGTTAAATGAATTGGGTTCAAGGGCCCATTTTGTTAAAACAGATGTTAGCGATGAATCAAATGTAGAAAACTCGGTAAAAGCCGCCAATGACCACATGGGCGGAATTAATGTTGCGATAAATTGTGCAGGTGTTTTATCTGCTGGTAGAGTCTTAGGCAGAGAAGCACCTATGCCATCGGATTATTTTAACAAAGCCATACAAATTAATTTAATGGGTAGCTTTAATATTTCAAAATTTGCAGCAAACAACATGCAAAATAATGAAGCTGATAATGATGGGCAACGTGGGGTTATTATTAACACTGCATCCATTGCTGCCTATGAAGGGCAAATTGGACAAGCAGCCTATTCTGCCTCAAAAGCCGCCATTGTTGGCATGACATTACCAATGGCAAGAGAATTTACACGCATTGGTGTTAGAGTAATGACAATTGCTCCAGGAGTGTTTATGACTCCAATGGTTTCTGGAATGCCTGAAGATGTCAAAGCATCACTAGGAGCAGCTGTGCCATTTCCATCACGCTTAGGAAACCCTGCGGAATTTGCAGATACCATGGCACACATTGTTGAAAACACCTATCTTAATGGTTCTGTTATTCGATTAGATGGTGCGATCCGTTTACAAGCTAAATAGTAAGCACATATATGAAACATGAAAAAAAGGCATCATTGATGCCTTTTTTTTCTTTTTTATTAAGAATATTAAACTATTTCAATGGCTACAGCAGTGGCTTCGCCACCTCCAATACAAAGACTGGCAATGCCACGTTTTAATCCTTTTTGCTTTAATGCATACAATAATGTCACTAAAATCCTGGTTCCTGAAGCACCAATTGGATGTCCTAATGCACAGGCTCCACCATTAATATTGACTTTATTATGTGGGATATTCAATTCTTCCATAGCAGCCATTGTGACAACTGCAAAGGCTTCATTGATCTCAAACAAATCAACGTCCTCAACTTTCCAATCAAGATTATCCATTAATTTTTGAATAGCTGAAACTGGTGCCGTTGTGAACCATTCAGGCTCATGAGCATATGTAGTATGACCAATGATTTTTGCCAAGGGTGTCAAATTCTTTTCGTTAACAACATCTTCGCTGACTACGATCATGGCAGCAGCACCATCAGATATTTTTGATGCATTGGCTGCAGTGACTGTTCCATTTTCACGTCTAAACGCTGGGCGTAATTTTGGGATTTTATCAAGATTACAACGTGGTGGTTCTTCGTCTTTATTGACAATGCTTTCAACCCTGCGATTAACAACCGTAACCTCTGCAATTTCTGCATCAAACTCACCAGAGCTCATGGCATTCATTGAACGGATAACAGATTCTGCAGAATATTCGTCTTGAGCTTCTCGACTGAATGAATATTTATCTGCACATGATTCAGCAAATACACCCATCATATTATTATCATAAGGGTTTTGTAATCCATCATAAAACATGTGATCCAAAGTTTGACCATGGCCCATTCTGTAACCACTTCTGGCTTGTGGCAACAAATACGGTGCCATTGTCATATTTTCCATGCCACCAGCAACTAAGCTATCAGCTGACCCAGCTTTAATGGCATCATGAGCCAACATCACAGTTTTCATGCCAGAACCACAAACTTTATTAACTGTTGTACATACAACTGACTTATCTAAACCCGCACCTAATACCGCTTGCCTGGCAGGTGCCTGTCCTAAACCAGCTGGTAATACGCAGCCCATTATGGCTTCATCAACTGAGGTAAGTCCTGATTGTTGCATGGCTGCTTTAATGGCCACTGACCCCAATACAGGTGATGGTGTATTAGCAAATTGGCCTTGAAATGAACCAATGGCTGTTCTTTTTGCACCGACGATATATACATTTTTCATATTTTATTTCTCTTGTAGATGGGCCATGCCCATCATTTTGTTTGATATTAATGTAATTGGAGTTTCTTATTAATTTTTTCAAGTTCATTCCATTGATTCATTTTTAATATTTGTGGACTACACATACTAATCTTAATAGATTCATTTTTTTCTAATGCTAATATATACCTTTTACCAAATGATAAATCTATATCACAACTTGTAACCATAAAATAAGGCTTACCCATATCATCCTTTATTGGTAAATTTCCATAAGCATTGGCTTTTAATATTCCTTCTTCTTTACCTTTTATTGTATCAATTATTTTTAAATCTAATATTAACTTGGTCTTTGACCTATTTTCATCAGAATTGTTTGCTATATTTATTCCAACTATTACAACTTGATAAATACCATCAACTCTATCATAAACATCTTCACTGGTTTCAATTTTATTTGGACATACACAAGCATTAACGAATGGTGCTAATATAACTATTAAAGTTGTTATAAACAATTTAAACACTAAGCAAATTTAGCTTCATTATAAAGCTCTCTGCCAATAAGCATTAATCTAATTTCATTTGTACCAGCTCCAATGTCATATAACTTTGCATCGCGCAATAAACGCCCTGTTGCAAATTCATTGATATAACCATTTCCACCTAAGACTTGGATGGCTTCTAGCGCAACATCCACTGCATTTCTTGATGAGAATGATAAACAAGCAGCCGGATCTAATCTTGAATTGTGATTTCTATCGTAGTTTTCAGCTATGCCATAGGCAAAATATTTGCTGGATTGTAATTTGGTATACATCTCACCAATTTTCGCTTGCATCAATCCAAATTGACCTAAGTCTTTACCAAATTGTTTGCGCTGAGCGACATAAGGCAAAGCAATATCTAATGCGGATTGCATAATACCTATTGGACCGCCGGATAACACTAATCTTTCAGTATTTAATCCACTCATCAATATACGAACACCAAGGTTGACTTCACCCAATATGTTTTCAGGAGGAATTGCACAATCTTGAAAAACCAATTCACAGGTATTTGATCCACGCATGCCCAATTTGTCTAATTTCTGCGCTGTGCTGAAACCTGGCATGCCTTTCTCGATAATAAATGCAGTCATACAACTAGAACCAGCGGCTTTGTCTGCTGTGCGCATATAAACAATCAACACATCTGCATCAGGACCATTGGTTATCCACATTTTATTGCCATTGGCAATCCAATTTTCGCCATCAAATTCGGCTTTACAAGCCATAGATCCAACCACATCAGACCCTGCTCCTGGTTCACTCATTGCCAATGCACCTACAAATTCACCACTACACAATTTCGGTACATATTTGTGTTTTTGTACTGGGTTCGCATGTTTGTACATATTATTCAAACACAAATTTGAATGAGCGCCATAAGACAAGCCAACAGAAGCTGAGGCGCGGGATATTTCTTCCATCACCACCAAATGCGCCAGATAGCCCATTTCAGATCCACCAAATTCTGTAGGAATAGTTATGCCATGCAAGCCTAAGTCACCCATTTTTTGCCACAAATCGCTTGGAAATTGATTATCAATATCAATTTGTTCTGCTCTTGGCGCAATTTCTTCGTTGGCAAAATTTCTTACCGTGTCGCGCAACAATTCTATGTCTTCACCTAAAAATACATCTGTATGCATGTTGTTCCTCTGTGTCTATGTATTAACCGTTAACGGTTATTATTATTTTTTAACTCGCCCAGAAAACTTAACTTTCTTTTGGTTCATATATGGTTGTTGAATTTTTCCCATCATAGCGATACGTTCTTCACCCATACGGTCCGCAGCACGCCATGTTGGAATATTATCACGTTTTGCGATTTTGAAAATATTACTTATATTGTAGTATATATTTCTAGTCATGCGCATGGCACGTTCTCGATTATACCCTTCTAATTCGATAGATACATTCATCAAACCACCTGCATTAACTGCATAATCTGGTGCATAAATAATACCACGTTCTTCTAACTCATCGCCGTGTCTGTTTTCTGCTAATTGATTGTTTGCACTGCCACAAACTATATCGAATTTAAATTGTTCGATGGTTTCATCATTGACTGTTGCACCTAATGCACAAGGGCAATATACATCAGCATCTACTGAATAGATTTCATCCAATCCAACCACCTCACAACCGTATTGATCTCTGCATATATCAAGCGCTTCTTGATTGACATCTGTAACAAACATTTTGCCACCTTCTGCATGAATCAATTTAACTAACTCAATTCCGACATGCCCAACACCTTGTATTGCATATGAATAATCACCAATATTTTGGTTGCCATATTTCAGTTCTAAACTGGCTTTAATTGATTGCAGTGTTCCAAATGCCGTAAACGGAGATGGATCACCTGAACCACCGTGCATTTGATGTACACCAACAACATTTTCTGTTTCTTGGTAGACATATTCCATGTCATTTACATCAATTCCTACATCTTCTGCTGTGATGTATCTTCCACCCAAAGAATCTAGAAAACGACCAAATGCCCTGAATAACGCTTCAGATTTGTCTTTCTTTGGATCACCAATGATTATTGATTTACCACCACCTAAATTCAAACCAGAAACAGCTGCCTTATAAGTCATCCCACGTGACAACCTTAAAACATCAGTTAATGCTTGTTCTTCAGTGGCATAAGGATACATTCTTAATCCGCCTAAAGCTGGGCCCAGAATTGTGTTATGAATGGCAATAATTGCTTTTAATCCCGCATCTTTGTTGTGGCAAAATATAACTTGTTCGTGCTCAGTTTTATCTATTGTCTCAAATAGGTTCATGTGTTTTCTCTTTTTATTAGTTTGTTTATTTAATTAAAGCTGGAATTTGTTAAAACCCAGTCTTTACATATCTTGTAATGGGTGATGCCCATTCCACGGTGCTTTGAAATATTCTTCAATGTGTTCGCTAGCAATTTTGTCAACTGATTTGTGTTGCCAACCTGGGTTGCCATCTTTATCTATTAACAGTGCCCTAATGCCTTCTTGTAAATCTCCATTCATTGCACAACGGGTTGACATGATGAGTTCCATCTCAAAGACTTGTTTTAAACTCATGTGTTTGGCTCTTTTTATTTGCTCATCAACCAAAGCATAGGTCATAGGACAGCCTTTTAAAAATCCCTTTTGAGCAAAACCCATCCACTTAGTTTTCGGCTCAGTTTCAATCATATTTTTAACCATGCTCTTTAAACTTGCTGGAGCTAATAGATTTTGAATTTCATCATAATTTTCACGCACTTGACTCAAAGGTGATTGGTCATGGCTGAATGCATGATGTGATTGAATCACATCATCAACATCTAATGTAGCATCATTGGTCCATTGAACTTTAGTTAAATCATCTAACAACTCGTCTTTGAATTCATTTAACACGAAGTAATCGGCTAACTTGGTAAACAATGTATCACTGGCATTTAGACGTGAGCCTGTTAGACCTAAAAACATGCCGATATTATTTGGCATGCGGTTAAAAAACCACGAAGCCCCAACATCTGGATAAAGACCTATGGTCACTTCAGGCATTGCGTACATTGAATTTTCAGTAACAATTCGATGTGAACAAGCAGCTGCAAGCCCTATTCCACCACCCATAACAATGCCATTTCCCCAAGATATTATAGGTTTAGGATAATTATGTAACCTAAAGTCTAATTTATACTCCTTAGTAAAAAACTGTGAAGCTTTCTCTGGGATTGCATCATTGGCAGTTTCTTTCATCGAGTGGTATAAACCCACCACATCGCCACCCGCACAAAAGGCTTTATCGCCTGTTCCTTGTAGAAATATTGCTTTTATATTGTTATCGTTTTCACAAATATCTAGCGCATTTTGTATGGCGTCAATCATTTCGATATTTAAAGCATTTAAGGACTTGGGATTATTTAATGTAATCTGTGCAATATCGCCATGTTGTCCATTGATGGTATCAAATAAAACCAAATCAGACATTATTGAATCACCTCTATTGCCCCTTCGACCAATATCTTACGTGAAATAATTAAACGCATTATTTCATTTGTGCCTTCTAAAATCCTGTGAACTCTTGAATCTCTTAAGTGGCGTTCTATTGGGTATTCTTTCATATATCCATAACCACCATGCAGTTGTAAGGCCTCATCACACACTTGAAAACAAATGTCTGTGGCATAACGCTTGGCCATTGCACAATAGGCACTGGCATTGTTGTCTTTTACATCTGATTTGAATGCGGCATATCGCACCATTTGGCGTGCAGCAATTAGTTCAGTTGCCATGTCAGCCAATTTAAACTGCAAAGCTTGAAATGCAGCCAATGGTTTGCCGAATTGTTTGCGTTCTAGCATGTATTCTTGTGCATGTTTAAGCGAGGCTTGTGCTGTGCCTAATGAACAAGAAGCAATATTAATTCTGCCACCATTTAAGCCTTTCATGGCAAATTTAAATCCTTCGCCTTCTGCTCCAATAAGGTTTGATTTTGGCACCCTAACGTTTTCAAATGTTATTAATCTTGTCGGTTGTGAATTCCAACCCATTTTTTCTTCTTTTTTGCCGTAAATAATACCATCTAAATCAGCAGGCACCAAAATACAAGATATGCCTTTTGGGCCGGCCTCTCCAGTACGTGCCATTAACACCAATACATCAGTAGAGCCTGCACCAGAAATAAAGGTTTTACTGCCATTGATAACATAATCATCACCGTCTGTTACAGCATTGGTTTTCATTGAAGCAGCATCAGAGCCTGAACCAGGTTCAGTCAAACAATAAGAGGCCAACAATTCGCCTGATGTGAGTTTAAAACCCCATTCTTGAGCCAATTCTTGATCGGCAAACGTTGTTACCATCCATGCGCACATATTATGAATGGTGAGGAATGCTGTTGTTGATGTACAGTGTTGTGACATCTCTTCAAAAATGATTGAACTATCTAAACGTGATAAACCTAATCCACCATATTCTTCAGGTGAATACAAACCCTGTCTCTTATACACATCTCCGAGCCCACGAGACAGGCAGAAATC
>OJDV01000652.1_pt1 | contig 11763 bp, 9 predicted proteins | sample 1592911 | NCBI WGS metagenome assembly OJDV01 (sample SAMN05416860, study PRJEB24817) | seawater metagenome | isolation source: Sea water | place: Canada:Atlantic | collected 2013-11 | reverse complement strand
GAGATTTCTGCCTGTCTCGTGGGCTCGGAGATGTGTATAAGAGACAGGATGTAATATATTTTTAACTTCTTCTGGGTCAGTTTTTATTAATTTCCATGGCTCAGTTTCTGCTAAAAATTTATTTCCCAAGCGAGCTATGTTTATCGCCTCGTTTTGCGCATCTCTAAATTGTTTTTTATTCAGCTTATCGTTAATTGCCTTTGCAGATTTCTGCAATTGTTCAGTAATTTCTGGGTAGTTGTTTTGAGAAAGTTCAGGAACTGTGCCTTGATAATACTTATCAACCAGAACTGCAGCTCTATTGACAAAATTCCCATATATGGCAACCAACTCACTGTTGTTTCTTGCCTGAAAATCGTCCCAAGTAAATTCACTGTCTTTCGATTCTGGAGCTATGGAGCATAAAACATATCGTAGCACATCTTGTTTGTCTGGGAATTCTTCATTGAATTCGTGGAGCCAAACTGCCCAATCTCTAGAGGTTGAAATTTTATCTCCTTCTAAATTTAGAAATTCATTAGCAGGAACACTAACCGGAAGGTTATAACCTTCATGCATTTTTAAGAGTATTGGGAATATGATACAGTGAAATACAATGTTGTCTTTTCCGATGAAGTGAACCAAATTTGTTTCTTCATCTTGCCAATAATCTTTCCAATTTTTATTGTTTTTGGTAGCCCATTCTTTTGTTGCGGAGATATACCCAATTGGCGCATCTAGCCAAACATAAAGCACTTTGCCTTCGCCGTCTTTAGTTGGAACTTTTACCCCCCAATCTAAGTCTCTTGTCATGGCTCTTGAATGTAACCCTCCATCAATCCATGACTTGCATTGGCCAATAACCTGGTTTCTCCATTCTTTTGGATTATGATGGGCTTTTCCATTTAAGGTACCTTCTTCAATCCATTCTTTTAACCATTTTTCATGACGGCCCATCGGTAAATACCAATGTGACGTTTCTCTTAAAACTGGTGCTTTTCCACTTAAAGTAGAAACGGGGTTTATTAAGTCGGTTGGATTTAGACTTGTTCCGCAATTTTCGCATTGATCGCCATATGCTCGTTCGCTACTGCATTTTGGACATGTTCCCGTAACATATCGGTCTGCTAAAAATTGATTGTATTCATCATCGTAAAACTGATCTCTGGTTTCTTTGGTAAAAGCATCTTTTTTATCAAGCTCTAAAAAAAACTCTTGTGCAGTTTCATGATGGAGTTTGGAGGAAGTCCTGTGAAAAATATCGAAACTGATTCCAAAATCGGTAAATGCTTTTGCATTTAGTTCATGGTATTTATCGACTATGGCTTGTGGTGTAGTTCCTTCTTTTTTGGCTCTTAGCGTAATTGCTGCACCATGTTCATCTGAACCACATATAAAAGCAACATCATCTCCCTTCATTCGTAAAAAACGGGTGTAAATATCGGCTGGTAAATATGCCCCTGCTAAATGACCAATGTGTATAGGTCCGTTTGCATAGGGTAAAGCTGCCGTTATCAGGTGTTTTTTCGCCACTTTCTTCTCCATTTCTCTGCTTATTTAAGCAAATATAAGCAGTTAACACAGCGAGTTTTGCTTAATTTCTACCGTCTTTCAAGGATGAAAAGTTAATAAGATAGCCTTTCTTTTTAAGTCGCCTTTTTATCCAAACGTTCAGAAATAGAGAGCATAAGATCAATGAAGTGCCAATGTAAAACCCATTTGACATTTTTTCAGACTCTCCAAAAATGACTAATGCAAGCAAAATACCATAGACTGGCTCTAAGTTAATACTTAAGGATACTGTAAAGGGAGTAAGCTCTTCCATTACCTTGACACTTGCCACAAATGCAAAGGCGGTGCACACAATTGCTAAAATTAACATCCATAACCAATTGGAAGTAGAAAGTTGGAAATCGGGAAGGCTTGAAGGAGTGAAAATTAAAAAGTACAGGGTAATGGCGATAACACCGCCACCTAATTCATAGAATGAGATTCTTGTAGAGTCATATTTTTTAATGAGTTGCCCATTAATGACTGTGAATATTGACGCGAGTAGTGCGGCTAAAACACCCAACCATATCCCAATTGAATTATCTGTTTCAAATTGAAAGATAAAATAAAGTCCCAACATAACAATACTGCCTAGTAGCAATTCGTACAAATGAAGTTTTCGTTTGAAAAAAATTGGTTCTATAAGAGCTGTGAATAACGAACCAGTGGCCGTAGCTGCTAAAGCGATGGAAACATTTGATTGTTTAATGGCTTCAAAAAAGAAAATCCAATGTGCTGCAATTATAAAACCTACGCCGATCGTTTGTAGGATCCCAATGCGTTTCATTTTAAAACTTTTTTTCATTAGGAAAATGTACAGCGCTAATGAACAAGTGGCAAAAAACATACGGTACCAGACTAACTGGTCTGACGGAATGGTCAGCAGTTTTCCTAAAATTCCGGTGAAACCAAAAATAAGAACCACCAGGTGAAGCAATAATAAGTTCTTCATTTAAGAAACGGAATATAAGATAGGTTTGCTTGGGCTAGCATCATTTTCAAAGGGAGCGATTTGAAGGTTCAATAAATAGTGTCCGTCAGTAATTTCTTCGGGAACATATATTAACTCGGTAATGGTTCTGTTGAGGTTAGTTTTTTCCGGATGTTCCCAAAAAGCATGGTGTGCGGCAAGTACACCGCCGTCCATTTCTTTATCAACCGAAGGCAGGTCGATTAAAAAATGGTCAATTCCTAATGCGATTAATGCGGTCATCGCGTTAGCTTCAACAAAAGCTGGGTTTGTGTCAGAATATTGTTTGCTTAATTTATCTGACAAATTTGGTAGTGTTCGGATGACAATGGCCTGAACATTTTTGTTTTGAAGAGCGGATTTTATTTGTTGCCACGTAATTATCTCGTCTCCATTTTCTTTTTTTTCAGGAACAATTGTTATCAATTCTGCTGAAAAGAAAAATTGTGTTAAAACTTTATTTATTGAATATACTTCCTTTGAAATGTGTCCCACACACTCTGTATGGGTCCCGTGCCCATGTGGATTAAAGGAGATATTCCTAAAATTTACGCTGCCGCCTTCGGCAACAGCTCCTGTGAATTGTTCTGTTCGCACTGGTTCAATAGTTGGCGGAGCTACATACCAGGCGCTGGGGTTGTCTTTTCCAACATGCAATGGCATTGAAATGTCTAATGGTTTGGAAAAATCTACTTGAAACTGCGATGATCCTAAAATTACGTTTGACTTCATGAAGTCAAACGTAAAATAAAAATCGTTACTATACCAATTTTATTCTATTACATATTTACAACAATAGGGATTTTAACTTGCAAAGGGACGGCTCTTCCTTGCTGCATGGCTGGATTCATTTGAGGAAGTCTTTCGATGGCTTTTTTGGCTGCCTTTGCGACATATTTGTTATTTGATTGCAACGTTTCAATATTTGTAATATTTCCTTTTTTGTCTATAACAAAAGTCATTAACGCACCTTGTTTCCCTCCTATGACTTTCATTTGTTCAGTTACCCGAAATAGCTTTTTAACTTCATTTTTGATGCTTAATTCACTGCACATTTGCAGTTCTTCACCTCGTAGTTCTTTGCAATTATCATAGTGGGCAAAAATTTCAACTTTAACATGAATCTTGTCCAAGTCTGTTTCTTTGAAATTCAAATCTGGACCATATGCATCTGGGTCTATTGGCCCTATTTTGCTTGATATATTATTTGTTGGGGTATCATCTTTTTTTACTGGTTCATCTTTTGGTTTATCTATAATTGTTGGTTCGAAATCGTCAACAACTTTAATTTTTGCGGAGTTTGATTCTGGCTTTAATGCCTGAATTTTTTCTTTCTGAAGTTTAATTGGAAGCATTATCACTTCATCGTCAAAGTAGCTTGTGTCAATTTCACGTTCAGGTGGAACAGGAGTAAATTTTGTAGAGGTCCATTCAAAGGCAGTTAAGGAAAGTGTTAAGGCAATGATTAATCCGGTTAAAAATCGCTGAGCAAATGGAAATCGTTGTTCTCTTTTGTGATTTGGATTTTTCATACTATCGGTTTTAAATGGTTTCTGATAATAGAACGGGGCTAAATGCCGAAAAATTGTTGGCACTTCGAAAATCAATGTTAGATTATTTTAACTTAAAAGGTATTTTACATAAATGGATGGGCATCCAGATTAATCAAATGCTCCTTTTTTTACTTCAATCTCAAAAGTCTATTAACTAAACTACAGAACTATTTTAGAGTTTAATACGTCTATAAAGAAATCGATACTTCATGTATTTAGGATTGTGATTTGTTTTAATTCAATCATTAATGTAAGTCACTTCACTTTCAAATTATGACAACGACCTCTTTTACGCAAAAAACTATTTTTCTTGTTTTTATATCCATACTCTTTTTAAGTCCTATAATCTCAAGCGCCCAATGGACGCAATTAGGATTTAATATAGATGGAGAAGCAGTCGGAGATTTGTCAGGTGCGCAGATCAGTTTGAACGCTTCTGGAAATAGAATTGCGATTGGAGCCCAAGAGAATAATGGAAACGGAGACAATTCTGGCCATGTTCGCATTTATGAATGGATAGGAACAACTTGGATGCAATTGGGAGCAGATATAGATGGAGAAGCAGAAGGTGATCAATCTGGAATTTCGGTTAGTATGAATGCTGTTGGAGACCGAATAGCTATTGGAGCAACAGAAAATGATGGAAACGGAGCCGAAGCTGGTCATGTTCGTATTTATGAATGGAATGGAACTTCTTGGGTTCAATTAGGTGGAGATATAGATGGAGAAGCTGCCGGAGACAGATCTGGTTATGTGAGTATGAATGCTTCTGGAAACAGATTAGCAATTGGAGCTGGGGGTAATGATGGAAATGGGGCTGATGCAGGACATGTTCGCATCTATGATTGGAATGGAACGGCTTGGAATCAATTGGGAGCAGATATTGATGGGGAAGCTGCGGGTGATATTTCAGCTGCAGTATGTATGAATGCCTTTGGAAATAAATTAGCGATTGGAGCATTTTTAAATGATGGAAATGGAACAGACGCTGGTCATGTTCGTGTGTATGAATGGAATGGTTTGGCATGGACTCAATTAGGGGCAGATATAGATGGAGAATATGCTGGTGACGAATCTGGACGTTCAATTAGTATCAATTCATCTGGAGATCGATTAGTGATTGGAGCTTCTAAAAATTCCATGAATGAAATATTTTCAGGACATGGTCGAATTTATCAATGGGATGGAACAAGTTGGACTCAATTAGGAGCAGATATAGACGGAGTTTCGAGATATAACCAATTGGGTTGGAAGGTTAGCATGAATGCTGTTGGAGATCGTATAGCAATTGGAAATGCGACAGATAAGGTCCGTATATATGAATGGAATGCAACGGCTTGGATTCAAAGAGGGAGCGATATTAATGGTGAATTAATAGGCGACGGATCTGGTTGGTCTATTAGTTTGGACTCTATTGGAGATCGAATAGGGATTGGAGCTCCATTTAATTCTGATAATGGCAGAAATGCAGGTCATGTAAGAGTATACCAAAACAAGCCAACAGATATAGTAGAAATTAAGAGAGAAAAGCTATTTTCAATTTACCCCAACCCTGCAAACCAAGAAATTTCGCTTGAAACCAAGAATAAACTTGGAGAGTCAGTTCAAATAACTTCCATAACTGGAGCTGTTTTATTGGAATTCAATATCTCAAAAGAACAAGAAAAAATAGACTTAAGTAATTTTCCAAATGGTCTTTACTTTTTGAAAGTTGGAGGACAAATTCAAAAAGTCGTAATTTCTAAAAAGTTCAACTGATTCGGATTTCTTGTAAGTCCCATGTTAAGTCTTCTTTAAGATTCAACCTAATTGGTTATAAATCGCAAGCACATCAAAAACCATCCTTAAATTTGTGGTAATCAGAAGGAAATAATACCTACTTTCCAATCACATTAATTCCGTATTCATCCATGCCCAAAAATCAAAAATCAAAACCTAATTCTTTACAGCAAAAAGTGTTAGGTGTGTTTCGTGCCAATCCAACATTGGCAATGAACTACAAACAAGTATCGAGACAACTCAACATAACTCAAACTTCGAAAAAGAAGATTATTGCAAAAGTATTGTTCGAATTAGAGGCAAATGAAGCTTTGATTGAAGAAAAGCCTGGGAAGTTCAAATTGGTAAATCATGAATCGAACCTTGACAAGTTGATTGGCAAAGTAGACATGACAACAAGTGGAACTGCTTACGTTGAGGTAGAAGGAATGCCAAATGATATTTATATTGGCGAAAAAGATTTGGGTATTGCACTTCACGGAGATGTGGTTGAGGTGGCAATTTTACGAGTAAAGCGAAATGGAAAACCCATCGGAAAAGTAATAGAAGTAATAGAAAGAGCACAAACAGAATTTGTTGGAACACTCCAAAAATCATTAAAGTATGCATTTCTAGTGCCTGATAGCAAAAGAATGTCGGTGGACCTTTTTATTCCGCTGGATAAACTGAATGGAGCTACAGATGGAGAAAAAGTGATTGCAAAATTAACGCATTGGCCAAATGATACAGATAGCCCCTTTGGAGAGATAATTCAAGTTTTAGGGAAACCTGGAGAGAACGAAACCGAGATGCATTCCATATTAGCAGAATATGGCTTGCCACTTAAGTTCCCTGAAGGAATAGAAGCGGCCGCAGAAAACTTAGACGTTAGTATTCAAGAATCAGAAATTAAAAAACGAAAGGACTTAAGAAAAGTAACCACTTTTACTATCGATCCTGCGGATGCAAAGGATTTTGACGATGCCCTCTCTTTAGAGAAGTTAAAGAATGGGAATTGGGAAATTGGGGTGCACATCGCAGATGTTAGTCACTATTTAAAAGAAGGGAGTGCGCTAGATAACGAAGCTTACGAAAGAGCTACTTCTGTGTACTTGGTGGATAGAGTAGTGCCTATGTTACCAGAGGTACTTTCAAATTTTGCCTGTTCATTGCGACCCAATGAAGATAAGTATTGCTTTTCAGCCATGTTTGAAATGAGCGAGGATACCAAGATTCACAAACAGTGGTTTGGCAGAACAGTAATTCATTCCGACAGAAGATTCAGCTATGAAGAAGCGCAACAAGTAATTGAAACGGGAAAGGGAGATTATCAAGATGAGATTTTAACCCTAGACAGGTTGGCAAAGCAGCTTCGACAAGATCGGTTCAAGAAAGGGTCGATCAACTTCAACACCTTAGAAGTCAAGTTTGAATTAGACGAAAAGGGAGAACCTTTAGGTGTGTTTTTGAAAGAGCAGAAAGACGCCAACAAGTTAATTGAAGAGTTTATGCTGATGGCCAATAAAAAAGTGGCCGAGTTTATTGGAGCAATGGCGGAAGGAACTCAAGTGCAGCGAGTTGGTGAGATGAAAACACCTAAACCTTTTGTTTACAGAATTCACGACAGCCCGGATCCTGAGAAGTTGCAAACCTTTAGTGAGTTCATCAAAAAGTTTGGCTACCGAATAGATACTACATCGCCAAGAGGTATTACGGATACGTTAAATCGATTAATGACTGACGTTCAAGGAAAAGCAGAAGAAGCCTTAATCTCACAGTTGGCCATAAGAACCATGTCAAAGGCAGTTTATTCAACACAAAATGTAGGGCATTATGGGTTAGGATTTAAATTCTATTCTCACTTTACTTCACCGATTCGTCGTTATCCTGATGTGATGGTTCACCGCTTGTTACAGTATTATTTAGATGGAGGAAAAGCGGTTGACGCTGTTGCTTTGGAAGAAAAATGCAAGCACTCATCTGAGCGAGAGAAATTAGCAAGCGAAGCTGAACGTGCCAGCATAAAGTTTATGCAGGTAAAATTTATGCAAGACAAAGAAGGCGAAGTGTTTGGAGGTGTTGTTTCTGGTGTAAGCGAATGGGGAATTTTTGTAGAACTAGAAGACAACAAATGCGAAGGCATGGTACGATTACGCAGTATGAAAGATGATTTTTATAACTTCAATCCTGATAATTATGCTGTAGAGGGTAAGCGCAGCGGGAGATTGTTTAGAATTGGGGATGAAGTAACCGTGAAGGTTTTAAAAGCAGATCTCTCGAAAAAGCAATTGGATTTTGAATTGTTGAGTGATTTTTAAAGAAGGGAATTTATTTAATAGTGCATTCTGTAATAGTTCACCTGTCTTATTGAATTGGCAGATTGAATTTTTTTGATTTTTACTCTCCTATCGACCAAATTATCTCGAAGCCCAACTCTTGTTCTTTTAGCTGTGAACTTTGAAGCATGAAAATGATGTTAGCCATGATCTCTTCAACATTTAAGATGTCCGGAAAATAATAAGGGTCTGATATTATTCTTTCTTCATTGCACTGGATTCCGCCTTTATAGGGGATGAATTTTGAATTGATGCTTTGTGTAATTTTGCCGGCCAAAATTTAATTTTAGATAAGATGCAATTCAATATAAAAGAAATATTTACCGTCGGAATGATTCTCTTCGCAGTAATCGATATTGTTGGTTCAGTTCCTATTATAATTGACTTACGACAAAAAGTAGGTCACATTAAATCTGAAAAGGCCAGTATTGTTGCTATGCTGCTTATGATTGCTTTTTTGTTTTTAGGTGAGTCAATTTTAAATGTTATTGGCATTGATGTGAGCTCTTTTGCAATAGCTGGTTCATTTGTGTTGTTTTTTCTGGCTTTAGAAATGATTTTAGGCATTAAGCTTTACAAAGATGATATTCCCGAAACGGCTTCAATTGTGCCTATCGCATTTCCACTGATTGCAGGCGCTGGAACGATGACTTCGCTGCTTTCTTTGAGAGCAGAATATGAGGTGCAAAATATTATTGTCGCAATTGTTTTAAATATAATTGTGGTTTATGCTGTATTGAAGCTGTCAACTAAAATAGAAAGGATATTAGGTTCTGGAGGAATTGCGATACTTCGTAAAGTGTTCGGAATTATATTATTGGCAATAGCCATTAAGCTATTTAGAACCAATGTAGGGTTTTAAGTAAGAATGAGGAACGTAGAATAAAAAATTTCGAATGAGGGGAGTGCAGATTGGAAAAGGATAATGTCTGCAGTAAGGAATATCTTTTGCCTTATGTTTTATTGAAAATAAGGTATCTAAAACTTTTCGTTTAATACCTTTGTTAGCCTAAAAACAAATCGAGCTGTGGCGAATTTATTCAAGAACAAAAAGGATCAAGAAGTTAAGATTGGGAAACCGGATTGGTTGAAGACCAAAATTTCTTCAGGAATAGAGTACCGTGAAACAAAGAAGGTAGTTAAGGAACATAAGCTTAATACCATTTGTGAGTCGGGAAAATGCCCAAACCAAGCAGAGTGTTGGAGTGCAGGAACTGCAACTTTCATGATTTTAGGAAATACCTGTACGAGGTCTTGCCAGTTTTGCAATGTAGCTACTGGTAAACCGGAAGACGTTGATCCGTTTGAAGCTTTGAGGGTTGCTAAGTCTATTAAATTAATGAATTTAAAGCACGCTGTTATCACATCTGTAGATAGAGATGATTTGAAAGACGGAGGTGCTGATGCTTGGAAAAGAACGATTGAATTAATTAGAAAACACAACCCTGGCATTACCATTGAAACCTTAATCCCTGATTTTAAAGGGGAGTGGGAAAATTTGAAACCTATTATTGAGGTCGCCCCTGAGATTGTTTCTCACAACATGGAAACGGTGAGAAGAATTACGGCAAAAGTGAGAATTCAGGCTAAATACGATAGAAGTTTAGAGGTTCTGAAACGGTTGAAAGACGGTGGAATTGAGAAGACCAAATCTGGTATTATGGTTGGACTTGGTGAATTCAAAGAAGAAGTATTAGCAACGATGGATGACCTGAGAAATGCGGGAGTGAGTATTATGACCATTGGACAATACATGCAACCTTCAAAAAAGCATATTCCTATTTCAGAATTTGTACATCCAGATGTTTTTGCTTTTTATAAAGAAGAAGGTATGAAGCGGGGCTTTACGCATGTTGAAAGTGGACCATTGGTGAGATCTTCTTACCATGCTGAGAAGCACCTTTGATCCTAATTACATATTGAAATGCTTTTCGAATTGAGCAATTAATTTGCCCTGAATCTCAAAAAAGTCCATCTTTTTACCCAGTTCTTTTTCTAAGGATGTCACAGACTTATCGTCTAGCCCACAGGGTACGATGTGGTCAAAATAGCTTAAATCTGTGTTGATATTGAAAGCCAACCCATGCATGCTTATGCCACGACTAACTTTTAAACCCACGGCGCAAATCTTTCTCTCATTCTCATTACCTGCATCTAACCAAACTCCACTTGCGGCATTAACTCGTGCACCTTTTAGTCCAAATTCTGCAATGCAGTCTATAACACTTTGCTCTAGTTTTACTACAAATTCTCGAACACTAATATCATAATTTTCAGTATCGAAGATAGGGTAAACAACTAACTGCCCTGGACCGTGAAAAGTAATATCTCCACCACGTTTCGTTTTATAAAATTCAGCCCCTGTCTCTTCAATTGGCACTTTTAAATTGCTAATATCTCCAGATTTACCTAAAGTATAAACAGGTGTATGTTGTAGAAGGATTAGGGTGTTGCTTGTTTTTTCTCCTTTTGCCTTTTTTACTAATTGAGCATTGAAAAAGCTCTCCTGGAACATCAATGCATCCATGTAGTTAGTAGGCTCTAAGGTAATGGTTGTAAAACTCATGGAACAAATTTAATAATAATGCTTTTATACGCCGGATTGGGTAGAAGGTTAACTTAACAAGGTTTCAAAGTTCTGTTTACTTTCGTTTAATAAATACTCCTGTTTTTTTAAATATGAAGAAGAAAAAGTTTTACGTTGTTTGGAAGGGGAAAAAGAATGGGGTTTTCACATCTTGGGACGAATGCAAAAAAAGCATTGATGGATTTAAAGGTGCGGAATATAAGTCATTTCCTGACTTAGCTTCAGCAACAAAAGCGGTGAAAGAAAATTACGCTAAGTACAAAGGTCTTGCGCAACCTAAGGTTGCAATTTCGGCAGAGAAGCGAGCGTTGATTGGAGATCCTGATTTGAATACTATTGCAGTTGATGCTGCTTGTAGTGGAAATCCTGGAGTGATGGAATACCAGGGGGTGGAAACTAGGTCTAAAAAAGTAATTTTTAAAATGGGACCTTATAAAAATTCTACTAATAATGTTGGCGAATTTTTGGCTTTAGTGCATGCATTAGCGTATTTAAAAAAGGCAAATAATACCACACCAATATATTCCGACAGTAAAATTGCAATCGGTTGGGTTCAGCGGAAGCGAATCAATACTAAATTGGTTCGAAATGCCGCAAATGAGGATTCTTTTGAATTGGTAGATCGAGCACTAAAATGGTTGCATACGAACGACTATCAGAACAAGATAATAAAATGGGAAACTAAAGTCTGGGGAGAAATACCTGCAGACTTTGGGAGAAAATAAGGCCTATTCTAGGGCACCATCAATCATTTTCTTCATATTGCCATTGGTTTCTTCTGCCTGTAGTTCTTTTAGTGCATCAACAATTTTCACATTCATTGCCTTTGTTTTCACTAATGAAGCGTTTAGTTTTTCTTTTGCAGCAGTGTCTTCTGTTTTAGCTATTTCTGCATTTAATTGTTCGATGGCAGTGCTGTTTTTTGTTTTCATTTTAATCAATGAATTTAATCCTGCCATTCGAACAAACCATATTCCTGAGCCTTTGCTACTGTCTCTTATACACATCTCGGAGCCCACGAGACAGGCA
>OJDV01000651.1_pt1 | contig 11768 bp, 10 predicted proteins | sample 1592911 | NCBI WGS metagenome assembly OJDV01 (sample SAMN05416860, study PRJEB24817) | seawater metagenome | isolation source: Sea water | place: Canada:Atlantic | collected 2013-11 | reverse complement strand
CGAGATTTCTGCCTGTCTCGTGGGCTCGGAGATGTGTATAAGAGACAGGTACGTGAATTAGCTGATAATGACGAAGATTTCGTTGCGGCACTTGCAGCAGCATTTCTAGAAGAAGTCCCAGTTGATGCAGAACGTCTCAAAATAGCAGTCGCTGAGCAAGATTTTTACAATACCTATCAAGCTGCGCATAAGATGAAGCCAACAATAGATTTGTTCGAACTTGGTGTGCTTCAAGATCTTATCACAGTTCAAGATTGGGGAAAATTTGAAAAAGGAGGCGAAGACTGTTCTAAAGAATTACAATTGGTATTAACTGCAGTAGAGAATGTAACTGCAGAAATCAAGCAAGACTTCAACTTATAATGCTAGCAGAAATAATTACAATTGGTGATGAGATTCTCATTGGTCAAATTGTAGATTCTAATTCCGCCTTCATTGGAAAGCAATTAAATAAAATTGGTGTTTCAGTGTATCAGATAACATCTGTACAAGATGATAGAGTTCACATTTTAAAATCACTAGCAGAAGCTGAAGCTAATGCCGATATTGTAATTCTGACTGGTGGTTTAGGACCAACAAAGGATGATATTACCAAAAAAACAATAGCAGACTATTTTAGCGATACTTTAATTGAAGATATTTCGGTTAGAAAAAACATTGAACACCTTTGGGAAGTTTTTGTTAAAAAACCTGTGACTCAAGTTAATTTGGATCAAGCTTTAGTGCCTTCCAAAGCTAGTGTTTTAATGAATAAATATGGAAGCGCTCCAGGTATGTGGCTTAAAAAAAATGATACTATTTTTATATCGCTACCAGGAGTTCCTTATGAAATGAGGTCGTTAATTACAGATGAAGTTCTTCCGAAATTGAGAGCAAGTTTTAAATTGCCGTTCATTCAGCATAAAACATTTTTAACTTATGGTTTAGGTGAAAGTTCACTGGCTGCACGTATCGAATCTTTTGAAAACCAATTACCAAAATTTATTAAATTGGCCTATTTGCCAAGCTTAGGTCGTGTGCGTTTACGATTATCAGCAAAAGGAAATGATAAGGCGGTTGTTGAAGCTGAAATGCAAAACCAAACCGATTTGCTATTACCTCAAATAGAAGATGTTTTTGTAGGCTTTGAAGAAGACTTATCTATTGAAGCAGTTATAGGTAAGCAACTGACAGAAATTGGAAAAACAGTTGCAACAGCTGAAAGTTGTACAGGTGGCTTAATTGCTGAACGCTTTACGACAAATGCAGGAGCTTCAAAATATTTTAAAGGGAGTATCGTAAGTTATACAAAAGAGATTAAGGTTAATGTTTTAAAGGTTTCCGAAGATATAATTAACAAACATTCTGTTGTTAGTGCTGAAGTTGCTGAAGCTATGGCGAAAAACGCATTGCAAATAATGCATAGCGATTTTGCAATTGCTACAACTGGCAATGCTGGTCCAACAAAAGATGATACTGAGGAAGGTTTAGGAATTGTGTACATAGCTATCGCAACAAAAGACAAAGTGTATTCTGAACAGTTTAGCTTTGGAAACCATCGTGTTAAAGTGATAAATAAAGCGGCAAACAAAGCCTTTGAAATGCTACAAAAAGAAATTTTAAAAAAGTAACACTTTTAGTTTGTTGATATTGTAAAGATTTACTAAATTTGCACCCTGTTTTAAAATATCCATGTTTGGTTTTTAAAATTAAAAAGGAATTACAGTTAGGATATTCCTTCGGACAATAGTAACTGTCAGAAAGAAATAACATAATTAAAGTCAGAGAGAAATGTCAAGAGTTTGTGAACTTACAGGAAAAAAAGCGATGGTTGGGAACAACGTATCGCACGCAATGAATAAAACGAAGCGTAAATTTAATGTTAACTTAATTAAGAAGCGTTTCTTTCTTCCTGAAGAAGATAAGTGGGTAACTTTAAAAGTATCTACTTCAGCATTGAAGACTATCAACAAAGTTGGTATCACAGCTGTAATAAAAGAAGCTAAATCTAAAGGATTTTTAAAATAATAGCGGAAACGCTTAAAGTCACCCAAAATGGCAAAAAGAGGAAATAGAATACAGGTAATATTAGAATGTACAGAGCACAAAGAGTCTGGTCAACCAGGAACTTCTCGTTACATTACAACAAAGAATAAAAAGAATACGCCGGACAGAATGGAGATTAAGAAATTTAATCCAATCTTAAAGCGTATGACAGTTCATAAAGAAATTAAATAATCAAGTCATGGCAAAGAAATCAGTAGCATCATTACAAACAGGATCTAAGAGACTTACAAAAGCGATCAAAATGGTAAAATCACCAAAGACAGGCGCTTACATGTTTGTGGAGTCAGTTATGGCACCAGAGTTTGTCAGTGATTTTTTAAACAAAAAATAAGTTAGACACTATAAGTCTAATCAGGAACTGCTTTCAAATTTGAAGGCAGTTTTTTTATGTTTATATTTGAGCTGTAATCTGTCATTATAGCAGTGTAATAATTTCGGCTCGACATTTGACTAGTGTTTACAAATAAGAATTACGAATGAGTTTTTTTAAAAAAATATTTTCTTCAGAAAAAAAAGAAACCTTAGACAAGGGTTTAGAGAAATCTAAAACAACGTTTTTTTCAAAATTAAATAAAGCAGTTGCAGGGAAATCTAAAGTTGACGATGATGTCTTAGATAACTTAGAGGAAATCCTTGTAAGTAGTGATGTAGGTGTAAATACAACCCTAAAAGTTATTGGACGTATTGAAGAACGCGTTTCAAAAGACAAGTATTTAGGGACTTCTGAATTAAATCAAATCTTAAGAGATGAAATCGCGGGCCTTTTATCTGAAACTAATTCAGGAGAAGATACCGAGTATGTCATTCCTGAATTACCAAAGCAAGCAGATGGTTCTAAAACACCTTATGTATTAATGGTTGTTGGTGTTAATGGAGTTGGTAAAACAACGACCATAGGAAAGTTAGCATATCAGTTTAAAAAGCAAGGCTTAAACGTTGTTCTTGGAGCTGCAGATACATTTAGAGCAGCTGCTATTGATCAACTTCAAGTCTGGGCAGATCGTGTTGATGTGCCAATGATCCGACAAGAAATGGGAAGTGATCCTGCAAGCGTCGCTTTTGATGCCTTACAGTCTGGCGTTAATCAAAATGCAGATGTTATTATAATTGATACTGCTGGACGTTTACATAACAAAGTTAATTTAATGAATGAGTTGACTAAAGTAAAACGTGTGATGCAAAAAGTTATTGATAATGCACCTCACGATGTGCTTCTAGTTTTAGATGGTTCTACCGGTCAAAATGCTTTTGAACAAGCGAAGCAATTTACTGCTGCTACAGAAGTTACCACTCTAGCCGTTACTAAACTTGATGGTACTGCCAAAGGCGGTGTCGTTATAGGAATTAGTGATCAGTTTAAAATTCCAGTAAAATATATTGGAGTAGGTGAAGGCATCGAAGATTTACAAGTGTTTAATAAATACGAGTTTGTAGATTCTTTCTTCAAATAACCGTTGAGCATATAATATTTCCCTAAATTTGAAAGAATTAGTTTCAGGAATTTATTTTATCACTATTGAAACTGGTACTAAAGTCTCACAAATTAAGATTGTTAAAACTTAATTTTTCTTATTTTTATAAAAAATAAAAAATGAGATATTTACTTTTCCTTTGCTTTGCTTTAGTAGTGTTTTCTTGTAAGAAAGATGATAAAAAAACGGAACTTGAAGTAGAGCCTTCTACAGATATTAGTGCTATTTCAACAAAAGATTTTAGAGATTTTAAAATCTTAGATTCAAAAAATCTTTTCAAAAAAGAAATTTGGAACACCTTAGATAAACAGTTAGCAGATTTTTCTGAAGAAAAATATGATGCAATTAAAACTTTGATATTAGATCAAGATATTCCTACACTTCAAAAACATATTTCAGACGGAAAGTTAAGTTATGAAGTTCTTGTGAAGTTTTATTTATTCCGAATTAAAACCTTTGATAGAGAGAACGACTTATCTTTAAACTCGGTCATTTCTTTAAACCCGAAAGCTATTGAAGAAGCTATACAAAAAGACAAAGAGCTATTAAATAAAAAATTGAAGCATCCTATATTTGGAATACCTGTTTTATTAAAAGATAATATCAATACAGCAGAAATGCCAACAACGGCAGGAGCAGTTGCCTTACAAAAAAACACTACAGAAGATGCTTATATAACAAAAGCGCTTAAAAATTCTGGAGCTATTATTTTAGGTAAAGCTAATTTAAGTGAATGGGCTTATTTCTTCTGTGGTGAATGTCCAAGTGGTTATAGTGCTGTTGGTGGACAAACATTAAATCCATATGGTCGTAGAATTATAGATACTGGTGGATCAAGTTCTGGAAGTGCAGTGGCAGTATCGGCAAACTTTTGCGCAGCTGCTGTTGGTAGCGAAACTTCAGGATCAATTTTGTCTCCAGCGAGTCAAAATTCTGCTGTTGGTTTAAAGCCAACTATTGGTTTATTAAGTAGAACTGGGATTGTTCCAATTTCTTCAACCTTAGATACTCCAGGTCCAATAACAAGAAATGTGACTGATAATGCCATCATGTTAGATGCTATGGAAGGTTTTGATAAAGCGGATTCAAAATCTATAAATCGGAATGATGATGATGTGGTTTCATATTATAGCGGTCTTTCTAAAAGTGACTTAAATGGAAAACGTTTCGGCGTATTTAGAAAATTAATGGAAGATAAACTTTATGTAAATGCCATTGATGTGCTAAGAAAACAAGGTGCTGAAATCATAGAAATTTCAGAGGAGAAAATAGAATTACCTGATTTTTTAAGATTGCTCAATTTAGATATGAAAGTCGATTTAGCGTCCTATTTTGAAACATCTGCGAATAAAAATCTCCCATACAAAACGATTGAAGGTGTGATGGAATTCAATAAAAAAAATGCAGAAAGAGCAATGCCTTATGGTCAAAGTTTATTTGAAGGTGTTTATAAAGATAAGAGCACAAAAGAAGAATTTGATGCTATTAAAAATACTTTAAAAACTAATGGCAGACAGTTTTTTGATATACCAATGAAAAGTCAAAATCTTGATGGAATAGTGTCTATTAATAATTATCATGCTGGTGAAGCTGCTGTTGCCGAATATCCAGCGCTTACAGTTCCAATGGGTTTTACTGAAAAAGGTGTTCCTAAAGGATTAACTTTTATATCAAAACCATTATCTGAATATGCATTACTGCAATGGGCTTACGCTTATGAACAGGCATCTAAAAAGAGAATCGCACCAAAAAATTATAACTAGTCTATAAAAGCATTAATTTTTTCCCAAAGATCATTGTCAAAGTTGGACAATGCAAAATTAGAATCTTCTGCTGATTCTCCCATTCTTATAATGACTAAATTTTTGCTTGGTACAACGTAAAGTTTTTGGTCATTTTTACCCAAAGCGCAATACATATCACTTGGCGCATTTGGAATTAATGATCCAGTAAATTCAATTTGAGTTTGTGGTAAACGATAGGTTGATTTCCCGTTAAGCCACCACATATAGCCATAGGATTTATTAAGTGATTGAGATGTATTTTTTGCGTCATTTAAGTAGTTTTCAGTTACAATTTGTGAGTCTTCCCATTTTCCATTTGCAGATGTAAGTAAACCAAAACGTGCCATACTTCTTGTTGTACTCCAATACCCATTTGTGTTTTCAAATGGAACCCAAGAACCAGTCATACCTATTCTATCCTTTAATTTGGTGTTGAAATAACTGATCCAAGTTTGGTTACTTGTTGTAGAAACAACGTCTTGTAGTTTTAAAAACACACCATGATAAGCCCAACGTTCACCTGCACCTGCTATGCATTGTAAGTTTTCTGCAGAGATATTGTCACTCAAGTCGTCTAATCCAGAGGTCATGGACAAAAGGTTTTTGCAGGTAATCAAATTTTCTTTTTCTAATGGAGCGCTAGTCCAGCCAGTTCCAATATAGTCAGATACTTTATTATTTATATTCAATAAACCTTCCTCTTGAGCAATTCCTATTACAGCAGTTGTAAGAGTTTTTCCTGCACTTGCCCAATACCAAGGAGAACTTGAAGTATGAGTATTCAAATAAGATTCTACAACAATCTTTCCGTTATGAAGTATCATGAAGCTTTTCGTATTCTTTTCCTCAAGAAAATCTAAGAGTGGTTGTAGTTGATTACTGTTCCATTCTAATTCTGAAACAGATTTGGTTTCCCAAGTTTCACTTCCGTCAGTTGGAGGAAAATAGATTAAATCAGGATCAGGAATACCATCCATTGGAATTTCAATTTCAGAGCTGTCATCTGAAGAGCAACCTAAAATTAACAATAAGCAAAAAACGTAACTGAAATAATATGACTGCTTCACGATTTTAATTTCATTATTAGACGTTCGTTCTTAAACAAGGTTTAATCTGATGAAAACAAATATATCGCAAATCATTACGTATCTTTGCAAACTGAAATTTGATTATGAGAACTAAATCGCTTAAGAAGAATAGAATCAATGTTGTCACACTTGGCTGTAGTAAAAACGTTTACGATAGTGAAGTGTTAATGGGACAATTAAAAGCCAATGGTAAAGATGTTGTGCATGAAGAGGAAGGTAATGTTGTTGTAATTAATACATGTGGTTTTATTAATAATGCCAAAGAAGAAAGTGTAAATACTATTTTAGAATTTATGCAGAAGAAGGAAGCTGGCGAAGTGGATAAAGTTTTTGTAACTGGATGTTTGAGTGAACGATACAAGCCAGATTTACAGAAGGAAATTCCTAATGTAGATGAATATTTTGGGACTACTGAATTGCCTCAATTATTAAAGGCTTTAGGTGCAGATTATAAACATGAGTTAATTGGTGAACGATTAACAACGACGCCAAAGAATTATGCGTATTTAAAAATTGCTGAAGGTTGCGACAGACCTTGTAGTTTTTGCGCGATTCCTTTAATGAGAGGAAAACATAAGAGTACACCAATTGAAGAGATTGTAGTTGAAGCTGAAAAGTTAGCAGCTAATGGTGTTAAAGAATTGATATTAATTGCTCAAGATTTGACCTATTATGGATTAGATCTTTATAAGAAACGTAACCTAGCTGAATTACTAGAACATTTGGTGAAAGTAGAAGGTATTGAATGGATTCGTTTGCATTATGCGTTTCCAACTGGGTTTCCTATGGATGTATTAGATGTTATGAATCGTGAACCTAAGGTTTGTAATTATTTAGATATTCCGTTACAACATATTAGTGATTCAATTCTAAAAAGTATGCGTCGTGGTACTACTAAAGAAAAAACGACAAAGTTGCTTAAAGAATTTAGAGCTATAGTTCCAGAAATGACCATTAGAACGACATTAATTGTTGGTTATCCTGGAGAAACTGAAGAAGATTTCGAAACACTTAGAGATTGGGTAAAAGAGATGCGTTTTGAGCGTTTAGGTTGCTTTACGTATTCTCATGAAGAAAATACACATGCTTATAATTTGGAAGATGATGTTCCTCAAGATGTGAAAATTGATCGAGCTAATCAGATTATGGAAATTCAATCTCAAATTTCTTGGGAATTGAATCAAGCTAAAATTGGACAAGAATTCAAAGTCGTTATTGATAGAAAAGAAGGTAACTACTTCATTGGTCGTACTGAGTATGATTCTCCAGATGTTGATAATGAAGTTCGTATTGATGCTACAAACACCTATTTAAAAACAGGAGAATTTGCCAGAGTCAAAGTTATAGAAGCAGAGGATTTCGATTTATATGCTGAACCAATTAACTAACTAGGTTTTTTGATTAACAACCATCTCTTGGTCCAAAAGTAAATACGAATTCATAGTCTATTTTTTCGCCTTTAGAGTTTTCAGCTGGTGTCCATTCACCTGGAATGTTTTTAATGAGTTCCATGAGTTTTTCATCAATAGAAGAATAACCAGTTGTCATCGCGTCATGTTTGACATTTGAAACAATTCCTTCTTTTGTTACTAAAAAAGATATTTTAATGGCTCCAAGATCATCACCTTCTATAACGTTCATGCTTTCCATACTATTATCTTTAAGATAGTTAAGAAGTGAATCTTTGCCATTATTATAAATAGCTTGTTTGTCTGGAACAACGGTTATATGAGGGCCAAAAAAGCGTTCTTCCATTTTACCTGTTTCTTTATTCTTTCCTTTGAATTCTGTTCTAATCGTAAAATGACTAAAATAATCTGTTGATTTTAAAATTTTTAGTTGTGCTTCAGTGAGTTGATCACTATCTCCATATTCCCGTATATTAGATTGTCTATTATCTTTAATGATAACAATCTTTACAGAATTGATTTTTTCTATTTGCTGTTTTTCGCCTTCATTAAGAAAATCATAAATTGTTGTAGCCTTATGAATTTCTGATTTTTTTATGGCAGCAAATCGAGTATCCACACCATAATATAAGTCGGGAGTCTTCTTTTTTACATTTTGATCGAAAGCAAGGATTTCGCTATTCGATGATTTTGTCTCAACTATATTGGTAGTGTTCCAATTTGTGAAGTTAAAAATCAATAAGCTTAGTATCGCTAGTGTTGTGCTGAAAATAATAATATTCCTTTTCATATCAGATTTGCTTTAAGATTAATTTCTTTCAAATGTATTATAGAAAGCGTCTTATGTTACTAAGTTAAATGTGAAAAAAGTGTAAATTTTATGTAAAACAATACAACTTTCCGACTGACAGGCGTGTGAGTTGGTTTACAGCTGTTGATCTCGTTGTCTACGTTTATCGTATTTAAGATCTTTAAGTAGATTAGATTTAATACCTACGAAAAAGTTCCAAGAATTATAGGTTCCAAATGGCACCCAACTAAAATTTAATCGCCATGATAGTAAATCGCGTTCAAATCTAAATTGTGTCAATGTAAATCCTTGGTTACTAAAATCATAACCTGAAGAGGCTCCAACAGACCATCTAGGAGATAATTCAACATCACCAGAAAACATAAGAGAATGTGACGAAATTTCGTTTTGCCTAATACTATTCGCGTAATTTACAGCATATGCCATACGTAAACTCCAAGGTATTTTATAGTTGAAGAGCTCTGATGGTTCCTTTTCTTTATCCTTGTTTTTGTCATCATCAGTAAGCCTTCGGTCGGCAAAGTCTTCAGGTCTGCCAAATAAATCATCAGCACGCCCACCACTTCTAATAGACTCTTCAATAGAAGCATCATCTTGATCATTGTCTGAGCCCTCAAATGCCTTGCTAGAAAGTGTATAACTCATATTTATATTAGCACTTGTTAGTCTGAATAGACTTCCACCATTATCAATATTATATTGATTAACTCTTCTGTTATTATTATCAAGTGCATAAGGATCTAGGGTTGCACCAAAGTTGATATTCATTTTGTCATTTAAAATTGTTGTACCACCACTCACTCTCATCGGACTCCATCGTAAAGAGTCTGCAGCAAAATTATATGAAGTAGCAAAATTTAGATTATTTAATAGTTTTATCTTTTTAGGTTCTGTAGCAGTGCTATCGTTATCTCTTACTTTTGCTTCAAAGTTGTTACCTACTGAAATTCCTAAAGAGCTAGAAAAGTTTTGATTTGGAGTTCCGAAAATTGAACCTTGAAAACGTGTGTATTCTTCTCGTCGCACATCATCTGTTGTGGTTCCATCTGCATCAATAATTTCAAAGGAATCATAATATTGGTCAAAAGCTGGATTTATATTATAACTAATAGATGGCCTAATAACATGCCTAATAGCTTGGATTTTTCGGTCCTTGCCTTCTTTCTCAAAATCGAATAACCCATAAACTGTTGTGCCTATACTTGTGCTAAAATTGTACGTGTAAAAACGATCAAAACCTTTTAAGTCTTCAGTAATAATACTTTCTGTCTCTTCGTCATAAAATCTATTAATAGTATTATAGGTCCAGTTTTCTTCAAAATTAGCACTAGCACTCATACTAAAGTATTTAAACACTTTAAAATTTGTGGAAATAGGTATAGAGTGCAAGGCTCCTATTTTGGCTTCGTCAAACATTTCACTTTTGAAAAATAACGAGTCTGTGGTTAGAATCCTGTTTTCTGCTCTTATATTATACTGAAAATTAATATTCTGAATAATACCTTTTTTTGAACCAACTTTGGGTGCGAATGGGAATACACGGCTTACACTACCTTGAATTGTTGGTAAGGTCATGTTGATCACTTCAGTATTTGTATTTTGTGAGTGTGTCGCTGTAACACTCATGTTAGTTTGAGGCTCACCTTGAAACGTTTTTGAATACGAAATGGAAGATGCTAAAGTGTTGTTTTGAGAATTTGAAAGATTAAGTTGATTTATAGATTGCCTAAAATAAGTACTACTACCCAAGTTAACCGATGCTGAAAACCTTGAACTTGGATTTGCTTTTGCATCTTGACTATGTGACCATCTTACGTTGTATATAGTAGATTTCGAAAAATCGGGAAACCCTCTCTCACTATTAATTAGGTTCTCATATCTTAAACTTAAATTCCCATTAAACCTGTATCGAGTCGCATAGTTAGTTTCAAATCGTAATCCATAACTACCATTTGTATAATAATCACCAAGAACAGCTAAATCAATATGATCACTAATGGCAAAATAATAACCTCCATTTTGTAAAAAATAACCTCTGTCATTACCATTATCTTCTCCAAAAGAGGGAAAAATAATACCAGATGTATGCTTGTCACTCATCGGAAAATAAGCAAATGGTATTCCAATAGGAGTTGGTACATCGTAAATAAACATATTTGCTAAACCTGTAACTACTTTTTTTCCAGGAACAATTTTAGCCCTTCTCATTAAAAAATAATATTCAGGATCGTCCAAATTCTCTGAAGTTGTAAACTTCGCATTTTTCACAAAAATCACTGAATCATTTTCTCTTTTACTAACTTCTGAAATGATGGTGCCTTCACCTTGTTTGGATTTCGAATTGTAAATAAGCGCCTTTTTGCTTACTGTATTAAAAATCAAAGAATCTGGCTCTACAATACTTGAACCTTGACTAAAAACAGGTGATTGTGTGTAAACACCTGCAGTATCTACAATTCCTCTTGCGTATACTAAATCTTTATTGTGGTCTATAATAATAATACCAGCTGTAATGGTCATATCATCATATTTCACATCAGCTTCGTTATACAGTTTAGTTTGCTGTAAACGTTGATTTAAGGATACGTAATCTTTAGCTTTATACTTAACAATATCTGTAAGGAACTCTTTTTTCTTGGCAACTGAATCTTTACTTGTGCTATCGATTTCTTTGATGGGTATTGGTAATCCAATAAGCGAATCTGTTTTTACTACTGTAGAATCAGTAATTGGTTTTGGCTTTATAGGATCTTTAGGTTTTGGCAATTCTTGTGCAAAGCAAAACATGTTGATAAACACGGTAAAACTTAAGGTAAAAAGTATATTAAAGCTTTTTGTATGCAATGCTTTTAAATGTATTTTTGCTAAAGTATGGCTCGGTTTTTGAATTCCCAAACTTACATATATTTTTTATGATTAGTTTATAATTTAATTTTTTTATAAAAAGTGTTGAAACTCAGTTATTACAAGCATATACTGATATTTTTAAAATAAACCGAAAGTATTAACCGTTAGAACAAATATGAAAACGTACTTACATTATATAATCGTATGGATTGCCTTAATATTTACATGTTTTTTAACATCTGCAAATAGCTTTGAAAAAAATAAAGAAAAGTTTGTAGTCGTTCTAGATGCAGGACATGGAGGTCATGCTG
>OJDV01000650.1_pt1 | contig 11770 bp, 8 predicted proteins | sample 1592911 | NCBI WGS metagenome assembly OJDV01 (sample SAMN05416860, study PRJEB24817) | seawater metagenome | isolation source: Sea water | place: Canada:Atlantic | collected 2013-11 | reverse complement strand
CCCTTGGCGCGCGCGAGCGCGAGGACGCCGTCGGCCTCGCGCGGGTGTTCGAGCTCGACGAAGCACGCGCCGCGTAGCGCGCGTGCTTTCTCCGGGTATTCGCGTCGTCGGCGAGCCCACGTGCTCGCCGACCACAGGATGATGGAGTCGCGCGAGAGCGCCTTGGAGAGCGTCTCGCGGTTGCCAGACCAGAGCGTCTCGCGGAGCAGCGCGCGCCGCGCGGTGCGCGTGATGATGCGTCTCATGGTCAGCGGGAAGGAGTAGTTGAGCCAGATGATCGTGTCTGCGCGCGACCATAACATGGGCTGGAAGCGCGAGTAATTCCCGTCGATGACCCAGCGAGGCGAGGCGAGGCGCTCGTCGAGCGCGACGTCGACCTCTTCGTAGGGCCTCGGGGTCCAGTTCGGGCCCCAGAAGAGCGCGTCGAGCTCGACGTGCTCGGCGCTCAGCGCGTCAGCGAGGGCTGCGGCGAGCGTGGTCTTGCCCGAGCCGGAGGTCCCCACGACGACGATCTTCTCGAGGGTGGGCGTGTGTTCGTGTGTCATCGGCGTGGCCCTCCTCATGGGCGAGTCGGCTTGCGCTCGGGGAGCGCGCGCGTAGAGTGCGAGGCCTTCCCAGGACGCGCCATGGTGGGCGCGTCGAGCCCGTGAGGAGGTCTCCGAGGTGGCTCTGAACGTACGCGCTCTCGCGCGCAAGATCTCCGACGGCAAGGCAGGTCGGTGGGCGTCGCATCTGCTCTGGTCACGCGATCCCATGGGCGCGACGTTCAGGTCGCGCGAGCCCGCCGAGATCTGGCGCGCGCCAGGCGCGCGCTCGCCCTCGAAGGGGTCGGACACCCTGCGTGTGATGACCTGGAACGTCAAGTTCGGCGGCGGACGCATCGACTTCTTCTTCGACGGCCACGGAGACCGCGTGCGCATGAACGAGGCCGAGGTGTTGGGGAACCTCGAGCAGCTCGCGGCGATGATACGGCGGGTCGATCCCGACGTGGTGATGCTCCAGGAGGTGGACCGCGGATCGGACCGGGTCGCCGGGGTCGATCAGCTCGCGTACCTCGCGCGGGCGTCTGGGCTCGGGTTCGCGGCGTACGGGTCGCAGTGGCGCGCGCGCTTCATCCCCTCGGACGGCGTGGGCCGTGTGGATTCGGGCAACGCGATCCTGTCGCGCTATCCCTTGGTGCTCGCCGAGCGCGTGGCGCTGCCGTTGATTCAGGACCAGTCTGGCGTCGTGCAGTACTTCTATCTGAAGCGCTGCCTGCTCCGTGCGCGGCTCGCGATCCCCGGTCGCCGGGGCTTCTGGGCGCTGTGCACGCACCTCTCGGCGTTCGGCGGCGGCGAGGTCAAGCGCGCGCAGCTCGACGCCGTGCTGCGTGAGTGTGCGCGAATTCGCTCTGGTGGAGAGGGGCTCGTGTTGGGGGCAGATCTGAACGCCCTGCCGCCCGGGAGCGCGCGGTGGGCGGGGTTCCCGGATGTCGCGTCGGAGGACACCGACTTCGACGCGGGGGACTTCCGGGGCCAGGAGGACCTGCTCGTGCCGGCGTACGAGGCGCTTCATCCCGTCGTGGGGCTCGAGGAGTACGCGCGCGACAACGCGCCGTTCCAGACCCACTCGTCCTCCGGGCGCCACTTCTACAACCGCAAGATCGACTACCTGTTCTCGGACTCGCCGTGGCTCGAGGGCGGCACGCTGCAGGGGAGAGGTGAGGGCGAGGTGGAGACGATGTCGTTGTCGGACCACGCGCCGATCGTGGGGGTCCGTGGGTCGACGTGAGGTGACCTGAGGCGGCGCCTCAGGTGAGCACGGTGTCGAGCATGGGGCGGCTCTTGAGGTCCTTGAGGAGCAGGAGCTTGAAGGAGTTGTCGAGGACGCGGCGAGCCTGGCGGCGGATGTCGGGCATGAGGACGGAGTCGGGGGCGCCGATCTCGGGGCGGTCGTAGTACTGGAGGGTGCTCAGGGTGTCGCGCTCGATCATGCCGACGGCCTCCCCCGGGCGGCGGCAGGAGGAGCAGAGCAGGCCCTCGCCGGAGCGGGAGCACTGGAGCTTGTCGAAGTCGTCGTGGGCGAGGCCGCAGCGGTGGCACTTCCAGAGGGAGGGGTGGGTGCCGGCGAGGCCGAGGAGGCGGAGCTCGTAGTGGTGGAGGATGGTCTCGAGGGTCTGGAGGTCGGTGCCGAGCTCGTCGAGCTCGGCGTAGAAGGACTCGAGGAGGCCGACGAGCTCGGGGCTCTCGACGTCCTCACGGGAGACCTCGCGCATGAGCTCGGTGGCGTACGAGCCGATGACGATGGCGTCGTAGCTGGACTCGATGTTGGGGAAGTCACGGAGGACGCGCATCTCGACGAAGACGGCGGTGCCGCGTTGTGGCTTGCGCTCGATGATGGCCTCGACCTTTCGGAAGAGGTGGAGGCCGCCGGGGAAGCGCTTCGAGGTGCGCGCGTTCTTGGCGAGCGCGGAGACGCGGCCGTACTGGGATGAGAGGAGTGTGACGATGACGTCGCGCTCTGCGTAGTTGATGGAGCGCAGGACGAAGGCGTCGATCTTTTCTTTCTGAGCCATGACAGGGTCCTCTCGTGGTGTGCGCCTGGGGCGCACGAGCGCGTCAGTCCTGTGGGACGTGGCGCTCGATGAGCCGGCCGACGCCGGGGAGCGCGTCCTTGACGTGCTTCTCGGCCTGGCCGCGCAGTTTCTTGTAGGTCGACGCGACGACCTTGCTCTCGGCGCGCTTGGCCTTCTCGTCGGTGATCGAGAGCAGCGCGTCGGAGGCTGCGCGATCGTTGGACTGGAGGTAGCTGGAGAACGTGGTCTTGGCGTCCTGCTCGCGGTAGCTGTCGTGGAGCGGCGAGAGGGCGTCGGTGAAGTCGTCGAGGAGCATGTCGACGGCCTTGTCGATCATGCGCCCATTCTTGAGCTTCTTGACGACCTTGTAGCCGCCCTTGAGCGCGACTCCGCTCAGGCCGCCCTTGCTCGCGACCTCCTCGTCGATGAGCTTGACGGTGTCGGCGATCACGGTCTTTCGATCGGCCTCTGCGAGGCGCTCTTTCAGGTACGACATCTTCTCATCCTGGCGTGGGAGTTGGCCTCGATCCTGTCGATTGAGGACGATGACGTTAACCCGCGCGAGTCGAACTTGTAAACGAGACGGCCCGCGGCGAGCATGATTCTGATCGTATCGCGAGCATGAACGGACGGTTTCGGGCGCGCCAGGAAGATGCTAGATCCCGTGTGGCGGCGGCGCCGCGTGCGCGAAACGACGGACCAAAGGATCGAGCTATGCGAGCGCTGGACGTGTTGTGTGTGGGGGAGACGATCGTGGACATGTTGCCCGAGGAGCGCGGGCGCTTGCGGGACGTGTCGAGGTTTCACAAGGTCGTGGGGGGCGCGCCCGGGAACGTGTCGGTGGGGCTGGCGCGGCTGGGCCTGCGCTCGGGGCTGATGTGCAAGGTGGGTGAGGACGAGTTCGGTCAGTTCCTGCGGGAGGCGATCGAGGGCGAGGGCGTGGACGTCGAGCTCGTGACGACGACGCGCGAGGCGATGACGGGGATGACGTTCGTGAGCCTGCGCCACGACGGGGAGCGCAGCTTCACGGGGATGCAGGGGCCGTCCGCCGATCAGTTCATGGCGATGAGCGACCTGGACGCGGAGCTCATCGGACGGGCGCGCGCGGCGCTCTTCGGGACGAACCAGCTCCTGACGCCCGGGCCGCGTGCGGTCGCGATGCGCGCGCTGGAGCTCGCGCGAGAGCGCTGCGGCCTGGTGCTCGTGGACCCGAACGTGCGCGAGCACCTGTGGTCGGACACTGACGAGATGTGGGCGTGCTGCATGGAGATGGTGAAGCAGGCGGACATCATCAAGCTGAACGACGAGGAGCTCGAGCTGCTCTCGCGGGGCGACGGCGCGCAGGTGTTGTGGGAGCGAGACCTCTCAGGGGCGCGCGCGCTCGTGACGACGCACGCGGACGGAGGCGCGCGCGTGATCGCGCGGTCGACGGGCGGCGGGATCGTCGAGGCGAGCGCCGAGGCGTGGCCCGTCGAGGTCGTGGACACGACGGGGGCTGGGGACGGCTTCGTCGCGGGGCTGCTCGCGTCGATGTGCCGCCAGGAGCCCGACGGCGACGTCCCGTTGAGGGATGCGCTGGGCGGCTGGGGCGAGGAGCGGTGGGCGCGCGCGCTCGCTGTGGGGTGCTTCGTGGGCTCGAGGACGTGCGCGCACCTCGGCGCGACGCCTGGGCTGCCGTACGAGTCGGACGTGAACTGGGGCGCGAGCGCGCCGTGAGACCCAAGAGGAGTCGAGATGAAGATGTTCGGTAAGGTAGGCGCGCTCGCGGTGTGCGTGGCGCTCGCGGGATGTACGGGAACAGGCGCCAAGGAGGACGACAAGAAGGTTGTCGTCGAGGGCTCGACCGAGCCCGTGGCCGTCAAGATCGTCGCGTTCAACGACCTGCACGGCCACATGGAGGGCCCGAGCGGGAAGGTTAAGGTGAAGGGCGAGCGCGTGGAGGCCGGCGGCCTCGACGCGTTCGCGGCGCACCTGAGCGCGATGCGCGCCGAGAACGCGAACACGGTCGTGGTGTGCGCGGGGGATCTGGTGGGCGCGAGCCCCCTGATCTCGGCGCTCTTTCACGACGAGCCGACCGTGGAGGCGATGAACCTGATGAAGGTCGACCTCGTGGCCGTGGGCAACCACGAGTTCGACGAGGGCGTCGACGAGCTGCGCCGCCTCCAGGCGGGCGGCTGCCACCCCGAGGACGGCTGCCAGGGCAAGGACACCTACGAGGGCGCGGCCTTCCAGTTCCTCGCGGCCAACGTCTTCGTCAGGGAGACCGACGAGCGACTCTTCCCGGCCTATCAGGTCCGCACGTTCGACGGCGTGAAGGTCGGGTTCATCGGGCTCACGCTCGAGGGCACGCCCGCGGCGGTGACGCCGACGGCGGTCGCGTCGGTGAGGTTCCAGGACGAGGTCGAGGCGATCAACGCGTCGGTGGCCGAGCTCAAGGAGCAGGGCGTCGAGGCGATCGTGGTGATGGTCCACGAGGGCGGCTACCCTGAAGCCAAGCTCGAGGACGTGAACGACTGCCCGGGAATCTCGGGTCCCATCGTCGAGATCAACGCCGGGCTCGACCCGGCCGTCGACGTCATGGTCACGGGCCATACGCACCAGGCGTACAACTGCGAGCTCGAGGGCCGCATCGTCACGAGCGCGAAGTCGTACGGCCGAGTGCTCACCGAGATCGACCTGAAGGTCGACCCCAGGACGGGCGACGTCGTGTCGAAGGTCGCGCGCAACGTCGCGGTGACCCGCGACGTGGAGATGGACGCGGCGGTCGCGGCGCACATCGACCGCTACAGGACGCTCGTGGCGCCGCTGGCGGACAAGCCGGTGGGGACGCAGACGGCAGACGTGCTGCGCGGGGCCGACGAACAGGGCCAGATGCCGCTGGGTGTGCTCATCGCCGACGCCCAGCTCGCCGCGACGCGCGCGCCCGAGGTCGGCGGCGCGCAGATCGCGCTGATGAACCCGGGCGGCGTGCGCGCCGACCTGGTGTTCGAGGCGTCCGATGGTGGCGTCGACGGTGAGGTCTCCTTCAAGGACCTGCACTCGACGCAGCCCTTCGGGAACACGCTGGTGACGATGACCCTGACCGGGGCGCAGCTCCGCGGCCTGCTCCAGGGCATGTTCCGGGAGGGAGGGCGCAACTACCTGCTCCAGCCTTCGGGCGGGCTCTCCTACACGTGGAGTGAGGGCGAGCCGAGGTTGAAGTCGGTGACGTTCGAGGGCGCGCCGATCGACGACGCGACCAGCTACCGCGTCACGGTGAACAGCTTCCTCGCCGACGGCGGGGATGGCTTCGCGGGCTTCACGGCCGGTACCGACCGCCAGGGCGGCGTCGTCGACCTGGAGGCTCTCGAGGTCTTCGTCAGGGCGAACTCGCCGCTCACGTCGCCGACCGAGCGCCGCGTCATCAAGGAGTGACGCTCAGGGCGCCGCGTCCTCTTTCTTCGTGGCGTCCTCTTTCTTCGTGGTGTCGTCCTTCTCGGGCGGCGCCACGTTCTTCTTGGGTAGTGCGGGGACCTCGACGCCTTCCGGGAGCGCCGAGAGCGGCGCGCGGCGGTCCATGAGGAGCGCGTCGATGGTGAGCGTCTTGATCACGCGATCCTTGAGCGGGCCGCGGACCTTGAGCGAGGTCTCGAGGTCGGTCAGCGTGACCTTCGCGCGCCAGAGGTCTGCGGCGGCGTCGCGAGGGGGAGGCATCTGCCCGTCCTTGAGGTTCTTCGGTGCCTTGCCCGTGAGCGTGAGCGAGGCGTCGCCGATCTTGATGGGCGCGCTGCGCTTGGCCCGGAGGTTACGGCCCTTGGCGTCGGTGGGGTCGAGCGCCTGGGGGTGGTGGTGCGTGTCGACGAGCATGACGAAGGGGCGAGCGTTCGGCTCGCGCACGAGCTGGAGCCTCGCCTCGACGGGCTCCTCGAACGTGGTGAAGGGCTTGGGTGGGATGATGAGCAGCTCGATGACGTCCACGGGGCCGATGGGCACGCGGATACGCGGGACGCCGCGGTTGCCATAGTCGACGGCGTTGACGAGCCCGGAGAATCGCGCCCCCGTGTCCGTGACGAGGTCGTACCTGCCGGTGGCGTAGCAGGAGGACATGGTCGGGTAGCTCTCTAGCGTGGGAGCGCCCTTGACGGGGAGCAGCGCCGGTAGCGTGGGGCCGTCGAAGCTCATCTTGATGTACTCGAGGCCAGTCTTCTTCGACGTGATCTTGAGCCGCCCGGCGAAGCGCGTGGGCAGGTCGGAGTGGGTCACGTCGAGCTCGATGACGAACCCCGAGTCCTCGTAGCGGCGAGTGGTGTTCGCGGGGAGCTCGGCGGCCACCAGCGGGATCGGCGTGGTGGTGTGCACCGGACCTTCCTCGCCCTCGGCGGGCGCGTAGACGCCCTGGAGCACGAGCCCGTCACCGCACTGCGTGACGACGAGCCCTCGCAGCGCGCGGGTCTGCGTGCTCGGGGAATCGAAGAACGTCCCGGTGAGCTCACCTATCGGCTCGGCGGGCAGCATCGCGGCGACCTGCTCGAGCGTGGGGTTGAGCGCGAGGAGCCCCGGTTGGGGCGTGAGCGGAGGCCTTGGCGGCTCGGGCGTGGGCGCGGGCGGGGTCGCGACCTCCGGTTCCTTGGGCTTGTTCAACCCCAACAGCTCACGCTTCTTGGCGATCTCCTGTGCCGTGTAGGTTTGGTCCTTGGGAGCTTCCTCCTGACAACCGATCGGTAAAACACACAGCGCGAGCCATGTAAGATGAGAGGGTCGAAGACGATCGTAATGCAATGATTTCATCATGATATTCGGGTCAGATGACGTTTGCCAGACGAAAGCAGGCGCAGGTAGAGTGGCCGCCGTTTGTACCACATCATCACACCCCGCGCCTCTCTTCTGAGGTGGGATGTATGAATGTGGGCGCGCCCGGGACGGATCTTGGGCGCGGAGTGAGTGTCTTGACACACTGCGTCATGCGCAGGTAAAGAGGCCGCCCTCGGCGTACATGTATTCGAGACGTCGTGGCTTACTAGGATCTTCGGAGAACGAGCAGATGAGCAACAACTTTGGGATGATGACTCGCGCCACCGTGGCGGTTTCGCTGGCGGCGCTCACGCTGACCGCGTGCGGCGACAACAAGAACACGATCCCCTCGAGCCCCGAGGCGCGCATCAAGTCGCTCGCGGCTCGACTGCCCGCGACCTCCGAGGCGTCCGTCTACCTGGCCGACTTCAGCGGCTTCAAGGCGAGCGCCGCGCAGCTTCAGGACACGCTCGGGCCGGCGGCAGCCGAGCTCAAGTCGGGTCAAGAGGAGCTCAAGACGAAGTTCGGCATCGACCTGTCGAACCCCGAGTCCCTCAAGGAGGCCGCGGGCATCTCGCCCAAGGGCGGCCTCGCGCTCGGCCTCGCGGACAACCGCAGCACCCTGATGATCTACGTCGAGGACGCGGCCAAGTTCGACGCGTTCATGAAGGACAAGATCGGCAAGGAGCTCGAGATCACGGGCGAGCCCAAGGAAGAGACCATTGGCGAGGCCAAGGTCAAGGTCCTGGGCGAGGACGTGAAGAAGCAGATCGCGTGGACACACTTCGGGAAGATGGCGATCGTCGCCAGCCCCCAGCTCGAGGAGGGCGCCGGTGGCGAGGCCTCGATCGCGAAGTACGTCGCGAACCTGACCACGACCGAGAAGGCCAAGTCCACGGCCGAGTCCGCCGCGTTCAAGCAGTTCATCAGCGAGTTCGGCGGCACCTACATGCTCGCTGGCTTCGCCAACCTCGACGCCGTCAAGAAGAGCTCCTTCTACGACAAGGCGAAGAAGGGGATGGAGAGCGAGCCCGGTGGAAAGGAGTCCATCGCTCAGTTCGAGAAGTACGGCCGCAGCCTCGGCTTCGGCACGACCACCGAGGGCAGCAACTCCAAGATCAAGCTGTTCGTCGGTGGCACCGAGGAGCTCAACACGATCTACAAGAGCGTGGGCTCCGACGTCGCCGACAACCCCTTCATCGGCTTCGCCACCGAGAAGACCATCGCCGCGGCTCGCATCTCGGTGAACTTCACGGCCATGTGGGCCGCCTACAAGAAGCTCGCCCCGGCCGAGCAGGCCGCCGAGCTCGACAAGGCGCTCAAGAAGGCTGGTGAGGCCGCCAAGCTCGACATCGAGAAGGACATCCTCGGCCAGCTCACTGGCAACATCGGCCTCTTCTTCTATGGCATCGATCTCGCGTCGGCCATGGCCGGCATGCAGGACCCGATGAAGGGCATCGCGGCCGTCGAGCTCGCGTTCGGCATCGAGTTCAAGAGCGCCGACGCGCTCAAGAAGATCGTCGACGCTGCGCTCGCGCAGGCCGGCCCGATGCTCGGCCCCGACGGTGGCTTCAAGGACGTCGACGGCGTCAAGGGCGCCAAGGTCCTCACCCTCCCGCAGGGTGTCGGCGCGCTCGTGACCTACGAGGGCGTGCTCGCCTACTCGACCCCGGCCATCACGCCGGTCAAGCTCGGCAAGCTCCTCGCCAACACGGCCGAGGACAAGAAGATCACGACCACGCTCGGCAAGCCGCTCGCCACCAAGAAGTCCTACGGCGGCCTCTTCGTGAGCTCCTCGATGCTCGCCAAGGCCCTCGGGCCCATGGCGACCGCCAACCCCGAGGCCAAGAAGTTCTTCGACACCGTCGAGGAGCTCTCCTTGAGCTTCGATGGCTCGGACAACGGCATCTCCGCCGTCATCCAGATTCAGACCAAGGGCGCTTCCTCGAAGTGAGCCCGACACCTCACGAGCGCGACGCGGCTTGAGCCCGGCGCGCCTTGGGGGTACAGAGTTCGTTTGAGCGGCCGACCACCAAGGGTGGCCGGCCGCTCTCGTTTTTGCACCCGTTCGATTCCGAACGCATCACCTGAGAGAGACTCATGTCCATTGCCCCTGGCGCGTTGCGCCGCGCCAGCGCCGCACTCTTCGCGGTCGCCTCCATGACCCTCGTCGCCTGCGCCGGCCCCGGCGTTCAGTCCATCCCCGAGAGCTCGCAGGGCCGCCTCTCGCTGCTCGCCGAGCGCCTCCCGGCGTCCTCCGAGGCCTCGGTCTACGTCACCGATCTGAAGGGGTTGAGCGCGGGCATCAAGCGCGTCGACGCCTCCTTCGGCGACGCCGCTGGCGGCGTCCGTGACCTCCAGGCCGAGCTCAACGACAAGTTCGGCATCGACCTCATGGACACCGGCTCGCTCAGGGACGCCGCGGGCATCGCCCCGGACGGCGGCCTCGCGTTCGGCTTCGTCGACAACCGCTCCGTCCTCCTCATCTACGTCGTGGACGCCGAGAAGTTCGACGCGTTCGTCGGCGGCAAGATCCGCGACGAGATCGGCCTCGAGGGCGAGGTCGCCACCGAGAAGGTCGGCGACGTCGAGGTCAGGGTCCTGGGCGCGAACGTCGAGAAGCAGCTCGCGTGGGCGCACTTCGGCAAGGTCGCCATCCTCGCGACCCCGCAGCTCGACCCCGAGAAGGGCGGCGAGGCCTCCATCTCGAAGTTCGTCGCCGGGATCTACGGCAACGACAAGGGCGCCTCCACCAGCTCCTCGGCCTCCTTCAAGCAGTTCGTCAGCGAGTTCGGCGGCAAGTACCTCGTCGCCGCCTTCGCCAACCCCGGCGCGATCAAGAAGAGCAAGTTCTACCCTGAGCTCAAGGAGGAGTTCTCTCGTGAGGAAGGCGCCGACGACGCGCTCAAGAACTTCGAGGAGTACTGCACCAGCCTGGGCATGGGCTTCGACCTGCGCGGCGACGTCATCAAGAGCCACTTCTTCTACGGCGGCAACGCCGAGTTCGGCGCGTACTACGCCGGCCTCTCCGACGTCGCCGACGCCACGTTCAACGGCTTCGCCACGTCCTCGCTCATCGCGATGGGCCGCGTCTCCCTGAACCTGGCCGCCGCGCTCTCGCTCACCGAGAAGTTCGCCAAGCCCGAGGCCTGGAACGAGCTCCAGTCGGGCATCGGCGAGGCCAGCGAGGCGGTCGGCTTCGACCTCCAGACCGAGGTCATCGACCAGCTCACGGGCAACATGGGCGGCTACTTCTACGGCGTCGACCTCGGCCAGGCGATGGGCGGAGGCGGCATCGCCGCCGCGCAGTTCGCCACCGTCGCGCAGTTCAAGAACGCAGAGGCCCCCCTCAAGATCCTGAACAAGGTCCTCGACCTGTACAACGCCGAGCAGGCCAAGAACACGCCGCCCGTCGATCCGATGAACCCCGACATGGCGCCCCCGGCCATCACGCCCGTCACGCTCACGCCCATGGCCGGTGGCCAGGGCTACACGCTCCCCGGCGCCGGCTCGATCATCGCCACTGGTGACCTCATCGTCTTCGCCTCCGGGTCGATGCTCCCGGCTCAGCTCGAGCTCCTCGTCCAGGGCAAGGGCGGCGAGCTCCTGTCGAGCCCGCTCGGCAAGCCGTTCGCGCAGGGCAAGGCCCACGGCGGCCTCTACATCAACATCGAGCAGCTCGGCCTGCTCGTGAGCCCGCTCGTCGCGGGCAGCCCCGAGGCCTCGATGTTCTTCTCGACGTTCCGCGACGCTGCGCTCTACTTCGACTCGTCGAAGCGCGGCATCTCCAGCACGATCGAGTTCGAGATGCTCCCCCTCGAGTGAGCCACCTCGCGTGAGCCGCACCCCGGGTGCGGTCTCGCGGTGGGCGGCCCTGTCTCACTGGACAGGGCCGCCCACCGCGAGACTCTGACTCTTCCCCAAGACCTCTTCTCATCACTATCCGGAGCGAGCGCCCATGCAGATCCGCGTCGAGGACCTCTCGAAGTACTACGGCAGCGGCCCGGGCCGTGCGAAGGCGCTCGATGGCGTCCGCTTCACCATCGAGCCCGGCGATTTCGTCGCGATCATGGGGACCTCCGGCTCCGGGAAGACCACGCTCCTGAACGTCCTGGGCGGGCTCGACTCCGAGTTCGAAGGCGAGGTCTGGTTCGATGACCTCGCGCTCTCGAAGATGTCGGAGGTGGACCTGGCGCGCGTGCGCAACGAGCGCTTCGGCTTCGTCTTCCAGCAGTTCCACCTGCTCGACCACCTGAGCGCGGCCGAGAACGTCGCGCTGCCGAACTTCTTCGCGCGTAAGACGAACGTCACGCGCGCAGAATCCCTGGTGCGCGCGGCCGAGCTGCTCGGGAAGGTCGGCCTGGGTGACAAGACCGAGTCGCTGCCCTCCGAGCTCTCCGGCGGCCAGAAGCAGCGCGTGGCGATCGCGCGCGCGCTGTTCTCCGA
>OJDV01000649.1_pt1 | contig 11783 bp, 7 predicted proteins | sample 1592911 | NCBI WGS metagenome assembly OJDV01 (sample SAMN05416860, study PRJEB24817) | seawater metagenome | isolation source: Sea water | place: Canada:Atlantic | collected 2013-11 | reverse complement strand
CTACACAGAGTAGATCGTCGGCAGCGTCAGATGTGTATAAGAGACAGATTCTATATGGATTATACCGATATATAATCAAACAAATCACACATATAAATAAACCAAAAACAATTTTTTTGAAATTACCTATTATCATAATCCTCCCCCTCTTTAATTAATCTTTTTGTCTCAATAAATTGTGAGTTAAAAATACTTTTTGATGGCTGAAATAAATTGAATTTTATATTACTTAAATCAGAAAAGCTATGAATGAAGTTTTCTAAATTATATTTTTTTGAAATATTTTTATTTAATAAATTCAAATTATTTTTTTTAAAAGACTCAGAAGACCACACAATAAATGGAATTTCATACATAGGAGCGGTTGCATGATATTCATTATGACCAAATATATTTTCAGAAACATCATAAATGTCATCACCATGATCTGAAAAATACACCACAAAGCTATTGGTATTTAGAGCCCTAACCTTTTCAATTATTTCTCTAACTATAAAATCATTATATCGAATAGAGTTATCATACTCATTCATTAATGATGTTGCTTTTTTATTGATTACTTTTTGATTTTTTCGCTCTCCATTAAAAAACGAAAAACTATCAGGATATCTATTTTTATAACCAGAATGGGTTCCAATTAAATGTATATAAATAATTTTTTTTCCATCATTTTTTAAAAGCACTTCATCCAATTTAGGAAAAATATTTTCATCGTAAATATTAAACATATAATCCTCAGACGCTAAGAAATATCTATTATCTGCCCCGGCACTAATTAAAAAAGCAGTGCTCTCATGAAAACCTACAGGTCTTTGATTTGAAATCCAATAAGTAGAATATTCTGCTTGATTCGAAAGCTGCACTATGGAGGCGTTTTCTTCAGCTTTAGGGTTATTAAAGTCTGATAATGTTAGAATTTTCTCTAATGCATTTATAGTGTGAACATGGGGCGTTATAACATCATCAAAAATAATTAATTCGTCTTCAATTTCTGATAACAACGGGTTCGTGTTTCTAGAATACCCATATAATTGCATATGCCATTTAGAAGTAGATTCTCCTATAATAACAACATGCGTTTGGGGGTCACTATTAAAAGATTCAACATTAATATTTGAACTATATTTTTGCGCTAAAGTTTCTTTTAATAGTTTTTTTGTTTTTATGAAATCACCATAAGAATAATAATAAGTGAGCGCTATATTTTTATCTTGAAACTTCAAATGAATCAAGAATAAACAAATGGGTATTAATAGAATCATACCAATTTTAAAAACACTAAAGTTTAGATTGAAATCAAGGCTTTGTTGGATAAGATTTTTAGAGTTTTTTATTAAATATATTACTATAGGAATTAGCAATACAATAAACAATACAACCACAAAATAATCAAGATAATTTATTAAAAAATCAGACGCTTCAACAGCATTTGTTTCAAAAATAACAAACAAGGCAGAAGCACTTATTTTTTCACCATAATGGTGGTAAAAACTTAATTTTATAAAAACTAAAATTGAAAGTAAAATAGTTAATAAAGGCAGCAACCATCTACGCACAGATAATTTAGTTATTATCAATATAATGTTAAAGAATACAAGAGATAATAACCCAAATGCAATTACTTCTTTTATAAACTCTTTAAAATAAGGTATTAAAAAAAAACCAAAAAAAACTAAAACTAGTAGCGGGTAAAACACATACAAACCTAAAATAATAAAAGGGTTATAATTTAATTTACTATTGTTGAGCATAATTATTATCAAAAAACTTTAAGGTTCAAAAATAGCACTATAAACTAATACAAATATTATCTAATAATCAAAATCCGTTTGTGGTGGCTTAGAAGGTTTTTTCTTTTTATTTACAATCCCTTTAGCTTCATTGTCCTTTTTCATTTGTTCCCCAATTTGATTACTTGCTACAAAAGAAGCAATCATATTGTTTAACATATCACTTCCTGCTTGTGGTGAATTAGGGAGTAAAATTAAATTGGTATTAGTAGCTTCTCCAACAGATTGTAAGGTGTCATAATGTTGAGTTACCACAATTAATGCGGATGCTTCTTGAGAATTAATTCCCACATTATTCAATACGTCCACACTGTCCTCTAACCCTCTTGCAATTTCTCTACGTTGATCAGCGATACCAAGACCTTGAAGTCGTTTACTTTCAGCTTCTGCTTTTGCACGCTCTACAATTAATATGCGTTGTGCATCTCCTTCGTGTTGTGCAGCCACTTTTTCTCTTTCTGCTGCATTAATACGGTTCATTGCAATTTTCACTTTTTCGTCAGGATCAATATCGGTAACCAATGCTTTAACGATATCATAGCCATAATTTAGCATAGCTTCTTTTAATTCTCTTTGAATCGCAATAGCAATTTCTTCTTTTTTAACAAACACATCGTCCAAAATCATTTTTGGAACCTCTGCACGAACTACATCAAAAATAAATGCCGTAATCTGTTCATGAGGGTTTTGTAATTTATAAAACGCATTATATACGTGATCCCTTTGAATTTGAAATTGCACCGAAATTTTTAAGTGCACAAAAACATCATCTTTGGTTTTTGTCTCCACTATAACATCTAGTTGTTGAATACGTAAACTTACGCGTCCAGCAACTTTATCAACTAAAGGTATTTTCATATTAATTCCCGCACCATAATCTCTGTTAAACTTTCCAAATCGCTCAACAACAGCAATGGTTTGTTGCTTCACAATAAAAAAGGAAGCGATGATTAATACAAATAAGATTATAAAAAGAATAGGCAGCCCAATGTAATTCATAGCATTTTTTTTAGTTATATAACGTAATGTTGAAGATACAAAAAAAAGGTTACTTTTACCGTCCCTCAAATCCCCTTAATTTATGAGTCTGAGAAATATATTTTTTGTTACCCTTCTGTTTTTGTTTGCCCAAGAAGCAGCATCACAACGTAATTATGATAGCTCTAACTATTTGGGCCTCTCGGGTGGTTATACCATGTTTGATATTTTGACTTCAGATTTTAACACCAAACAAGCTGGTGGGTTTTTAGGTGGATTTTCTACTCGAGGATCTTTTAGAAATGATTTTGATTTAATATTTGGACTGAACTACTTTTCTAATAATGTAGAAATTTTTGGTTCTGACCCTGAATCCCCTTCAAAAAAACAATACATAGATTACAACCTACAAGGCGTTCAGATTTATATGCTTGGAAGCTATAACATCATTAAAAATCATTTATCGGTTGAGTTTGGACCTGTGTTAAATATTAGCGGGAAACTGAATTTAAAAACTGAAGCTTTTGAAGATTATATTTTAGACGGTTACGACCAACTAGAAGCAAAAGACATTCAGGAGGTTTCTCCCGTAAACTTTCATTTACACGGCGGATTAACAGGGGGAGTAAAAAACTTTAGAGTTTCTGTTCAATACCAATATGGAGTTAGTAACATGTTTAGCAAACTAAACAAAAACGATTTAGAATTCGATAATTTTAAAGGTAATAGCTCCTTAATTATTATAGCAGGAACATTTTACTTTTAAGATAAAAAAGTAATCGTATTTTTTATTCTTTTTAAAGTTTCTTCTTTCCCAAGAATAGCCGCAATATCAAACACATCAGGCCCTTTCATTTCACCAACTAAAGACAAACGCAAAGGCATCATTACTTTTCCAAAACCAATTTCTTGACTTGTAATCCAACCCTTAACATTATTAGTAATTTCTTCTGAAGTAAAGGCTTCACAATCATTTAAAACAGCACTCACCTGAGTTAAAATTTCAGAAGTTCCTTCTTTAAACGCTTTTTTTGAAGCTTTCTCATCATAGCCTGTTGGAGTCACAAAAAAGAAACTTCCTTGTTCCCACAAGTCACTAATAAAAGTTGCGCGTTCTTTTAAAGATGCCACAATTATAGGAAGGTTATTGTTGGTAGTAAAACCTTTTTCTTCAACTATTTTTGAAAACATTTTTGACAAGGTTTCATTATCTTTTTCTTGAAGATAGTGATTTTGAAACCATTTTGTTTTTTCAGGATCAAATTTTGCTCCCGCTTTATTAACCCTACTTAAATCAAAAGACTCAACCAATTCGTCCAGACTAAAAATCTCTTGTTCCGTACCAGGATTCCAGCCCAATAAAGCCAACATATTAATAACTGCTTCCGGAAAATAACCGTCTTCTCTATAACCAGAGAACACTTCACCTTCAGCCGTTTTCCATTGTGTTGGGAATACAGGGAACCCCATTTTGTCTCCATCTCGTTTGCTTAATTTTCCTTTCCCTACAGGTTTCATAATTAAGGGTAAATGTGCGAATTCAGGTATTTTCCAACCTAAGGCTTGATACAAAGCAATATGCAAAGGCACCGAGGGCAACCATTCTTCGCCACGAATTACGTGAGTGATTTCCATAAAGTGATCATCCACAATATTCGCTAAATGATAGGTGGGCATTCCGTCACTTTTAAACAACACCTTATCATCTAAAAGTTCTTTTTTAAAGGTAACGTGACCTCTAATAATGTCTGTAGTTGAAATAGTACCATGCGAACCTTTATTAGGGTCGTGCATTTTAAAACGCACTACATAATCATCACCATTTGCTAATTTTGCATCCACTTCTTCCTTAGATAAAGTAAGAGAGTTGTTTAATTTTTCTCTGTTATGCCAATTATAAATAAAAGTTCTTTTTTCAGCTTCATATTCACTTCTAAGAGCATTTAATTCTTCAGAAGTATCAAAGGCATAATAGGCATTACCAGATGCAATCAATTGTTCTGCATATTGTTTATACATTCCTTTTCGTTCACTTTGGCGATAAGGCGCAAACTTTCCTTCTTTACCAACACCTTCATCAAAAGGGATGTTTAACCAATTCAAGGCTTCAACAATATACTCTTCTGCCCCCTCAATATACCTGTTCTGATCGGTATCTTCAATACGTAAGACAAAATCACCTCCGTGCTTTTTTGCAAATAAATAATTAAACAAGGCGGTTCTTACTCCTCCAATATGTAAAGGCCCAGTTGGGCTTGGTGCAAAACGTACTCTAACTTTTTGAGACATGTATTATTTCTTAAAAATGATGCGGCAAAGGTACAATACCTAATGAGCTTTTAAAAAGTATATATTGGTTTAATTTTTGCAACAAAATATTAACAGATAGATTGAAATTAATATAGTATTTTCGATGTTGTAATCTCTGTGATGATTTAGCAATGAGTAGTTTTTCAATGATCCAGCAAAAACTGGAGCAGTTTATTAAAAAGTACTATACCAGTGAATTGATAAAAGGAGCCATCCTTTTTTTCGCTATAGGCTTGCTATACCTTATTATCACGCTATTAATTGAATATTTTTTATGGTTAAATCCAACTGGAAGAACCATTTTATTTTGGGCATTTGTGCTGGTTGAAACCGCCTTATTTGTTCGATTTATTGCCTTTCCTTTATTAAAAATATTTAATCTACAGCAGGGAATAAGCAACGAAGAGGCTTCTAAATTAATTGGAAATCACTTTCCAGAGGTAAGCGATAAGCTGCTAAATGTAATTCAGCTGAATCAAAACCAACGAGAATCCGAACTTTTATTAGCGAGTATCGACCAAAAATCTTCAGAGTTACAGCCGGTTCCTTTTAAAACCGCTATTAACTTTAAGACCAACAGTAAATACCTTAAATACGCAGCAATTCCTGTAATTATTATTTTGTTTATTACCGCACTTGGAGATAAAAATCTATTTTCAAGCAGCTATAAAAGAGTAGTAAATTATGACACTGCTTATGAGCCACCAGCACCATTTTCGTTTCAAGTGATCAACAATTCACTAACAGCAATCGAAAACAAAAGCTTTACATTAAAAATAAAAACGGTTGGAGAATATAGCCCAGAAAATGCTAGTATTTCTTTTAACGACGAAACCTATTACTTAAAACAATCTGCTCCAGGAGCTTTTGAATATACTTTTTTACAACCTATCAATCCTATTGATTTTAGCCTAAAAGCAAATCAGGTAAGCTCTAAAGAGTACACCCTTGATGTTGTAAAAACGCCCTCATTAGTCAACTTTAAAATGTTTTTAGACTATCCGTCTTACATAGGGAAGAAGGATGAGGTTTTAGAAAGTTCTGGGAATGCTATTGTTCCACAGGGAACTATTGTTACATGGGACATTCAAACTAAAAACACCGATAATGTTGCCTTAAAAACGAAGGATACCGCATATTACTTTCAGCAAGATCAAGAAAAGTTTAAGCTTGAAAAAGGAATCTATAACAAGTTAGATTATGCCATTACAACCTCTAATTCCAACCTTAAAGAATACGAAAATTTATCATTTACTCTAGGAGTTGTTAGGGATGAATATCCAGAAATAAAAGTAGCGTCCAAACAAGACAGTATCAATAGCCAAAAAATGTATTTTTTAGGAAATGTATCGGACGATTACGGACTTACAAAACTTCAGTTGGTTTATTATCTCACGGGTGACGATGAAAACAAACAAAAAGTTGCTTTACAACTAAACGCATCCAATTTTGATCAATTTGTGTACGATTTCCCAGGAAATTTATCACTAAGCGAAGGAGTTTCATATGATTATTATTTCGAGGTTTTTGATAACGATGCCATTCATAATTTTAAATCGAGTAAGTCTTCTATTTATTCTTTCAGAAAACTAACTCAAGATGAGATAGAAAATGAACAGCTTCAAAACCAGGAAAAAACCATTGATGGCATGGACAAGTCTTTGGAGAACATGAAGCAGCAAGACAAAACTTTGGAAGAAATTTCAAAAACTCAAAAAGAAAAGAACGAACTTAATTGGAACGATAAAAAGAAGTTAGAAAAATTCCTTAAAAAGCAACAAAAGCAAGAGGAAATGATGAAGAACTTCTCAAAGGAATTAAAAGAAAACTTAGAGAATTTTCAGCCAGAAAATAAAGAAGAAGATCCTTTTAAGGAACAATTAAAAGAGCGATTTCAAGAAAACGAGGAACAGTTAAAGAAAAACGAAAAGCTACTTGACGAACTAGAAAAGCTTCAAGATAAAATTGAAAAAGAAGATTTAACAGAAAAACTGGAGAAGCTTTCTAAACAAAATAAAAACCAAGAAAAAAACTTAGAACAATTACTAGAGTTAACCAAACGCTATTATGTAACTAAGAAAGCCGAAAAGTTGGCAGAAGAATTGAATAAACTTGCTGAAGAACAAGAAAAACTGGCTAACGCTCCCGAAGAAGAGAACACCAAAGAAGAACAAGAAAAACTCAATGAAAAATTTGAGGAGTATACAAAGGAAAAAGAAGAGCTTCAAAAAGACAATGAAGACTTAAAAGACCCTATGGATATTCCTGATGATGAAAAAGGAGAGGAAGAAGTTAAAGAAGAACAGGAAAAAGCAAGCGAAAATTTAGAGCAAGAAAAGAAAAGTGATGCTGCAAAGAGCCAGAAGAAAGCAGCTAAAAAAATGAAAGAGATGGGACAGCAGATGCAGCAACAAATGCAATCTGGTCAAATGGAGTCCTTAGATGAAGATCTAGAAATGTTACGCCAAATCTTAGATAATTTAGTAGTTTTTTCTTTCGAGCAAGAAGATTTAATGGAGGAGTTTAAGGTAACAGATTATGGAAGTCCTTTGTTTGGTAAAAAATTAATCAAACAAAATGATTTAAAACAAAATTTCGAACATGTGGATGACAGTCTTTTTGCATTATCATTAAGACAGCCTATGTTAGGCGGTGCTATTAACGAATCTCTAACCGAAGTAACTTTTAACCTTGATAAAAGCTTAGAACGATTGGCTGAAAACGAACTAAGAAAGGGAGTTTCAAGCCAGCAATATACCATCACAGGAGCCAACGAATTGGCTATTCTATTAAGTGATATTCTAGGAGGAATGCAAGACCAAATGAGTATGGCTAAAGGGAAAGGAAAGGGCAAAGGAAAAGGTAAGGGTCAAGGTGAAGGAGAGGGACAAGGAAAAGGATTTCAGTTACCCGATATTATAAAGAAGCAAGAAGGTCTTAACGAGAAAATGAAAGAAGGTCTTGGTAAAGAGGGCGAAAAAGGCAAAGAAGGCGAAGGCGAAGGTGAAGGTGAAGGAGAGGGTCAAGGAGAAGGAGAAGGTCAGGGTGAAGGAGAAGGATCTGGAGAAAATGGAAAAAACGGAAAGAATGGTAAGAGTGGAAAAGGGGGAGATCAAAAAGGGGAAGAAGGATATGGTAATGGAGAAGATGTAAATGGAAAGCTTTTCGAAATATTTAAAGAACAACAAATGCTTCGTCAGGAATTGCAGGATAGAATAAATCAGCTAGGAGATAAAGGAAATGCTGGAGATTTACTTCGTGAAATGGAAAATATTGAACAGCAATTATTAGAAAAAGGTTTCGATCAAAAGACCTTAGAAAAAATGGAGAACCTTAAGCATGAGTTGTTAAAATTAGACAAGGCTACTTTTGAACAAGGACAGGAAATGAAACGAGAATCTAAAACAAATAGAAACACTTTTGAAAATAACAGCTCCACCAATCCAGAAGACATAAAAAAGTATTTCAACACTACAGAAATCTTAAACCGTGAGGCACTACCTTTGCGTTTAGAATACAAACAAAAAGTACAAGAATATTTTAAGAATAAAAATGATTGATTTTTTTTCAGAAACAGATTTTACCCTCCAAAATTCAGATGAAATAGCTCTTTGGATTTCAAAAATTATCTCACAAGAAAATTGTGAAGAAGGAGAGATTAGCTATATATTTTGTGATGACGAATACCTTCTTAAATTAAATGTAGAGTTTCTAAAACATGATACATTAACCGACATTATTAGCTTTGATAATAGTTTGGGCAATCAAATAAATGGTGATGTGTTTATTTCGATAGAACGCGTAAAAGAAAACGCAGATACTTTTAACGTCGCTTTTGAAAATGAATTACACCGTGTAATCATTCACGGAATATTACATTATTGCGGGTACAAGGATAAATCTAAAGAAGACGCTTCCGTGATGAGAAAGAAGGAAGAAGAAGCGCTTTCACTTAGAGATTTTGCATAGTTAGCTGAAAATCAATTTAATACAAATTTAACAAACTGATTGTAAGTTAATTAACTATATTTGCACGCTCTTGAAAATTCAAGAATATCATTAAGCTTTTAAAATAAATGTTCCACGTGGAACAAATTGAATACTATGTTTCCAAACGAATATGATGTTATTGTTGTTGGTGCTGGTCATGCGGGGTCTGAAGCGGCTTCAGCAGCTGCCAATTTAGGTTCCAAAACATTATTGATAACTATGAATTTACAAAACATCGCTCAGATGTCTTGTAATCCTGCCATGGGAGGTATTGCGAAAGGACAAATTGTCCGCGAGATTGATGCATTAGGAGGTTATAGCGGTATTGTTTCTGATGAAACAGCTATTCAGTTTAAGATGTTAAACAAATCTAAGGGACCTGCGATGTGGAGTCCTAGAGTGCAGAGCGATCGAATGCGCTTTTCCGAAACGTGGAGAGACATGATGGAGAAAACTCCAAACTTAGATTTTTACCAAGAAATGGTTTCGGGTTTAATTACCGAAAACGGAAAAATAGTTGGAGTTAAAACATCTTTAGGAATCGAAATAAGATCTAAATCGGTGGTGTTAACCAACGGTACTTTTTTAAATGGTATTATACATATTGGAGACAAACAATTTGGAGGAGGAAGAGCTGGTGAAAGAGCGTCTACAGGAATTACGGAAGACCTTATAAATTTTGGTTTTGAATCTGGAAGAATGAAAACCGGGACCCCACCAAGGGTAGATGGCCGATCTTTAGATTTCTCTAAAATGGTTGAACAACCTGGTGATGAACAACCAGAAAAATTCTCTTATTTAAAATCTACAAAAACACTGACCAATCAAAGATTGTGTTATTTGTCCTATACCAGTGAAACCGTTCACGAATTACTAAAAGAAGGTTTTGATAAATCACCGATGTTTAATGGCGCTATAAAAAGTAGCGGGCCTAGATATTGTCCTTCTATTGAGGAAAAAATAAACCGCTTCGCCGACAAAGACAGACATCAATTATTTGTAGAGCCGGAAGGCTGGAATACGGTTGAGTATTATATCAACGGTTTCTCAACTTCTCTTTCTGAAGACATTCAATACAAAGCTTTAAAACAAGTAGCAGGTTTTGAAAACGTGAAGTTCTTTAGACCTGGATATGCAATTGAATACGATTATTTTCCACCAACACAATTGAGACATACCTTAGAGACAAAGTTAGTCTCTGGATTATATTTTGCAGGCCAAATTAACGGAACAACGGGTTATGAAGAAGCTGCATCTCAAGGTTTGATGGCGGGTATAAATGCACACTTAAAAGTTCATGAAAAAGACCCTTTTACTTTACAAAGGGACGAAGCATATATTGGAGTCTTAATAGACGATTTAATTACCAAAGGAACTAAAGAGCCTTATCGAATGTTTACTTCTAGGGCAGAATATAGAACCCTGTTAAGACAAGATAATGCAGATTTTAGGCTTACTTCTAAATCATTCGATATTGGACTAGCTTCCAAAGAGCGATTGGAAACGATGGAACAAAAGCATAAAAAGTCCGAAGATTTTATTCATTTTTTTAAAAATAAAAGCATTAGCCACGATGTGCTAAACCCTATTTTAGAATCAAAAAAATCTGCTCCAGTAAAACAAATGGACAAACTCTACAAACCTTTTTCTCGTCCAAATATTACGATGGACGATATGAGAAAAATTAAAGAGGTGGACGATTATGTGTTAGAAAACAAATTGGATAGAGAGGTTTTAGAGCAAACTGAAATTCAAATAAAATACGCTGGCTATATAGATAAAGAAAAAGCAAATGCGGACAAACTAAATCGATTGGAGGGAATAAAAATTCCTGAAAACTTCGATTATTCAAAACTAAAATCATTGTCTTATGAAGCATTGGAAAAACTAAGAGCGGTTAAACCCGTTACAGTTTCACAAGCTTCTAGAATAAGTGGAGTTTCTCCAAACGACATTTCTGTATTGTTAGTTTATATGGGACGATAAAAAATATTTTATAAATGTTCCACGTGGAACAACTCTTCTAAAGTGTAGATGATATTAATATAATATGAAATTACAAAAAGTCAATTTCCCACTTACTGTTAAAGATTATTTAGTAACTGGTGAAGAGTTTTCCTTGGTATATAATTCAGAAAAGGAAATGCTTCTAACAAGTCCTTTACCAGAATTAGACCAGCTATCTAAATACTATGAGAGTGATGATTACATTTCTCATACCGATAGCAAGAAAGGGGTGGCTTCCACTTTGTATCAAATTGTAAAAAAAAGAGCCCTTAAGAATAAGGTAAATTTAATTTCATTAGACAATAACCAAACTGGAAGTCTTTTAGATATTGGAGCTGGAACTGGAGATTTTTTAAAACAAGCTAAGCTTGCTAATTGGAATGTCTTTGGAATTGAACCTAATAAAAGTGCCCGAGATTTAGCATTTAAAAAAGGAATTGAATTAAAAGAAAACATCGACGATTATAAGGAACAAACTTTTGATGTTATTACCTTATGGCATGTATTGGAACATCTTCCAAATTTAGAAGAAACCATCAAAAAAATTGAAAACTTATTAAAACCAAATGGAGTCTTAATAATCGCAGTTCCTAATTTTAAATCGTATGATGCTGCTTATTACAAAAATCATTGGGCAGCTTTTGACACTCCTCGTCATCTGTCTCTTATACACATCTCCGAGCCCACGAGACAGGCAGAAATCTCGTA
>OJDV01000648.1_pt1 | contig 11791 bp, 8 predicted proteins | sample 1592911 | NCBI WGS metagenome assembly OJDV01 (sample SAMN05416860, study PRJEB24817) | seawater metagenome | isolation source: Sea water | place: Canada:Atlantic | collected 2013-11 | reverse complement strand
CTACACAGAGTAGATCGTCGGCAGCGTCAGATGTGTATAAGAGACAGGTAAAAATAGTTTAATTCAGTAATAATTGGAGAAGTAGAACGGGTTTCTATTGAGTCATCGAGTTGTACTTTACGGTCTTCAAAATAAGTTATTTGGCCAAATGTTACATTCCATTTTTCATTCCCTGAGTCATCAAAATGTCGTTGTGTGACGCCCACTGAAAGCTGATTGGCATCTGATTGTCTGTCAGCGCCTGAAAAAGCATTGGTTTGGAACAATACATTGGTACCATAAGTGAGTTCATGGGTGTCGAATAATGGAATATTTTGTTGTTCTTCGTGTGGGACATTAAGATAGAAAAGCCTTGGCTCAAGTGTGCTGTAACCACCATTTTCAAATTGTTTTTCAAAACTTAAAGTGTAATCTAGTGATGCAATTGGCAAAGAACGGCTATCTTGGAGGTCTTGTATACCACTGTATTGTGTATCAGAATAATTCCAATTGGTATATCGATAAGACAACCTTGGAGTTAATCTTGAATAACTGTTTTGGAATGATTTTTCAACATAGGGAGCTACATCTATTCGCGATGTATTTATTGACTCTTCACGGTATAAATTTGACCAATTTGAGTCAACCCCATAGTTGAGTGAGCTGGTATAATCGTTGTTAAACCATGAATAATCTAATCTGGGCAAAGATTGGTAAGGTTGTCGGTTTAATGAGATACTGTCAGTCAATATTTGATAATCATTAATAGTGCCCTTAAAAAGCCAATTGTCTCCAAAGCCATTGATATTCAGGTAAGAATAAAGATAGGACTGAGCTGTATCGGTTATATTGTTACCAAAATCTTCAAAGTATTTTTTATCAGAAACATTGGTGATATGTGAATTTAATGACCAATTACTGTTAAATTTTTGATGGTGGGTAAAGTCCAAAAAACGGCGGTTCTTGTTTTCTTGTCTATCAGATGGCAAATAATCCGATAATAACTCTCCATTGTATTTTTCGCTTAGATAACGGTACTCAACACCCAGCATTGTGCCACGTTTGCTAAAGTATCTTGGAGTGATAGTGGCATCCATGTTTTCTGATATGTTAATATAATATGGCAAGGCAATTTCAGCTCCGTTTTGTGATGAATTGCCTATGTCAGGTATTAAAAACCCAGTTTGCCTTTGGTTGTTCAGAGGAATTTTGGCATATGGCAGATATAAAATGGGAACACCTTTAAAGTTCAATGTCATTTTCCTAAAAACACCAGTCTGTTGTGTTTGGTCTAAATCAGCGGTTTCGGCCTTTATATACCATTGTTGATTTCCTATTGGGCAGGTTGAATAAGTTAAACCACTGAGGTGGCTGATTGATTTGTCAGTAGACAAAATGTCAGCCCTGCCATTGGCATTGCCTTCTGTTAACTGGTATTTTGCTCCTGAAATGACAGCTGATTCGTCTTTTAGGTTAATTTTAGCTGACTGTGCTTGTACGGTTTGTTCCTTACTGCGTAATACTAAAGGAGTCTTTATATCGACAATTTGTGAACTGTCATTATAAAACAACTCTTTTGTTGTGATGTTTTGCTCGCCCATATTGATACAGACATCGCCACCAATTTTTAAGACGTTCTCTTCAACAGGTAGATAATATTCAGCATCAATTGTTGGAAAAGTTGATGTGGAATCAGCATTACATGTTGGTTGATTATTTTCAATATTATCTGTTTGACAAGTCGAATAAACCATTTCGCTTATTAATAATAAATTGAGTGTAATAAATAAATGGCTTTTGAATTTCATCGAATACATTATAAACATTTGTTAAATATGTGATTTAGCATTTTACAACAGCTACGGCATATTTTAAAATGAGTTATGAAGAATGTCTGATGTTAATTCTATATTTGTTCAAATATCGTGATTTATTCAGATTTATTATGTAACTTTAATTTAAGAGGAAATGATTATGGCTGGAAAATTTGTAGTAAGTAAAGGAAAAGACGGAAAGGATTACTTTGTATTAAAAGCAGGTAACGGTGAGGTTATTTTACAATCTCAAGGTTATAAGTCTGCTTCAGGTTGTGAAAATGGCATTGAGTCTGTTAAAACCAATTCACAAGATGCTTCAAAATTTGAATGCAGAGAAGCAAAAGATGGACGCGTCTATTTTGTTGTGAAAGCAAACAATGGACAGGAAATTGGCAGATCACAATTGTATAAGACACAAAGTGGTTGTGATAATGGCCAAGCATCTGTTGCAAAAAATGCGGTTGATGCCAAAGTTGTCGACGAAAGATAAAAGGAATTAGGTTAGTTTTTTATAAAAGAGCGTATAATAACGCTCTTTTTTTTTGTTTGAGAGAAATACATGAGTTGGTATAATGATGATGAGCTTTGGAAAAGGTTTTATGAGTGCATGTTTGACGAAGGCAGTTTTAAATTGGCAGAGTCACAATCTCAATCATTGTTGTCATTGGTAAGCCATCCTGTAAAAAACATATTAGATTTGGGATGTGGGCCAGGCCGTCATTGTTTGGCATTATCCAAGATGGGACATAACGTCACAGGTATTGATAGCAGTCCTTTTTTGTTATCAAAAGCACAACTAGGGGCAGTCAACTCACAGCTTGACTGTCAATTTATCCATGCAGATATGCTTGATTTTGTTGCTGAAAAGCCCATGGATTTAATTATTAATATGTTTAATTCATTTGGTTATTTCGACAGCCAAGAAAAAAATCAAGCCGTAATCAATTGCAGTTATCAAAACCTAGCAAATAAAGGGACATTTATCATTGATACTGTTGGCAAAGAAACATTGGCCAGAACCATAGAGCCTGTTCATTTGTCTGAATATGATAATGGTGACATAAGAATAGAGCGACCATTGTTAATTGACAACATGCAAATATTTTCTAATGAATGGATTCTTATTCAAGGTGACCGGGCTTTTCGCCGCAGTTATCAGCATTATGTCTACACACCAATTGAACTCAGTGCTATGTGTTACAAAGCTGGGTTTAACCATGTTGAAATTTATGGATCACTAATGGGGGATGATTATGATTTGGAGTCTGATCGTTTGGTGGTTGTGGCAGAAAAAAATTAATCTAGTTCGGCTATCACATTTATAAGTTCAGCATCAATCAATTCGGTGCTGTTGCTGCTTTTGGCTCTCTTTGATGTCTTAATGTGGCTATTGGATCTTCTATTTCCCAGAATTTTTATTACGCGTTGCATAAAAAAATAGTTTTGGTCAGCATCATACCCCATTTTTTTTAAATGTTTCATGGACCATTCATCAGCCTGGTTTTCATGTTTTCGCATCATTTTTTTAATTTTCAATTTAGGAAAAAACAATCCGGGTTTTTGTAGCTTAATTAAGGTTTTTTCGTAATGATTGAGTTCTAGGTGTGCATTTTCATGGGCAAGAATTGCCGCCCATTGGTGTTCGTTTTTAATCTGTTGCATCATTGCCACAGAAAAATAGACATGGCCATTGGCAAGAACATAAGCATTAATTTGAGTTGAATCAATTATCTTGCATTGCTTAATTTGATTGAATAACATGCTTTTAGCCATATCCATACATTTTTTTTCCAACAATGGTGATGGCAATATTTTATTATTTTCGAGTAAGTTTTTTTCAAGTAATTGGGTTCTTTCAAACAATATTTCAGAATTACTTTTAGCCATAGATGGAAAAGTAAAAAAAGCTAATATGACAAGAATTAGAGGCATTAGAATGAAATAAGACCTGTTAGTTGAGGTTTCCAGGCTAGCAATACCAATACCAATAATTGGATAACGATAAACGGTAACACACCTTTGTATAGTTTTTTTGAATCAATTTCACAAGCCCCTTTTAAATAAAACAAGGCAAAACCAAAAGGTGGAGTAAGAAATGATGTCTGTAAATTAATCGCAAACATAATCCCTAGCCATACTGGATCAAACCCTTGTGATAACAGGATTGGGCCAACAATAGGAATGATTACAAATGTTATTTCGATGAAATCTAAGATAAAACCCAGAAAGAACATGACCAACATAACAATAATAAGGGCTGTCATTCTTCCACCTGGTAAATCAATTAAAAACTCTCTAATAATATCATCACCATGAAATCCCTTAAATATCAGAGAAAACAAAGCAGCACCAATAAGAATCATAAATATCATGGCGGTTACTTTGACAGTTTCTTTGCTGATTTCCATGAGGATTTTGCGGTTTAATTGTTTTTTCAAAAATGCCAATAGCAAAGCACCTACGGCACCAACAGATGCGGCTTCCGTGGGAGAAGCAATGCCGCTTATGATAGAGCCCAATACTGATACAATTAAAACAAGCGGAGGTAAAAGTGATGCCAGAATTTGTGACATCGGTTTGGTTAAAGTGTTACTTACTGCGGGTGCTTTATTTGGTTTGGTAACAATTATATAAACCCAATATAATGCATAACCAGCAACTAGTATTAAACCTGGTATTATGGCCCCAGCGAATAAATCTCCAACAGATACGGTTTTAGGTGAAAAAATGCCAGCATCAATTTGAGCTTGTTGATAAGCATTAGATAAGACATCACCTAATAAAACCAAGACAATAGATGGTGGGATGATTTGCCCCAATGTCCCAGTTGCACAAATTGTGCCTGCGCTGAGTGACTCATCATAGCCATTTTTTTTCATCACAGGTAATGCTAATAATGTTAATGTCACCACTGTCGCACCAACGATTCCTGTGCTGGCTGCTAGCAAAGTACCAACAATGAGCAATGCAAATCCAAGTCCACCTTTTGCTCCACCTAATAATGCAGCCATATTTTCCAATAACGATTGAGCCAGTTTTGCTTTTTCTAACACCAGCCCCATGAAGATAAAGGCCGGCACTGCCATTAAGGTGATATTGGTCATAATGCCATAAACGCGGTTAGGCATGGCCATTAAAAACGCCGTATCAAACCATCCTGCAAACCAACCAATTAGGGCAAACCACAGTGAAACACCGCCCAGAGTAATGGCAACTGGATAACCAATTAACAGAACCAGTGCTACAGATACAAATAAACCCAATGCCCACATGGCTTCCATTATGATCTCCTTGCCATTTTCAACACAGTATAAATCAACATGCTAATGGGCATTATTAAGATCAGTGTTTTTAATCCAAATACAAAGGGTATGCCTCCTGATTCAGCCGAACCTTCTAATTTTTGCCAAGATGATAAGACATAATTAAATGAAATGACTGCTATAAAACCAAAAAAAGGCATTAATAAAAAGTAATTGCCCAATTGATTGATCTTATTTTGTTTTTGTTTGGTATATTTTTGAAAAAAAATATCAATACGCACATGTCTTTCATGATGAAAAGCATAAACAATACCTAACATAAAACAACTGGCATGAAGGTAGATAAGTAAGTCTTGTAAAGGGATAGACACATAGTTAAAGATAAAATGAATAAGAACAGAAAGGAAGCTAAAGAAAATTAATAATAGAATTAAATAGCCAAGAAAATCACCATATTTCTTCATTGTATGTCATGAACCGCAAATAAAAATATAATGATAACAGATATTTGGTACATGAGCCTCTGAACCTTAGAAATCATTAAAGATAGATTTTTTTACAATGCACTATTTGTTCATTTTTGGTATTTTAAAGATTATTTTATTTTTATTAAAAGCATGAATCAGTTCACAAAAAACCATTAATAAATGTGCATATATTAGCAACTTAAAATATACATAATAAAATTAAAACCTTTAATAATATCTTAAAGATTGAAAAATATCAATAAATTTAATTAATTTTTAATATTGCTATTTCAACATGAATTTATTGATGCAAATGATTCTCAATCTGAAATTGAAAAAATATTAATCAATAAAATTACTTAATATTTATGGTGTAAACTTTATAACCACATGATATATATATAATATTATGATTGTGTTATATGTGTATATGGTTTTTTCGGATTAATTTATCTAATCCACTAGATTAGATTGAATAATGAATATGTGCGATCTTGTGACATATTATTGAATCTGTGCTATCTTGCGGTTGCTTAAACTTTTGAGCAAACAATAAAAATTATGACATAAATTGTCATGATAAAAATAAATTTAAAAAGAGAGAGAGGATTAACAATGAAAAAAGCATTACTTGCTGCTGCGGTCTTTACCGCATTTGTTACACAAGCCAAGATAGTTGAACCGTTGTCTATTGATAATGAACTTGGTGTAGACAGTAGTTTGGACTACACTTTACTTAAGGATATGGGTCCATGGGACGATAGAAACTATCAATTAACTAAAAGCGACATTAATATTTTACCTATCAATGATCAATATCTAGCAAATGTCCCGTTGTTTTTTAAAATTCAATACAGAAAACAACATCCTGAAACAGGACAACATTACCCAAGATCGTTATATCAAAACTTTAATGGTAACTATGGTGGTCTTTTAGTTGATGGTATTTGGTACAAATCAGAATTAGGCCTTGGTAATGTTAAAGATGAAACATATGGTCAAATTCCAAGAAACTTAGTTGCAAGAGCAGCATCAAATGAAATCGCATTAGAACTAGGCGTTTCAGGTGATGAATCGGCCATTGAATGTAACCCTACTAACAAGAACAACTGTGTAGCTGGTACAAATACTCAAAATGGTCAAACCATGTATTATTCGAGTGATGCAGGTGCCTCTTGGACCAAATCACAAACAAATCCTAGTAGCAGTTGTTGTGACCCGACTGTTGATTGGTCTTCTGATGGATCACGAGTATATCAAGGTGACTTGAGACGTTCTGGTTCATCTATTGGTGTGCGTTGGTCAGTTTCAACAGATCAAGGTGTGACATGGGGACCGATGCAAAACATTACGACATCTGGTAGTGATAAAGAGTTTATCCACGTAGATAGATCTCCTTCTTCTGCTCACATTGACAATATTTATATGACTTGGCATGATGGAAACGTAATGCAATTTGCCCGTTCTGTTGATCTAGGAAATTCATTTTCAAATCCTCTATCATTTACAAGCGAACCAAGAGGTATTGGTAGTGATATTACCACTGACAGCGCTGGTAATGTATACTATTTCTACCCTTCTACCAGTAATGGTGCAGGTGTAAGAATGCTAAAATCTACCAATGGTGGAGCTTCATTTGGTTCAGGGTCTCAGGTTAAACCATTAAATGGTAATTTTGATATTAAAATACCAGCAATGGAAACGCGTAGAGCATTTATCTATACATCAGCGGATGTCGATAGAAACAATGATACAATATATGTAGCTTGGACTGATGAAACTAACAGTAGTGCTGGTGGCAATACTGCTTCAGCGAATCAAGCTTGGATACGTGTAGCTAAATCAACCAATGGTGGAACATCTTGGGTTGATTGTGCAGCGCCACATGCTATTGACTCACAGGATAGATTCCATCCTTGGATTAAAGTGGGTGATGATAGTACCGTACATATTGGCTACTATGATACACGCCATTCTTCAAACCGTTCGGGTGTTGATTTTTATTATTCATCATCTGATAATGCTTGTAGTTCATGGACAGAATCTCGTTTTTCAGCACAAACTTCATCAAACTTATCTGATGGCCAAGAGTGGGGAGATTATAATGGGCTATCTGTTGTATTAGACAAGATTGCCATGAGTTGGACTGATAACCGTTCAGGTAAAGCCACATATGTTGGTATTGCTACACTAGATGGGGGTTCAGGTAATTCAAATCCAACTGCTTCATTTACTCAAAGTTGCTCTGGCTTTAATTGTAATTTTAATGCCTCAGCTAGTTCAGATAGCGATGGATCAATTACAAATTACTCATGGTCATTTGGTGGATCAGGTGTAACAGCTTCAAATAACTTTGGTGGCTATGGAACATTCCCTGTAACTTTAACTGTTACTGATGATTTAGGGGCAACAGGCTCTTCAACACAAAATGTTGTGTTGGCTGATCCAAACGCTTCAATATTAACAAATGGTGTTGCAAAAACAGGCTTATCTGGCGCATTAAATTCACAAACGCGATTCACAATGAATGTGCCATCTGGTGCAACTAATTTGACATTTAATATGAGTGGCGGAACAGGTGATGCTGATTTGTATGTAAGATATGGTTCTCAACCAACGCTTTCGGCTTATGATTGTCGTCCATATGTTGGTGGTAATACTGAAAACTGTCCAGTTGCAACTGCTCAAGCTGGTACTTATCATGTCATGATTGTTGCTTATTCTGCCTATACAGGTGTTAACCTAACAGGTAGTTATACAGCAGCAGCTTCAAATGTAGCTCCAAATGCTTCATTTACTTCGAGTTGTACTGATTTAAGTTGTAGTTTTAATGCTTCGGGATCATCAGACAGTGATGGCAGTATTTCTAGCTACTCATGGTCATTTGGTGGGTCAGGTGTAACTGCATCTAATACATTTGCCAGTGCAGGAACTTATTCAGTAACATTAACTGTGACTGATAATGATGGTGCAACTGATACAGCTACGAGTTCAGTGACTGTTACTGCTCCTCCTGTGAATGTGGCGCCAAATGCTTCATTTACTTCAAGTTGTACTGATTTATCGTGTAGTTTTAACGCATCAGGATCATCTGACAGTGATGGCAGTATCTCTAGCTATTCTTGGTCATTTGGTGGTTCAGGTGTGACTGCAACTAACAACTATGCAAGCGCAGGGACTTACTCTGTTACATTAACAGTAACTGATAATGATGGTGCTACTGATACTTCAACCAGTTCGGTTACAGTCAATGACCCTCCACCTCCAACTGGTAATGTATTAACCAATGGTGTTGCAAAAACTGGTTTAGCAGCAACTCAAAGTAATACTTTAGAGTTCACAATGGTTGTTCCAGCTGGTGCTACAAACCTTACATTTGAAATGTCAGGTGGTTCAGGTGATGCAGATTTGTATGTTAGATTTGGTAGTGCTCCGACTACATCAACTTATGATTGTCGTCCTTATGCTGGAGGAAACAATGAAAGTTGTCCTGTAACAAATGCACAAGCCGGTACCTATTATGTTATGTTAAGAGCCTATGCTACTTTTAGTGGTGTTAGTTTAACTGGTAGTTATACAACTGGTGGCGGTGGTCAGCAAGATGTATTCTCAAGCACTACAAATGTAAATATTCCAGATAATAACCCAACTGGCGCAACAAGCAATATTAGCGTAAACAGAACAGGTGATTCGGGTAATATTAAGATTACATACAGTATTGTCCATACATACCGTGGTGATTTAAAGATTGAAATACTAGCTCCAAATGGTGCCTCTGCAGTATTAAGAGAGCCAAGTGGTGGCGGTACTAACAATATTAATGATTCCAATACTATCAATGCAGGTACAACTCCTGCCAGTGGTACATGGGGACTCAAAGTCACTGATAATGCCGGACAAGATACCGGTTACATCGATTCATGGAGTATTGAGTTCTTATAAACTCATTTCATGAAATGAAATTAAAAAGCCCGATTTATTCGGGCTTTTTTTATGAATTGTATTTTCATAAACTATTATTGGGCTTAATATAGTTATACGTACATTGAAATGAATGATATGCTAAATCTAAAAGACATCATAAAAGCCAGTAAAAATGTATATCGGTATTTACAACCTACACCACTTAGACATTATCAAACATTATCAGACAGGGTCGGGACTGATATTTGGCTTAAACATGAAAACCACAATCCCACTTGTGCTTTCAAAGTACGTGGTGGCTTCAACTGTGTGGCATCTTTATCAGAAAAGCAAAAACAAGCAGGTATATTTACCGCATCAACAGGTAATCATGGGCAATCTATTGCCTATGCTTCAAAAGAGTATGGAATCGATGCAACCATTTTTGTACCCAAAGGGGCAAACCTAGGAAAAGTTGAGTCTATGCAATCAATGGGTGCAACAGTTGAATATTATGGTAAAGATTTCGATGATGCCCGTGCTGGTGCTCTAAAAGCCAGTCAATCAGTAGGCGGTGTTTTTGTTGGTCCTACAGATGAAGTTCTCATTGCAGGAGTTGGCAGTTATACACTTGAGATCATGAAGGAATTACCAGATGTTGATGTTATTATTGTGCCTGTTGGTGCTGGCAGTGGTGTCTGTGCAACCTCTATTGTTGCAAAGACAATCAACCCAAAAGTCAAAGTAATAGGCGTGCAATCTAAACAATCTCCTGCCCAACAACGCAGCTGGAAAAACCAACAATTGATAGAGGCAGATAATACAACAATCGCCGAAGGCATGGCCACAGGTGTTCCATTTAGCAATACCCAAGAGATCATGCATCAATATTTAGATGATTTTATTTTGGTTGATGATAAGGACATTATCAAAGCCACAAAAACCCTAATCGAAACATCACATAACTTGATTGAAGAAGCATCAGCGGCAACCTTTGCAGCAGCATTAAAAATGCATTCACAATTGAAAGGAAAAAATGTCGTACTAATTATGACTGGTGGAAATATCGCTAAGCAAAACTTGGGTAACTTATTTGGTGGGAATTGACCCTGAAATCAAATTCTTTTATAATAATTCAACGCTTTTCAATACGCTCTAATAAATACCAATTTAGGATAATAACATGTCTCATAAAATCTATCCCGTTCCACAACAGCTTGAAGAAAATGCCATTATTGATAAAGAAACTTATAATCAAGTATACAAACAATCTATCGATTCAAATTCAGAATTTTGGGCAGAACAAGCCGAAAGATTAGACTGGATAAAACCATTTAGCAAAGTGAGTGAATCCCATTGGAGCGATAAAGATGTTTCTATTAAATGGTTTGAGGATGGAAAGATTAATGTTTCGTATAATTGCATCGACAGGCATTTAGAGGAAAAAGCCAATCAAACAGCCATTATTTGGGAGGGTGACAACCCCGAACAATCTCTCTATATCAGTTATCAACATTTACACGATGAAGTGTGTCAATTTGCCAATACCCTAAAGTCATTGGGCGTTGTTAAAGGCGACAGGGTTACCTTATATATGCCTATGATTCCAGAAGCAGCATACGCCATGCTTGCCTGTGCTCGTATCGGTGCGATTCATTCGGTTGTTTTTGGTGGTTTTTCAGCAGAGGCCTTGGCGGGACGCATTGATGATTGTGATTCTCAATTTATTATTACGGCAGATGAAGGCATTCGAGGAGGTAAAATAATCCCACTCAAAGAGACAGTCGATAAAGCCATTGCACTCAGTACCGTTGAAATTAAACATTCCATAGTCATCAAGTACACCGATGCAGATACCGCATGGAATGATGCCGTAGATGTAGATTATTTAAATGTTAAACAAAACATGCCAACAACATGTGAATGTGTGCCGATGAATGCAGAAGACCCTTTGTTTATTCTTTATACATCAGGTTCTACTGGTAAGCCAAAAGGAGTATTGCACACCACAGCAGGTTATATTTTGTATGCCAGTATTACCCATGAGCTTGTTTTTGATTATGATGAAGGAGACATTTACTGGTGTACTGCGGACGTGGGCTGGATCACAGGCCATTCCTATGTTGTTTATGGACCATTGGCCAATGGAGCAACAACTTTAATGTTTGAAGGAGTACCCAACTATCCTGATGCTTCTCGTATTTGGGAAGTGTGCGATAAACACAGTGTGAATATTTGTTATACCGCACCAACTGCCATACGAGCATTAATGCGAGAAGGCGATGCACCGGTGCAAAAAACCAGCAGAGAAAGCTGTCTCTTATACACATCTGACGCTGCCGACGATCTACTCTGTGTAGAT
>OJDV01000647.1_pt1 | contig 11794 bp, 11 predicted proteins | sample 1592911 | NCBI WGS metagenome assembly OJDV01 (sample SAMN05416860, study PRJEB24817) | seawater metagenome | isolation source: Sea water | place: Canada:Atlantic | collected 2013-11 | reverse complement strand
ACAGAGTAGATCGTCGGCAGCGTCAGATGTGTATAAGAGACAGCCACTTTTGTTGCAGCTCTTGAACGTTCTTTTTGCTCCTTTAAATTTTTCTTAAAACCTTGCATATCAACCGTTAATTTACTTTCCAGTGCTAGTAGTTGAGTCAAGTCAATTGGAAATCCAAAAGTATCGTACAATTCAAATGCAAAATCGCCATCAATAACAGAAGGTTTTGTTGCCACCTTGTTTTCAAACAATTGAATTCCTTTATCTAACGTATTCAAGAAAGAGGCTTCCTCTTCTTGAATCACTTTAGAAATTAATGTTTTTTGAGCTCCTAGTTCTGTAAAAGTTGAACCTAAGGTAGCAATCAAAGGATCCACTAGTTGATACATAAATGGTTCCTTCAAATCAAGAAAACTATATCCGTATCGAACTGCTCTTCTCAATATTCTTCGAATAACATAACCAGCACCAGTATTTGAAGGTAACTGACCATCTGCAATAGAAAATGAAATGGCTCTAATATGATCAACAATAACTCGAAATGCAACATCCTTTTTATCGTCTGTTGCAGTGTACGATTTCTTTGAAATTTGCTCCATTACTTTAATAGATGGCATGAAAACATCTGTATCGTAATTCGAAGTTTTACCCTGAACCGCCATACACAAACGTTCGAAACCCATTCCAGTATCTACATGCCGAGAAGGAAGTTTCACCAGACTCTTATTTTTTAATCGGTTAAATTCCATAAAAACCAAATTCCAAATCTCAACTACTTGAGGATGATCTGCGTTCACCAAACTTTTACCATCTACCTTTGAACGTTCTTTATCGCTTCTTAAGTCAATATGAATTTCCGAACATGGCCCACATGGACCAGTTTCTCCCATTTCCCAAAAGTTATCTTTCTTATCCGCTTTAAGTATCCTATCCTTTTCTATTATTTTTGACCATGCATCAATTGAAGCTTTATCTTCCTCCGTTCCATCATTTAAGTCGCCTTCAAAAATGGTTACATACAATCTTTCCTTGTCCAACTTTAATTCCTCAGTCAAAAACTCCCAAGCCCACGGAATCATTTCCTCCTTGAAAAAATCTCCAAAAGACCAGTTGCCTAGCATCTCAAACATGGTATGATGATAGGTATCTACTCCAACTTCTTCCAAGTCATTGTGTTTACCCGATACTCTTAAACACTTTTGAGTATCGACTACACGTTTGTTTTTAGCAATTTCATTGCCCAGAAAATTGTCTTTAAACTGGTTCATCCCAGCATTGGCAAACAATAATGTTGGATCATTTTTAATGACAATTGGCGCTGAATTTACCAATTGATGTCCTTTGGCTTCGAAAAATTTAAAGAATGTTTCTCGTATTGCTTTTGAGGTCATATCTGTTGAAAACTTTTAACAATCTGTAAGTTATATTAACATTTGCAAACCACCTTTGTTATTGTGAAAACGCTTTAAAAGCAGTACTTTCGCGAAGTAATTTACGTTGCAAACTTAACCAAATAAGGAATTAAATTGGCTCGAATAAAGTATAGATTTAACACAAAAACCCTCAGCTACGAAAAAATCGAAGCAGATTGGAAACATCACTCGTTGAAAATATCTACATTCTTGACTGCGAGCATCTTTGCAGGCTTAATATTCTTTTTTATTGGTGCAAAATACTTTGATTCACCTAAAGAAAAGCTACTCAAACAAGAAAATAGTCAGCTAAAAGCTCAGTACGATATTCTTAACAAAAGGATGAATCAAGCTGATGAAGTATTGGCCGATGTGCAAAAGAGAGATGATGATATATATCGCATTATTTTAGAAGCAGAGCCAATTCCGAAAGAAATTAGAACTGCAGGTTTTGGGGGTGTTAATCGTTATAAAAAACTTCAAGGACTAAAGAATTCCGAATTAATAATTGAAAGTTCTACAAAGTTAGATCAAATTACAAAGCAATTATACATTCAATCTAAATCGTATGATGACGTGATTAACATGGCATTGGCGAAGGAGAAAATGATTGCCTCAATTCCGGCTATTCAACCTGTTTCGAACAAGGATTTAAGAAGAATGGCTTCAGGGTATGGCATGAGAATGCACCCTATTTACAAAAGGATGAAAATGCACACTGGCATGGACTTCTCTGCTGAGAGAGGAACTGAAATTTATGCGACAGGAGCAGGGAAAGTAATTCTTTCAAAAATAAGCAGAAGAGGATACGGAAATCATGTTATTATCGATCATGGCTATGGCTATAAAACCTTATACGCCCACATGAGTAGTTTCAATGTGAGGAAAGGTCAACTAATTACTCGTGGTCAAACAATTGGTTATGTTGGCAATACAGGAACATCTGTTGCACCACACTTGCACTACGAAGTATTAAAAAACGGCAATAAAGTCAATCCAGTTAATTTCTACTTCAACGATTTAAGTCCTGAAGAATACGAAAAAATGATTGAGTTTTCTTCTCAACAAACACAATCATTCGATTAAGATGCCGGAAAAAAGTTCGAAGCTCTATTATTCTATTGGTGAAGTTAGTAAAATGTTCAATGTCAACACTTCATTGATCCGATTTTGGGAAAAGGAATTTAGCATTTTGAAGCCTAAAAAAAATGCAAAAGGAAATCGTTTATTCACTCAAAAAGATGTAGATAACTTACACATCATTTATAATTTAGTGAAAGAGCGAGGCTATACCCTAGAAGGTGCTAAAAAGAAAATGAAAGAGAATAAATCTGAAACGATGAACGAAGCAGAGATGCTTAAATCATTAAAAAAGGTTAGGTCTTTCTTACTCGATTTAAAAGAAGAGCTTTAACTTCATCCTGTGATTAAAAAGCTTTCGATTATAATTCCGGCCTTTAACGAGGAAAAAACCATTGTTCAAGTTTTAGAAACTATTTCGAATCTGGAATTGGTGAATGGTATTGAAAAAGAAATACTTGTAGTCAACGATTCCTCTTCAGACAAAACAGGACACTTAACAGCGGAATTCATTAAAGCCAATCCATCTGCGGGTATTAGGCTGCACAACCAGGTTACAAATCAAGGTAAAGGAGCTGCTTTGCATTTTGGTATTTCACAAGCAAGTGGCGACTACCTGATCCCTCAAGATGCAGATTTAGAATTGGACCCAAATGACATTAATAAATTACTTAAAAAGGCAATTAACAATAAGTTGAAGGTAGTGTATGGCTCTCGATTTTTAGATGCAGACAGTCCTAATAAAAATGCCTCCTACTTCGCGAATCAATTTTTAACCAAACTTTCCAACATTTGCAGTGGTTGGAGAATAACAGATATGGAAACCTGTTACAAATTAATGGACTCAAAAATTGCCCAATCGCTAGACTTGAAAGAAAAACGTTTTGGTTTTGAACCTGAGATCACCGCAAAACTGGCGAAAGTTAAAGGAATAACGTATGGAGAAATTCCTGTGGCTTACGAATTTAGAACGTACGAAGAGGGTAAAAAAATTGGTTGGCAAGATGGAGTAAAAGCAATTTTTGCTATCCTTAAGTACAGTTTCTAGTCCACTTTCAAGTTATACTTCACTTGTAAATTGAACCACTCTTTTCCTTCGATCACAAGATCCGGCACAAATACAAAATTACCTTTATGTTCAGGCAAAATGACCGTCATGGATTGAACATAAGCATCCTGTACATCTACTTCAAGCTTAGTACGCTTGCCGTCCCATACCTTTTGCCCGCCTGCTTCATCAAACCAATGGTAAGACAAGAATAACTGTTCATCAGCATTTGAAGGCAGAGGTTCAAAATTCTTGTTGTTCACTTTTATAAGAAATCGAGTTGAGTCTTTGTGTTTCAATGATTCTTGACTTAACAATTCAATTGTAATGTTCTGAGCATATTGCTTCACTGATTTTTGAAAAACAGCCGTATTCAATGCTTGGTAGTTTCCAGTGTCTAGCTGAAAGTATTGATCATGTAAATATTCGAGAGGTTCCAATTCAAACCGTCTAAAAATGAACATGTCAGGTTTCAATTTTGAACTATTCTTTTTATATTCAATATCTGAGCTAGTGACTAAACTAACTGTTTGTTCTTTGCCATCCAAAGCAGAGTAAAACAAGCTTTCAATAGGGTTTGCCCAAGTAGAGTAATATATGTTTCTAGCGTCAATGCTGTATTTTGACCCTCCTAGAGTCTGAGTGTAGTCTACTAAACGTTCTAATTGAGCCGTTCTAATTCTCAATGGTTCCCCATGTTGATAAATCCAAGCTATTCGAAACAACGAGATGATAAGAATCAATGCTACAGCTGCCGAACGATAATATTTCTTCGCGAAGCCAATTACTTCGTAAACAAAGAAAAATACAACTATAAATACCATCGGGTTATACATCGATTCATTGTATCGCGTATAATCATCGGCAGTTTTTGCTTGGTTTACAATTACAATTAAGAGCAAAATGCTGCCAACTAAAAGTAACATTTCTTTCCATCGTTTTCGGACGCCCATAAAAACCAAAGCAATAACTAGCAAAGCAATAAGGTCAAAGAAATAGTTAGTAAATACCCCGGCTACATCTTGCAAATAAGCGCCATCTAATAAGTTTAAAGCTGTAGCATGTCGTTCATCCCCCACAATTTGAGAGTGGTCTTTTTCATAGTCTGAAAAAGTCAATACCTCAATTGCAAAACCAACAAGCGTAAAACTTCCTAGTCCCAAATGTATGCGTTTTTGGAATCCGTGTTGAAGGAAATGATATGCAATTCCTATTCCAATTAACAAGAAATTCTCTGGATGGCTCATCATGGCAAACCATTGCACCACCAGCATAAATACCAACCATTTATCGTCTTTCCATTTGTTTGATTGCAAAATGGAATAGAATAAGACGGAGAGAGCCGCACCGTAACAAATTTCAAGCATCGGTGACCAATACAGCGAGAGCTGGCCTATCACATGCACTGCAATTACGGCCAAGGCTGCTTTTTTATCTTTCAATAAATAAAGGCAAATTAAGAATACCGAGTAATAAAAAAACTCATGGCCTACAGAAGCTAATACCAATACCATTTTCAACGGCAAGTGGAGCCATGTACCTATAATCGGAAAGATCTGAGAAAAGGCTAAGACAGTCCTTCCGTGTTCAATGTGAAACCATTGACTATTAATAGCATGAAACAGATAATACGAGGCATCTGCAAACATCCGTTCTTTGTAAAGAAAAACTGACATAATCATCAAAATGAAGAAGATGCCATGCATTACTTTAGAAGAGATGTTTTCAAATAATTTCATTAATAATACGCTCCAGTTGAAAGGTATTTTTTAACATAATCCTCTACTCCTTGCTCCAAGGTGTGAAACGGATGCGGATAGCCAGCCTCTTTTAACTTATTCATATCCGCCTCCGTAAAATATTGATACTTGTCTCGAATGTCTTCGGGAGTAGGAATAAAGCTGATACTAGACTCTTTATCCATAGCTTTAAAAGTAGCTTTTACTAAATCTAAAAAAGTTCTAGCTTCTCCAGAACCCATGTTGTACAAACCATTAGCAGGTAAATTATTACGCAGCCAAAACATGACGTTAGCCAAATCCCAAACATAAACGAAATCCCGCATTTGCTCGCCATCCTTATACTCTGGATTGTGAGATTGGAACAACTTCATTGCTCCAGTTTCGTTGATTTGTTTGTGTGCATGTAAAATAACTGAAGCCATTCTCCCTTTATGATATTCATTTGGCCCGTAAACATTAAAGAACTTCAAGCCAGCCCAAAATGGAGGTTGGCCCTCTTGATCAAATGCCCATTTATCAAATTCATTTTTTGAACGCCCGTAGGGGTTAAGCGGTTCAAGCTTGTTCATGGTTTCTTCGGAGTCCTTATAACCGTGCTCGCCTAAGCCATATGTGGCTGCAGATGAAGCGTAAACCAATCCAATTTTATGCTTCGTACAGATATTCCAAATAGATTTGGAGTATTCCACATTTAATTTTTGAAGAACAGCCTCATCAAATTCTGCCGTATTTGTTCTTGCACCCAGATGAAATACAAAAGTCACATTCTCTGCATTCTTCTCAAACCAAGGAATGAATTCTTCTCGCTCAATTTGGTGAACTATTCTTTTGCCTTGTAAGTTTTTATTTTTTTCAGGGAATTTAAAATCATCCACTACAATAATGTTTTCACGATCTTTTTTATTGAGAAAACTCACTAAATAACTACCGATAAAGCCGGCTGCTCCTGTAACTACAATCATTATTATACAAATATTGGTTTAGTAATTTCTTTAATTATATCTTTTTCTATTGCAACTGAGAATAGATTTTCAACTGCTTTCCTTCCTTGTTCTCCTAAGTCAATGGAGAATTCATTAACATACAAATCAATATGCTGTTGAGTTACACCATCACTCATTTCTTGAGCATGTTGTTTTACATATTCTTTTGATGCGCTTGGATCGGCTTTAGCAAATTCGATGCTTCTGCGTAATACTCTATCTACTTTTTGTTGCAATTCTTTATCAAAATTTCTTCGAATTACAATTCCTCCAAGAGGAATTAACCCCCCAGACTCTTTTTCCCAAAAATCTCCTAAATCAATTATTTTATTGAGCCCTTTCTCGGCATAAGTAAAACGATTCTCATGAATAATCAAACCTGCATCTGCTCTGCCATCGAGAACCATTTTTTCAATTTCAGAAAACAAAACTTCTTCTTTACTTTGAGCATTTGGATACGCCATTGAAAGTAAAAAATTGGCCGTTGTGTATTTTCCAGGAATCGCGATTTTAGCTGCGTTAACTTGCTCAATGCTCAACTGCTCCCGAGAAATCAACAAGGGACCTACTCCACTTCCTAATGCGCTACCAGAATGTAATAATTGATAGTTATCTAAACAAAATGCCATGGCATGATAGCTCAACTTGGTAATGTCCAATTCTTGATTAAATGCTTTGTCATTTAGCTCTTCAACATCTCCTAGGGTAATTTCAAAATTCAATCCTTCAGTATCAATTTTTTGATGTACCATAGCATCGAAAATGAAGGTATCGTTAGGACAAGGTGAAAAACCAAGACTTAATGTTTGCATTTACAGTTTACTTATTATCCTATTTGTTGCCTCAGCTAAATTATTTAAAGCAAGTTCAATTTCCCATGCATCGCGATTTCGTTTTTCCACATAATTCGAAATGGCTCTAATTTGAATAGTTGGAATTTCCATTTGGTTGCAAACATAAAAAAATGCAGCACCTTCCATCGTTTCAATTTGAGGATTTAATCTCTCTTTAATTCGTTTTATTGAGAAATCATTTCCATGAACTGTATTAACGGTAATGGAACGTACCTCTTTGAAAGAATGAGCAGATTCTACAAAAACAGATTGCAGAAATATAAAAGATCGATTTAAAACACCATTTATAAATGGTCGTTCATTTTTTCCCCTCAATCCTACATCTTCGTACGATTTGAGTTCTATCCCGTCCTCCACCATTTCTTCAGAAAATTGATCTTGAACAACTTCAACGACTTCACCCAAAGCTATACTTCTATCAAATGATCCTGCAATTCCAACGTTAATTGCCAAATCAAACTGCTCTTCTTTCAGCACTTTAGTCAATTGAAATGTGGTAGCAATCATGCCGACATCTGTTACCAACTTGAAAATATCGTGCAAAGGTTTCTGCTCAGCCAACTTAAGTTGAATGGGCTCTAACTCTTCTACGGTTGCCGCTACAATTAATATTTTCATATTTTTAATTACTAATGTTTAATGTTTAATGAACATTCACCATCTAATAACATACAGAATCACATTACTTGTAACAAACTTAAAAGTACAATTCGAGACTTTTTTAGTTTGATAATTCTTCATCCGCAATTCGACATTCGTAATTCGTAATTCAACATTTGTAATTCTAAGACTCTTTAGCAGGTATTCTCTTTAACGTTTCCAATAGAAACCCCCAATATTTTTGAACCGAACTAATTTGAACTTTTTCATCAGGTGAATGCGCTCCACGAATATTTGGCCCAAAAGAAACCATATCTAAATCTGGATAATTTGTTCCAATAATTCCACATTCTAATCCTGCATGACACGCCTTTACATCTGCTTTTTCTTTAAATAGTTCTTCGTACAGCTCACTCATTATTGATACAATAACAGAAGATGGTTCAGGAGTCCATCCAGGATAATTTACATCTGTGTTAACTTTTGCTTCAATAATTGACAATGCCGCTTCAATAGTTTTTACTTCATCCCATTTCTCAGAATTTACAGAACTTCTGCACAAACACAAAATTTCAGCCTTTCCTTCCCTAAATTGAATCTGTGATAGATTATTTGATGTTTGCACTAAGCCTTCAATGGTTGAACTCATTCTATAAATACCATTCGGAACGGCATAAATAGCGGTTATAAATCGCTTTGAAGATTCTACAGAAGCACCTTTAGATCTAAGCTCAACAGCTTTTGTTTCAAATGTTAGGTTCGGGTCGGTATGCTTATGTTCTGCGATAACTTCAGCAGCAAATTGATCTTTTACCGAAACAAAAAGATCCAAATCTTTTTTTGCAACTCCAATGATTGCATTCGATTCTCTTGGAATTGCGTTTCGCAGCCCCCCACCATCAATTTCAATTATCGAAAATTCTGTTTTTGCCATTAACTCGTGCATAAAGCGATTCATTAATTTATTGGCATTTCCCAAACCTTTAATGATATCCATTCCTGAATGACCGCCCGACAACCCTTTTAATGTCACATGAATCGTTTCAAAATTCTGGTTCATTTCTATTTCGTCATAATATGCTTCTCCAGAAACATTTGCCCCACCGGCACAACCTATGGTAAGCTCATCATCATCTTCAGTATCTAAGTTTAAAAGAATCTCTCCTTCTAAAAACCCTGCTTTCAGCTCAAAAGCCCCAGTCATTCCAGTTTCCTCATCAATTGTGAAAAAACCTTCAATAGCAGGATGTGGAATATCTGTTGATTCTAACAACGCCATAATCGACGCTACACCAATGCCATTATCAGCACCTAAAGTTGTTCCTTCGGCCATTACCCAGTCACCATCAATGATCATCTTAATGCCTTCTTTGTCAAAATCAAATACAGTATCATTGTTTTTTTGATGAACCATGTCCAAATGAGATTGTAAGGTCACTTTCCTTCGATTCTCCATGCCTGGTGTTGCAGGCTTTGAAATCAAAACGTTACCACACTCATCTGTTTTAGTAAGCAAACCAAGTTTTTGACCAAAGTCTTGAATAAATTTAATTACTCGTTCTTCTTTCTTCGAAGGGCGAGGAACTGCATTTAAATCAACAAAATTCTTCCACATTAATTGAGGCTCTAAAGCCGCTATACTTTTTGACATACTGTTTCTTTTTTGAGTGTATCAAAGGTAAGTCCTACAGGCTAAAAACAAGAAGAAAAAAGAAGGTAATTTAAATTTAAAAAAATCAAATTTTCAATTAAATGAGGAGCTTATATTTGTAAAAAATATAGACCTCATGTCAAAAGTAGTATACATAACAAGAAGAGAACGATTTAGTGCTGCGCACAAATTAGCAAAGCCGGAATGGTCTGACGAAGAGAATTATAAAGCATTTGGAAAATGTTCTAATCCGAATTGGCATGGGCACAATTACATTTTATGGGTAACTGTAAAGGGAACACCTGAACCTTCTACAGGCTTTGTTGTTGATTTATCTGCAGTTGGAGACGTAATTAAGGAACAAGTAATTCAACATGTTGATCACAAAAATTTAAATATAGATGTTGAGTTCACTAAAGGCTTAATGACTTCAACAGAGAACTTGGCTATTGCGGTTTGGGAGCAATTGAAAAAACCTATTGACAAACTTGGCGCTGAACTACATTGTGTTAAGATTTCGGAAACTGAAAATAACTATGTAGAATACTTTGGATAATTAGAACATATGAGTGAAGAATTTAAAGAAGGTTACATTCGATCTGACGAATACAACGATGCGAAAATTGATAGAATTGCTAACTTGTATACGGGTATCATCTCAGAATTAGGAGAAGACGTTAACCGCGAAGGCTTATTAAAAACTCCTGAAAGAGTAGCTAAGGCAATGCAATATTTAACGCATGGGTATGACTTAGATCCTGCTGAAATATTGAGAGGTGCGATGTTCACTGAAGACCATAACCAAATGGTTATTGTAAAAGACATAGAAATGTATTCTATGTGCGAACATCATATGCTTCCGTTCATGGGAAAGGCTCATATCGCCTATATTCCGAATGGCAAAATTGTTGGATTAAGTAAAATTCCAAGAGTAGTTGATGCTTTTTCAAGAAGACTTCAAGTTCAGGAACGATTGACGGATCAGATTAAGACCTGCATTCAAGAAACCATGAACCCTTTAGGAGTGGCAGTTGTAATTGAGGCAAAACACATGTGTATGCAAATGCGCGGAATTCAAAAACAGAACTCTGTTACCACTACTTCTGCATTTACTGGTGCTTTTGAAAAGGATTCTACTCGAAAAGAATTCATTCAACTATTGTCAGCTAAACTTTCATAAATCTGCCAAAAATTCAGATTATATTTGAGGGTACCATTTTTGATACTGTTTAGAAAAAATATAACACATGATAGATTATAGTAACAATAGCGGCCCTCAATCTAACACTGGCGAAGTAAAAGCTCAAGATACCACCAATACCTTTTTAGCAAATGTATTTACGTATATGGGTGGTGCTTTAGCAATTACCGGTTTATTGGCATATTGGTTTGGCAACACTCCCGATTTAATGTCATACTTGATAAACCCAATGGGCGGAGCTTCCACCTTGGGCTATGTAGTAATATTTGCTCCATTGGCATTTGTCTTAGTGATGTCTTTTGCTTTTAGCAAACTATCATCTTTTGCTTTGCTTGGGCTATTTGTTCTATACGCTGCAGTTATGGGAGTTAGTATGAGTTTTATCTTTCTAATTTACACTGCATCAAGTATTGCATCTACCTTTTTTATAACCGCAGCGACCTTTGGAGTGATGGCTGTAATGGGGTATACAACAAAACAAGACTTAACCAAATTTGGTTCTATTCTATTTATGGCGTTAATTGGAATCATCATTGCCTCAGTAGTAAATATGTTTTTAGGCAACGGCATGCTTGATATTATCATCAGCTGCGTTGGTGTATTAATATTTACTGGGTTAACTGCTTATGATGTTCAGAAATTGAAAAGAATTGGTGCAGGAGTTGAGTACGGATCCGAGTCGGCTAATAAGCTCGCTATAATGGGAGCTCTGAATCTTTACTTAGACTTTGTGAATTTATTCATGATGTTATTAAGATTATTTGGCAACAGAAGATAGTTCGAAGCTAACGCTTCGAAGACAAAAGACAAAGGATAAAGATTGACATCAACATCAAGTACTGCAACCTGAGCAAATTACATATGCCTGCGCATCAATAAATAACTCTTCGAAAAGTAAATTCAACCCCACTTTTAATCTTTTATCTTTATTCTTTTACCTATTTTTAATATTATGAAAAAAGCATACGTTTTCCCTGGTCAAGGAGCCCAATTTGTAGGAATGGGAAAAGAGCTATACGAAAGCTCTGATTTAGCAAAAGAAATGTTTGAAAAAGCCAATGAGATTTTAGGCTTTAGAATTACAGATATAATGTTTGAGGGTACTGATGAAGAGCTAAAACAAACTAAAGTAACACAACCAGCCATCTTTTTGCACTCAGTAATTTTAGCCAAAACTTTAGGCGATACCTTTAAACCAGATATGGTTGCTGGACATTCTTTAGGCTGTCTCTTAT
>OJDV01000646.1_pt1 | contig 11798 bp, 6 predicted proteins | sample 1592911 | NCBI WGS metagenome assembly OJDV01 (sample SAMN05416860, study PRJEB24817) | seawater metagenome | isolation source: Sea water | place: Canada:Atlantic | collected 2013-11 | reverse complement strand
GAGATTTCTGCCTGTCTCGTGGGCTCGGAGATGTGTATAAGAGACAGGGTGTGGGAGCCGCTCAACCAGCTCGGCCGCGTGAGGCTCAAGATGGGCTCGATGCAGGGCGCGACGCAGCTCTTCGAGCTGGCGTTGCAGGTCTCCCGGGACGCCGACGACGCGCGCGGCGAGATGAGGTCGCGCGGGAACCTGAGCGCGCTCTGCACGCAGCAAGGGAGGTTGGACGCTGCCCAGAAGCACCTCACGCGCGCGCTGTCGCTGGCGAAGCGGACGGGGGAGCTCAGGGATCAGGCCAAGCTCGAGCACAACCGCGGGCTGCTGCTCAGGAGGCAGCGGCGGGTGGAGCCGGCGAGGCAGGCGTTCGACGAGAGCATGAAGCTGTCGATGGATCTGGACTGGAGGGAGGGTGTCGCGTTGAACGCGGCGCAGCTCGACGAGCTCGAGCGGGACACGAGCAAGCTTCAAGAATGGGAGGGCTGATCGTGAGTACGGGTGATGCGGGCGCGACGTCAGGAGGGCCGAGATGAGCTCACGGGAAGCAGCGAGCGAGGTCGAGGGGCAGGACGAGGCGTTGCTCGGGGACGCCATCCATGAGCGCGAGGAGGAGAAGCGAGAGCGCCAGAAGCTCTCGAGCGAGCTCACGCTCGTCTTCAACGCGTTCGACAGGCTGGCGAACCTGATGAGGGTGTACCCCAAGCGCCACCCGCTCGTGGAGACGCTGACCGAGCAGGTCGCCGGGATCGTGAACGCGCTGCTGGCCGAGCATGGGGCCGTGCGGGTGACGCTGCATGCCTCGGAGCTCAAGCTCGACGGGCTCGACGTGTGCTTCTCCAGGGAGATGAGCGAGCGCGACGACTACATCTGGTACGAGCCGTACGCGGACGGGCTGGTGTGGTTCTCGATGGAGGAGGGGCTGACGACGAAGGAGCTGATGAACCTCATCGACGTGATCGTACGTGTGAACGCGGGGAACGTGGGTGAGGACGATGACACCACGACGCTGCTCTGGGAGCTCGACGCGCCGCACGTCGACTTCGAGTCGCTCGAGGGCTTCGTGGATGGCGGGGTCATCGACGATCTGGGGTGCACGGAGCCCGAGGCGGTGGACCACGTCGTGGAGCTGGCGCTGAACCCGGACGACGACAACCCGCTGCTCGGGTCGATGTTCGTGAGCGGGATGAGCGGGGACGATCTGGACGTCTTCACGCGGATGCACTTGCAGACCGCGGACAGGATGTCGATGCCGAGGATGGCGGACGACGACATCGCGTACGCGTTCGGGATCGACCGGGAGGCGATGAGGAAGCTGCTCGACGAGTGGGGCTCGGGGTTGAACCTGGAGTACAGGCTCATCGAGACGCTGCTCTCGATCATCAGGACGGCGCCGAAGTCTTCGGCGGGCGAGAAGGCGAGCACGATCATCACGCAGGTGACGATGCATCTGCTGGACAAGGAGGAGATCCATGGGGTGGTGGTGATCCTGAGGTTGCTCCAGGCGAGGAGGAAGCTGCTCTCGCTGGCGAAGGCGGATCCGCTGGCGAACCTGGTCGAGCGCCTGACGGCGCCCTTCCAGCTCGAGGCGACGCTGAACCTGTTCGAGAAGGAGCCGGAGAAGCGAGACGACATCGCGACGATGCTCATGCTGTTGTCGCCCTCGAAGGTCCAGGCGCACCTGCTGACGGTGCTCACGAGGGAGGGGCAGGTCCCGAACGAGGACACGCTGGTGATGATCTTGCGCAAGGTCACGAGCGAAGAGATGGAGATGGCGCTCACGAGCGGCGAGATTCTGAAGTCGGCGGCGTACCTGCGCAGGATGCTGTTCGGGCTCAACCGGATCGAGGACCCTGGTGGATGGGGGCCGTCGACGAGGCTGGTGCGCGCGGGGCTCGGGCACGCGGACGATCAGCTCAAGATGCTGGCGATGTCGGTGGAGCACCCGTTCGTGGAGAGCGGGTCGGCGGCAGAGGCGTTCCTGGTGCCGATGTCGATGGAGGGAGGGACGGAGGTGAGGCAGCGCGCGATGGCGTTGCTGGCCAGGCACCACCAGCCGTTGTTCCTGAAGTCGGTCAAGGAGAACCTCCTGGAGGGGAAGTTCGCGGGCAGGTCGCACGGCGAGGTCAGGTTCTTGCTGAGGACGTACATCGAGCACGTGCCCTCGGCGCCCGAGCAGCTGCGAGAGATGGTGGACGTCTCGGGGGTCTTCAACGAGGACGCACGAGAGTTCGGCAAGCTCGCGGCGATGACGCTCATCGAGCACGGGGACGACGAGGTCGCGGGGTTGATGCGCGCGAGAGCGACGTCGTTGTGGTCGTCGCCGACGCTCAAGAAGAGCTACCGGGACATCCTGGAGACGATGGGCCTCGAGGTGGCGGTCGAGGCGGATCAGGTCGAGGAGGAGAGGTCGTGAGCGAGCAGAAGACGACGATCCAGGAGACGCTGTTCTCGGTGGAGGATGGCTCGAAGCGCCAGGTGGCGATGTCGGACGTGGTGGGCCCCGTGCTCTGCACGTACATGAGGAGGTTGCTGCGTCAGGGCCAGATGCTGGGGGCCGAGCACAACCAGATCGCGGTGACGGCGCGCGAGTTCGTGGTGCTGCTCGAGGAGATGTTCGAGGAGCACGAAGAGGACTCGTTCACGCTGCAGATGACGCACGAGAACTTCTTCCTGAGCGGCCAACTCATCAAGTTCGACGTGCGTGCGTTCGAGCGCCTGGAGACGCTCAGGAAGGCGTTCCTCGAGAGCCAGGTGAACCAGGTCGAGTTCAAGAAGGGGATCGGCGCGGGGGAGCTGTGCGAGCTCGTGGTCGCGGCGAAGATGGTCGAGCGCGGAGACCTGCCGACGCTGGAGCTGTTCAAGCAGCCTCACCTGAGCATCTCGATGGCCAACGACATCGACGACGACGTGAAGAGCAAGGAGAAGGACGACCACCGCGACGTGATCGAGGTGTACGCAGGCCTGCTGATCAAGACGCTGCTCTACTTCTCCAAGCTCAAGCGGGGCGCGACGCCGTCGACCCGCCACATCAAGAGGCTGTTGCAGAAGCTCAGCGACCGCCTCGACACGCACTCCGACGTGTTCGTGGGGTTGCTGCACATGAGGCTGCTGCCCGCCCAGGAGTTCGTCCACGCGGCGAACACGGCGGTGCTGTCGATGGTGATGGCGAAGGCGGTGGGGCTGACGCGCCATGACGTGGTCCGGTGCGGCATGACCGCGATCTCGCGAGACATCCACCGCGTGCGGGGGATGGTAGAGGAGGACGAGGAGATCGAGCTGGGCGCGGAGAGCCACTTCAAGACGAACCTGTCCTCGGTGATGACGCTGAGCCAGATGGGGACCAACGATCTGGTGAGCGCGCTGAGGCTCGTGACCACGTACGAGCGGGGGTTCCCCTACAACAAGCCGCTCCCCGAGTTCTGGTACCACGAGAACATGAAGCCGCACCTGCTCAGCCGGATCATCGAGATCGCGAGCCACTTCGACATATGGACGCAGGGGATGGAGGGTCGGGCGGCGCTGACGGCGGACCTCGCGCTGCACAACCTGATGGCGCAGATGGGGACGTACTACGACCCGACGCTGGCGAAGCTGTTCATCAACGTGGTGGGTGTGTACCCGGTGGGGTCGACGGTGGACCTGTCGACGGGCGAGCGCGCGCTGGTGATCAGGAGCCCGGTGATGGAGCTCGACGTGAGGCTGTCGAACGCGACGCGACCGATGGTCAAGACGCTGGGGCAGAGCGCGCGGATCATGGACCTGTCGAACCAAGAGCACTACGGGGTGAAGGTGATCAGGATCGTGCCCAAGGAGGAGCTGGAGTCGCAGCCGAGCGCGATGCTGCTGTTCTGAGCGCGGCGCGCCAGACGCGCTGACCGGCTGGCGCTCGGGGGTCGAGTTCACGTAAGCTGTCGCGGCCCTGTCTGAAGCAGGGTCAAGACGTGAGGATGGCGCGACGCCATGGAGCCCACAGACACACGAATCATCACGGATCTGGCGCAGCTCGTCGGCATGGAGCTCGACGATCGTTACGCGCTCAAGGCCGTGCTGGGTGAGGGCGCGATGGGCGTGGTGTTCCGCGCCACGCAGCTCTCGATCCAGCGTGACGTGGCGATCAAGGTGCTCAAGCTGGGGACGTTCCGAGACGACGCGTCGCTGGACCGCTTCAGGCGCGAGATGGAGATCATCTCTGGGCTCACGCACCCGAACGTGGTGCGCCTGCTGGACTCGGGCGTGGACGACCGGATGGGCGTGTTCTACCTCGCGATGGAGTTCATCGAGGGGGTCACGCTGGGGGACATGCTCTACGAGGTGCCGCGGAGGGTGCGACCGGAGCTCGCGCTCGAGATCGTGTACCAGGTGTGCGCGGGCCTGACCGAGCCGCACCGAGAGGGGATCGTGCACCGGGACATCAAGCCCGACAACATCCTCATCCAGATCGCGTCGGACGACACGGTCAGGATCAAGGTCGTGGACTTCGGCATCGCGAAGGCGGCCGCGGACGACCAGCGGGTGACGGCGACGGGAGTGATCGTGGGGACGCCTTCGTACATGGCGCCCGAGCTGTGCCGGGCGACGGGAGACCTCGACGCGCGCACGGACCTCTACGCGCTCGGGGTGTTGCTCTACGAGCTGCTCACGGGGTTCGTGCCGTTCCAGGCGGACACGTCCCTGGCGGTGATGCTCAAGCAGGTCAGCGAGCCGCCGCCGCCCCTGAGCGCGCACCTCGACGACGAGCTCGAGTCACAGGACGAGATCCAGCGGCTCCTGGACGAGCTGCTGAACAAGGACCCGGCGAAGCGCCCGGAGAGCGCGCGCGAGGTCCGCCGCCGGATCGACGCGATCCGCGACGCGGCGGGCATGGCGCGCGTGCGAGTCGACTCCTCCAGGGCCTGGGCGCAGGCGCTCTCGCCCTACATGGTGCGCACGGCGAGGCTGCCGACCTGGGAGGAGTACGCGGTCCGCACGACGATGATCATGGCGCGCCACACGACCGAGGAGGTCCAGCCCATCGTGACGGCGATGGCGCAGCGCAGCCGCGCCGAGCGTCGCGCGACCTTCCCCGAGCCCCCGCCGAACATGGCCGCCGCGACCGCGCGCAACGTGCCCGCGGCCGACCAAGAGGTCGAGTTCGAGGACATCACGCGAGGCCGCACCGAGCTCCACATCGACGTGGGCCAGGACACGCACAGGCTCGTGCTGTGGATGGCAGGCATCGCGGCGTGCATCGCGGTGTTGGGGGTGGTCGCCTATCGGCTCAGCGCGACCTCGAGCCAGGAGGTCGTGCTGTCCCCGCCCGCCCAGGGCGGCACCGAGGTCGCGCCGCGCGAGGTCGACTCGCACGAACTCGCAGTGGACGACGTCGCCGCGTCCGCCTCCACGGACGCTGGAGCCGACGCAGGAGCGGTCGCGGACGGCTCAGGGCAGGCGCCCGAGGCCGACCCGAAGGTCGAGGGTGGGTCCGACCGCCCGAAGAAGGTCACCAGGCGCGTGAGCCGGCGTAAGAAGACGGACGCGGCGAAGGGCGGAGGCGCGCCGGACGCCAGGAAGCCCGACGTGAAGGAGGATCCCCCCAGGAACAAGGACCCGCCTGCCACGAAGACCCCTCGCGTCGAGGACGATCCGCCCGTAAAGAAGGATCCTCCCGAGAAGGATCCCCCCAGGAACAAGGAAGGGATCGAGTGGCTCAACAACTGACGAGATGGGGGGCGGCGGCGGTGTGTGTGGTCGTGGCCGCGTACGCGGCGCCTGCCCACGCGCAACCAGAGTTCGGCGCGCTGAGCGAGGACGAGCAGTCGCTCGTGAACGCCGGGCTGCTCGGCGCCAAGGAGAGCTTCGAGGCGGGAGACTACGAGCGCGCGCTCGATCGGCTCGAGGAGGTCTACGCGATCTTCCCGCACCCGAAGATCCTGCTGAGGCAGGGCGAGGCGCACCAGAGCCTGGGGAACGACGCCGAGGCGCTGGCGCGCTACGAGCGCTTCGTCGAGGAGTCGCCCGACGACGCGGACGCGCCCGAGGTCCAGGGGAAGATCGTGCACCTGCGCAACCGGTTGTCGGAGGCGAGCTCGACGCTGGCGGTGAAGACGACGCCGCCGGGCGCGAGCGTGGTGGTCCGCAAGGACGGGGAGGAGGTCGCCAGGGGGACGACTCCGCTCGAGCTCAAGGTCAGGGCGGGATCGTACTCGCTCGAGATCAGCCGCCCCGGGTACATCGCGCAGACCGAGCGCGTGGCGATGAAGTACAAGGAGAAGGCGGCGCTGGTGTACGAGCTCGCGCAGCCTCCCGCGGTGCAGGAGCCAGGCGCGCTGCAGTGGACGCTGGTGGGAATAGGGGCAGCGAGCAGCATCGCGGCGGTGGGCGTCGGGTCGTGGTGGATCTCCGAGGAGCTGCGCTGGTACGAGCTCGACGACGAGATAAAGGGGGCCGACGATGCCGAGAAGCAGCGGTTGATCGCGGAGCAGCGGGCGATCGTGACGCCGAACAACAACCGCGCGCTGGTCTTCTGGACGACCGCGGGGGTGGGGGTGGCGACGCTGGTGTCCGCCTGGCTGCTCTGGCCAGACGATGAGGCGACCGTGGGCGTGACCCCGCTCCCCGGCGGCGGCGCCGTGCACGTGCACGGCAGGTTCTGAGCGCGCCCGAGGGTGAGCCGGCGCGGAGTCGAATCACAGACGAAACTTCGAGGCGACCCGGGTGTGTGGTATCGTCGACGGCGAGTTCCTGAACAGAAGACCCGCGCGTTCCTGCGCGCTCAGACGGCGGTAATGGTGGCCGAGACCACGCTACAGAAGACGAGGCTCGAGGGGAGCGAGATCGACGGACGCTACGTCCTGGGCAAGAAGCTCGGCGAGGGCGGGATGGGCGTGGTGTACAAGGCACGCCAGCTGTCGACGCAGCGAGACGTCGCGCTCAAGGTCCTCAAGATCAACGCCACGGACAAGACCTCGGTGGACCGGTTCGAGCGCGAGATCGACGTGATCTCGCAGCTCTCGCACCCGAACATCGTGAGGATCTACGACTCGGGGACGCTCCCGGGCCGGGACATGCTGTTCATCGTGATGGAGCTGGTGGAGGGCCTCTCGCTCCATGAGCTGATGTGGCATCGCCACGACGAGAACAAGTACTTCAAGTGCCGGCTCAAGGTGGAGCTGGCCCTGGAGGTCGCCTACCAGGTGTGCGCGGCGCTGACCGAGCCGCACCGGCTCGGCGTGATCCACAGGGACATCAAGCCCGAGAACATCCTGCTGACGCCGCGCTCGGACGAGACGGTGGAGGTGAAGCTGCTCGACTTCGGCATCGCGAGGATGACGAGGAGGCGAGGGTCGAACAAGAGGGTGAACACGATCACCGACGCCTCGATCCCGTTCGTGGGGACGCCGCACTACATGGCGCCCGAGCAGGTCGCCAACACGGAGTACGACGCGCGCGCGGACCTGTACGCGCTGGGGACCGTGCTCTACGAGCTGCTCAGCGCGGTGTATCCGTTCGACGAGGAGAACCTGTTCGCGCTCTTGCTGCGCAAGACCCAGTACGACCCGGAGAACCTGACCGAGCGCGTCCGCGGGGAGTTCCCCTACCCGGAGGTCGCCGAGCTCGTGATGAGCCTGCTCGAGCGTGACCCGAGCAGGCGCCCGCAGAGCGCGATCAAGGTCCGTCGCCGGATCGAGGCGATCCAGGACCACTACCGGATGCGCCGCGTGCGGATCGACGGGAGCGGCTTCTTCAAGGAGATGCACGAGCGCGAGGTGGACCCGGACATCGTCGACGGGATGGCGGAGGACGATCGCCTGGAGCCGGGGCGCGCGGTGTTCCGCACCTGGCTGCTCTACCCCTCCGGCCGGCCGCTCCTCGCAGACGCGGCCGACAACGACACCGCGCCCGAGGGGCACGTGGCGTTGGCGACGCGGCTCTCGAAGGAGCCCTCGGAGGCCGAGGACCTCGATGAGGGGAGCGCGCCCGAGCCGCCCAAGCCCAGCTCCCCCGAGGCGCCCGTCGAGTCGGAGCCCGTCCGCCACACGATGCAGTCCTGGTCGGTCTCCGCCGAGTGGACGAACTCGTTCAAGGTCGGCGAGCTCCAGCGCGGCGTGGAGGAGATGCTCGAGCTGTTCGAGGGCCCCGTCGACGACGACGGCGAAGAGGAGGGCGACGAGGCTGTCACGAGCATGTGGCGGCCCGACATGAGCGACGCGCCGGAGGCGCTCCGCCTACAACTCGGCGGGCTCATCGGGGCGCGCGCGCCCGGAGATCACGCCGTGGATCAGCGCGTGGACGTGTCCTCGCTGAACATGAACGCGCTCAAGCCCAGGGTAGGTTCCCCGGACGCGACCTTCGAGGACAACATCCCGAGCGCGACGGCCAGCGCGCTCAACCCGATCAAGGCGATCGCCCCGGACGAGTCACTGTCGAACCCGTCCGAGGCGATGCAGGTGGCGATGGGTCCCACGCTCGACGACTGGCGCGAGTCCTCCGCGGCCTTCAGCGAGGACGCCCCCCACGCCGAGCCGGCGCCTCCTCGCGAGTCGAACAGCCTGCTCGGGCAGACCCACAGCTCGGGGATGTTCGCCGTCGGGTCTCCCTCTGCCGACGACTACGACCCGCCGACCGAGCTCACGCCCTCGCCGTTCGCGCTCTCCGCCTTCCGGGCCGAGGACGTGAGCAGCTCTCTGCACGAGAAGATCCAGCGCCAGAACACCCCCACGGCGTCGATCTCGGACCTGGACGCGCTCGGTGGCCCCGACGACACGCACCTGGACCTCCGCCCGCTCAGGCTGCCGGACGAGGAAGACCAGTTCTTCACGCCCACTCAGGTCCCGATCGGCAGCAGGCTAGCGAGCGCGTCGAGCTCCTCGAGCGAGGTGAGCCAGCCCAAGCCCGCGCCCCCCCAGGAGATCAAGGCCGAGCCGACGCAGACCATCACCAACGCCCCGACGGCGTCCAGGAACTCCCGCCTCATGGGTTTGGTCTTCGGCGCGGGCGTCATCGTGTTGCTCCTCCTCATCGGCCTCATCGTCGCGCTCTCTCAGGGCCTCGTCACGTTCGGTTGAGCCGTCGACGAGGGGGTGGTACCCACGCTCTGACGACGCGCCATGGATGAGGCGCAGGCGCGCCGGGGTTTCACCTCCGGCGGTCGGTCGGTCGCCCACGGAAGGGACGAGGGATCATGACGAAGAAGAAGAGCGCGCGCGGGAAGAAGAGATCCACGACGAAGCCCCCGCTGTGGCGGCGGCTGTTGAAGTGGACGCTGATTCTGGGCGTGACCTGTGGCGTGCTCGGGATGACCGCGCTCGCCGGGGTCTTCCACTACTACAGCGCCGATCTGCCCCCGGTGATGAGCCGGACCGACTTCAAGCCACCCCAGATGACCCGCGTGTACGCGCGCGGCGGCGAGCTGATCGCGAAGTTCGCGCGCCCCGGCGGCGGCAAGCGCACGGTCGTGGCGATGGACGAGATCCCCGAGCACGTCCGGTTCTCGTTCATGGCAGCCGAGGACGCCGACTTCATGACCCACTCGGGGATCGACTACCTGGGCATGGTCCGCGCGTTCTACTACGCGATCTTCTACGACACGGGCCTCAAGGGGACGTCGACGATCACGCAGCAGGTCGTCAAGAACCTGATCTTGACGCCCGAGCGCTCGGTGCGACGCAAGGTCCGCGAGATCGTCCTGGCGCGCGAGCTCGAGCAGTCGCTGGCCAAGGAGGACATCCTCTGGCTCTACCTCAACGAGCTCTACCTGGGCCATGGGGTCAACGGGGTCGAGGAGGCCGCCCTGCTCTACTTCGGCAAGCGGGCCAAGGACCTCGAGCTCCACGAGTCCGCCGTGCTCGCGGGCATCACGCAGTCGCCCGAGCGGCTCTCGCCGCTCAAGCACCCCGAGCGCGCGCTCAAGCGGCGCCACTTCGTGCTCGAGCAGCTCTGGCAGAAGGGGTTCATCGAGGAGGACCAGTACCGCAAGGCCGACGCCGCGGAGCTCGTGCTCGCGCGCCGCAGGGAGGTCGAGCCGCACATGAACACCGCGCCCTTCTTCACCGAGCACGTGCGCCAGATCCTGCTCGAGCGCTACGGAGAGGACGAGGTCTACACGGGCGGGCTGCGCGTCCACACGACGCTCGACGTGAAAAAGCAGCGCGGCGCGAACGCCGCGGTCTCAGAGGGCATGGCGAAGTACGACGCTCGCCAGGGGTTCTTCGGCGCGCGCCGGAAGCTCAAGGAGTCTCAGATCGACGCGTTCGTCGCCAAGTCGAGGGCGAAGGTCAAGGCGCTCGAGCCAGGCAAGATCTACGAGGGCGTGGTCACCGCGACCGAGGGCGAGGAAGCGCTCGTGCAAATCGGCGCGGTGGGCGCGCGGCTCATCGTGGAGCCTCGTGAGCGCGTCCTCGCCCGCGCCGGCGTGAAGACGATCTCCGAGGCGATCAAGCGCGGGGACGTGATCCGCGTGCGCGTGACGAAGAGCGACGCGGTCGAGGAGGGAGAGGTCGCCGTGGAGTTCGAGCCAGGCCCCGAGCCGGGCCTCGTGATGATCGACCCGCGGACCCGCGACGTGATCGCGATGATCGGCGGGTACGACTGGGACTACAACAAGTACAACCACGCGACCCAGGCCAAGCGCCAGACGGGCTCGACCTTCAAGCCCTTCGTCTACGCCGCCGCGCTCGCCGAGGGCCGCACCAAGGACGGGGAGCGGATCACGCCCGCGACGATCTACGACGACGGCCCCGTGACGATGAAGATGCAGGGCGCGCCGGACTACTCGCCCAGGAACTCGGACGGGAAGTGGCGCGGGCCGATCCGGTTACGCGAGGCGCTGGGCGCGTCGCGCAACGTCGTGGCCGTGAAGATCCTGGTGGACGTCGGGATCGAGAAGGCTATCGCCTTCGCGCGCACGATCGGCATCACCGGCGACCTCGACGCCCGCTACACCATGGTGATGGGCTCGAGCTCGCTGACGATCATGGACATGGTCAACGCGTACACGACGTTCGCCTCCGGCGGGGAGCTCGCCGAGCCCCGCTTCATCACGAGGATCGAGCGGGCCGCGGGCGAGACCGAGCGCTTCGATTCCCAGCCCAAGCAAGTGATCCCGCCCGAGGTCGCCTACCTGATCACGGACGTGATGCTCGCGGTGACGGGGGGCTACACGTCGTCGACGGGGACGCGACGCCAGGGCACGGGCGCAGTGGTCAAGTCGCTCGGTCACCCCGTGGCCGGCAAGACCGGCACCACCAACGAGGCACGCGACGCGTGGTTCATCGGGTTCACGCCGCATCTCGTCGCGGGCGTGTGGGTCGGCTTCTCCAGCGGGAACAGGCCGCTGGGCAAGAAGGAGTACGGCGGGCGAGTCGCGGCGCCGATCTGGCTGTCGGCGATGAAGACCGCACACGAGGGGTTGCCCAAGGAGAAGTTCAAGTCGCCGGCGACCGGCCTCGAGACCATGGCGATCGACCCCAAGGACGGGCTCAGGGCGTGCACCGAGCGCAAGGGCATCGTGGAGACGTTCCTCGTGGGCACCGCGCCGCGCGCCCAGTCCCCCTGCGGGCAGAGCGCGGACGACTTCATCATGGGCCAATACTGAGCCGACGCGTTGCCGCGACCCATGCCGTGCGCAAATTTGGCGCGGGACCTTACCAGACATCGAGTTCGAGACGAGGCGCCGCGCCCACGCGGCGCCTCCTTGGTTGCGTGAGCGCGAACGCGCGACACGACGTGGAGGAGAGAGCGTGGAGACGACGGAACGAACAGGCACGAACGGCGTGGCGCTGTCTCTTATACACATCTCCGAGCCCACGAGACAGGCAGAAATCTCG
>OJDV01000645.1_pt1 | contig 11798 bp, 8 predicted proteins | sample 1592911 | NCBI WGS metagenome assembly OJDV01 (sample SAMN05416860, study PRJEB24817) | seawater metagenome | isolation source: Sea water | place: Canada:Atlantic | collected 2013-11 | reverse complement strand
TTAAAAAGGTGCCTTTCAAATTCTCTTCTTCTCCATAAAAAAATTCAATATCATCATCGTTTTTAGAATTTGCTGGAAACAAACCAAAAACAGCTTTTGCTTGTAATAATTTTTCATTAAAAATTCGATTTAAGAGAGTTTGAGCATCTTCAAATAATACACTTGCCTGTTCTCCCACTACCTCATCAGTTAAGATGTTTGGATATTTTCCATGCAAATCCCAACTTTTAAAAAAAGGCGTCCAATCTATAAAACCTTCTAATTTAGAAATGTCAAATTCTGAAATCACTTGTGTTCCAATTTCATTTGGTTTAAAAATTTCAGTGGTATTCCAATCTATTTTAAATTTCTTATTCCTTGAAGATTCAATTGATAAATACTCTTTCTTTTGAGTTCTCTTTAAAAACTTTTCACGGAATAAATCATACTCTTCTCTAATTTGGTTTTGATAAACTGCTTTATTTTTATTCAATAAATTCCCCACTACAGTCACTGCTCTTGAAGCATCGTTAACGTGTACCACAGAATGTTTATAATTAGGTGCAATTTTTACCGAGGTGTGTGCTTTTGAAGTGGTTGCTCCACCAATTAATAATGGAATATCTAACTCTTGCTTTTCTAATTCTTGAGACAAATAAACCATTTCGTCTAATGAAGGGGTTATCAAACCACTCAAGCCAATAATATCTACTTGTTCTTTAATGGCGGCCTCAATGATCTTTTCTGGCGGAACCATGACCCCTAAGTCAATTATTTCATAATTATTACAAGCCAAAACAACACTCACAATGTTTTTTCCAATATCATGAACATCTCCTTTTACGGTAGCCATTAGTATTTTACCAGAATAGCTCGCTTTTTCATTTTTTTCCAACTCAATATAAGGTTGCAAATAAGCAACGGCTTTTTTCATTACTCTTGCAGATTTTACCACTTGAGGAAGAAACATTTTTCCACTTCCAAAAAGATCTCCAACAACACTCATTCCGGTCATTAAATTTCCTTCAATAACTTCAATGGGTTTACTTGATGCTAACCTTGCTTCTTCCGTATCTTCTATAATAAACTTATCAATTCCTTTCACTAAAGAATAAGTTATTCTACTTTGTAAGTCCTCATTTCTCCATTCTTGAACTACAAATTCTTCTTCCTTTTTTTGATCCTTCACCGTTTCAGCAAAATCTAACAAACGTTCTGTTGCATCCTCACTTTTATCAAACAACACTGCTTCCACTCTATCTAATAAGTCTTTTGGAATGCTATCATACACTTCTAACATCTCAGGGTTAACAATCCCTAAAGTCATTCCATGTTGAATTGCATGATATAAAAACGCAGCATTAATCGCTTCCCTTACTGTGTTATTTCCTCGAAAGGAAAAGGAGACATTACTTACTCCTCCGGAAACATTCACATGGGGTAAGTTTTCTCGAATCCATTTAGTAGCATTAAAAAAGTCTAATGCATTTTTCCTATGTTCTTCTAATCCTGTTGCTACTGGAAATATATTAGGGTCAAAAATGATATCTTGAGGAGGAAATCCAACTTCATTCACTAAAATATCATAAGATCGCTTACAAATATCTATTCGCCTTTGGTAGGAGTCTGCTTGACCTACTTCATCAAAAGCCATTACGATAACTGCGGCACCATAACGCTTTACTAATTTAGCTTGTTTTATAAATTGCTTTTCTCCTTCTTTTAAACTTATGGAATTAACTATACTTTTTCCTTGAACGACTTGTAATCCTGCTTCTATGATTTCCCATTTAGAGCTATCAATCATAATAGGAACTCTTGCAATATCAGGCTCCGAAGCAATTAGATTTAAAAAAGTGACCATGGCTTCCACTCCATCCAACATTCCTTCATCCATATTCACATCTATAATCTGTGCACCACCCTCTACTTGCGTTCTGGCAACATCTAATGCTTCAGAAAATTTTCGTTCTTTTATAAGTCGTAAAAATTTTCGCGAACCTGTAACATTGGTACGTTCTCCAACATTTACAAAGTTGGTTTCTGGACGTATTATTAATGGCTCTAAACCAGAAACGGTTAAATACTTTTTATGAATATTAGGCATATACATTTAGTTTTCTGGGTTCGTATTTTTTAGCAACCTCAGCAATTACTTTTATGTGTGCTGGACTCGTTCCACAACAACCTCCGATGATGTTTACTAAATTTTCTTGCAAGTAATTCTCAATTAATTCTTGCATTTGCTCGGGAGTTTGATCGTAAGCACCAAAAGCATTTGGTAATCCTGCATTGGGATGAGCAGAAGTGTAAAAATTAGTTTTATCGGACAAACGTTTCAAATAAGGTTTTAATTGATCTGCTCCCAAAGCACAATTAAATCCAACACTTAATAAAGGTATATGAGATATGGATGCTAAAAATGCTTCAACAGTTTGACCAGACAAGGTTCTTCCGGATGCATCGGTTATCGTTCCTGAAACCATGATAGGCACTTGAATGTTTTTTTCTTCCAATACCTCATCAATAGCAAACAATGCTGCTTTTGCATTTAGGGTATCAAAAATAGTTTCCACTAATAAAACATCTACTCCTCCATCAATTAAGCCTTCTACTTGCAATTTATAGGCAACTCGTAAATCGTTAAAGGTCACTGCACGATATCCGGGGTCATTAACATCGGGTGACATACTTGCTGTTCTGTTAGTTGGTCCGATACTGCCCGCCACAAATCGTGGCTGACTTGGATCTAATTTGGTAAACTCGTCTGCTACTTTTCTTGCAATTATAGCAGACTCAAAATTTAATTCGTATACCAAATCTTCCATTTGATAATCTGCCATGGCAATAGTGGTTCCTGAAAAAGTATTGGTTTCTATAATATCTGCCCCAGCTTTAAAATACTTACGATGAATCGTAGCAATGGCTTCTGGTTGTGTTAATGATAGCAGATCGTTGTTTCCTTTTAAGGACGATGTATAATCCTTAAAACGTTCTCCTCGGAAGTCTTCTTCAGAAAAATTATAATCTTGAAGCATAGTACCCATAGCACCATCTAAAACCAAAATTCGTTTTTGTATTTCTTTAAGTATTGAACCCATTAATATGTATATTTAATTATCTAAAGCATTTTTTAAATCATTGATAATATCCTCCACATGTTCCAATCCCACCGAAACTCTAACCAACCCTTCGGTAATACCAGCTTCTAATCTATCCACTTCAGGAAGTTTTGCATGTGTGGTGGATGCTGGATGTGTAACAATTGTTCTCGTATCTCCAAGGTTTGCAGATAAGGACAATAACTTGATGGAATTTAAAAATTTTCTACCTGCATCAATGCCGCCCATAATTTCAAAAGCCACAATACTACCTCCTAATTTCATTTGTTTTTTTGCTAATTCATATTGTGGATGCGATTTTAAAAAAGGATATTTAACAAGGTTTACATTTTCATGTGACTCTAAAAAAGTAGCAACTTTCAAAGCATTTTCGCAATGCTTATCAACTCTAACGGGTAAGGTCTCTAAACTTTTTGATAAAATCCAGGCATTAAAGGGAGATAATGCTGGACCCGTTATTCTTGAAAATAAATAAATTTGTTGCATTAAATCACTTCTCCCCACAGTAACACCACCTAATACTCGTCCTTGACCGTCAATTAATTTTGTTGCTGAGTGAATTACTAAATCTGCTCCAAATTTTATAGGTTGTTGCAAATAAGGAGTTGCAAAACAATTGTCAACAATTAAAATAAGGTTGTGCTTTTTTGAAATTTGCCCAAGACGTTCTAAATCTAAAATATCTACGGAGGGATTCGTGGGGCTTTCAGCAAAGATTACTTTGGTATTGGGCTGAATTAAGCTTTCAATAATATCTACTTCATCAATTTTAAAAAAGCTTGTTGAAATATCCCATTTTGGTAACACCGTATTATATAATGTTTGGGTAGAACCAAAAACACTTCGTGAAGAAATAATATGATCTCCAGCATTTAATAATGCCGCAAAGGTTGAAAAAACAGCAGCCATTCCTGTCGCATATGCAAAGCCTTGTTCTGCCCCTTCCATTTTACAGATTTTATCTATGAATTCTGAAGTATTAGGATTTGAATAACGACTATAGATATTTCGGTCTTTTTCGTCTGCAAACGACGCTCTCATATCTTCAGCATCTTCAAAAACATAACTCGATGTTAAAAACAAAGGATTGGAATGCTCTAAATATTGCGAACGCTCTAATTGTGTTCGAATAGCTTCTGTTTCAAAATGACTCATATTTTTTTTCCGTTTAAATGAATCTCGTAATTAATAGTAACATTGGGTTCTAAAGTTATAGAAACAGAACAATATTTATCAAAACTTAATGCTGCTGCACGTTTAGCTTTTGCAGTATCAATTTTTCCCTCTATGTAAACAATCACCTTAGCTTCTTTAAAAGGTCTTGCCTCTTTATGTTCTATTCGTACCCCTTCAACAACCGTTTTATAACTTGTTATTTCTTGACGTTGTTTTTTTAAAATTAAAATGATATCAATCGCACTACAACCACCAATACCCATTAAAAGCAACTCCATAGGACTTGATCCATTGACCACATCGTCTACTCTATTATCAATTAACACAGGTATTCCTGAAGCTCCTTTGGCTTCAAACAAATAATCTTCATTTATTCTTTCTAATGTAACTTTCATACTTTTATTTCTTAATTTGTTTTATCTGTTAACCTTAAAATATCTCCAAAAACTCCTCTTGCAGTTACCAATGCTCCAGCTCCGGCTCCTTGAATAACGATAGGATTTTTCCCATAACTTTCTGTATAAATTTCAAAAATGGAATCGGCTCCTTTTAAAGAACCTAAAGGGGATTGTTCTGGTACAGAAACCAATTTTACATCTAATTTGGCTCCTTTTTCATCTGCTAAATTACCGTATAGATCTCCAATATATCTAAGTACATGTTTTTCCTTTTGAGCTTCTTTTTTTGCTTGAAATTCAGCATTCATTTCTTCAAAAGATTTTAAAAACTCTGAAGTTTCAATCTCTTGTAAAGGAACAGGAATCAAGTTTTCAATATTCACATCGCTTAATTCATTATGCAAGTCTAATTCTCTTGCCAGAATTAATAATTTTCTTGCAACATCATTTCCACTTAAATCCTCTCTTGGATTTGGCTCTGTATAACCTAAATCTAATGCTTGTTGTAACGTCTCTGCAAAAGATACCTCATTGGATGAGAAAGAATTAAACAAATAACTTAAGGATCCTGAAAAAACCCCACGTATTCGCACAATATTTTCTCCTGACAAATGCAGTAATTTAATGGTATCTATCAAAGGTAATCCTGCTCCAACATTAGTCTCGTACAAATATGATTTTTGATTTTTTGCAAGCGTTTCTCTTAACTCTTTATAAAAACCTAATTCGATGGTATTTGCTATTTTGTTAGAAGAAACCAAGTCAAATCCATGAGTAACTAAATCTGTATAATTTGAAACAAAATCTAAACTTGATGTATTATCGATTGCAATTAAATTTTCTAAATGATTTGCTTCAGCAAAATTATAAATATCTTCAATCTCATAGGCCTTACCTTCTTTCAATAATTCTTTATTCCAATTACCATCAATCCCATCTCTATTAAAAAGTGCTTTTTTTGAATTTGCAATAGCAAAAATATTCAGTTTGACTCCTTTGCGTTTTTCAATTTCTTTTGCAGAAGAAATAATTTGATTGATCAATGCTCCTCCCACTAATCCGTGACCGAAAATTGCTAAGTTTATTTTTTTTGATACTCCAAATATTTCGCCGTGTATTACATTCAAGGATTTATGTAATTGCGATTTTTTTACCACAATACTTACATTTTCACCTGTTACGGTGTTATTAAATAAAATGGGAGTTACTTGGTTTTTTATGAGTGCGTTGAAGGGCTTGTGAAAATTACTTAATTCTTGCCCAATTATTGAAATCACAGAAACATCATCAATCACACTAATCTTATTAATATCTTGAGAATAAAAATCATTTTCAAATTCTTGTTCTAAGGCAACAACTGCTTTTGAAGCTTTTTCAGCATCGATCACCAATCCTATACCTCGCTCCGAAGACCCCTGAGATATAATACTCACACTAATATTTTGACTGCTTAATGCTTTAAATATCCTTGCATCTACTCCAACTTTACCCAACAATCCCCTTCCTTCAATATTTACTAAAGCAACATTATCTAAAACAGATAAGGAGCGTATTCCTTTAGCGTTATTTTGTGAAGTAATTAATGTCCCCTTATCACTTGGATTGAATGTATTAAGTATTCGCAATGGAATATTTTTTTCTAATAAAGGAATGATTGTTTTTGCATGTAAAATGGTAGTTCCGAAGTTGGCTAATTCATTTGCTTCCGTAAATGATAATTTTTCAATTTTTTTTGCATCTTTAACCAAGTCAGGATTTGCAGTATAAATTCCATTAACATGAGTGTAATTTTGCAATTCTTCTGCATCCAAATAATTTGCTAATAAGGAAGCTGTATAATTACTACCGTTTCTTCCTAATGTTGTAGTCTTATTGTCTTTATTTGAAGCTATAAAACCGGTTACAACATTTACAGTAGAACCATTGTTTTGTTTAAAATATTCAATTACATTTTTTTTAGATAATGTCTCGTTGGGTTTTGCATTTCCATAAGAATCGTCTGTTTTAATCAAAGTTCTCGCATCGGCTGTTTTTGCATTGACTCCTTTATTTTTTAATAAAGTGGTAATCAATTTTGCTGAAATAAGTTCACCTTGAGCCAATACCTCATCCTTAATTTTCTGGCTGTAATCTCCTAATAATTGAACTCCTTCAAACAAACTATCCAACCTTGAAAACTCTTTTGAAAAATCTGTGGTTGCTACTTTGTTTTGATATTCTTTAAAAGCTTTTAACTGGTCTTGATAACTTTCATTTTCTACTGCTTTTTCTAAAATTGATTCCAGTTCGTCTGTTGCCTTTCCTCTTGCAGAAACTACAACAGCAATGTTATCATTACTTTTCACTTTATTTTCTATGATAGAGATTACCCTTTCCAATCCTTCACCATTGGCTAAAGATTTCCCCCCAAATTTTAAAATTTTCATTTTCTTTAATTTTGATTTTGGTTTAAAAATGTTTTCAATAATTTTTTCGACTTGCTCGAATTCTATTAAAAAAGCATCGTGACCATGTATTGAGTTTATTTCGTTATAAGTAACATTTGGATGTGATATTGCCAGTTGCTTTTGAGTTTCTCTATTTTCTTCAGCTGTAAAAAACAAATCGGAGTCTACTCCAACTATGGAAATTTTTGATTGAATAGCATCAAAAACATTTGCATCTTGCTCTCTTCCCTTTGTAACATCAATTGTGCGTAATAATTGATTCATTAATTTATAAGCAGATAGTTGAAAACGCTCTTGGAGTTTATGACCATGATGCAATAACCAACTTTCTACATGAAACAATTCGAGTTCTTCGTTTTTGGAACGTTTAAAACGAGATTTAAAAGATTCCGGAGTACGATAACACAACATCGCATGCATTCTAGCATCGTGAACAGGGTTGCTGGAATTTACTAAAAACTGTTCTTGAATTTGACAATTTGCTAGTAACCAATCGGTAGATTTCCAATCGGTTGCAACGGGTATTAAATGTTCTGTTAAATTTGGGTTTAACACTGCTATTTCCCAAGCAATCCCTCCACCCAAAGATCCTCCAATAATAGCAAACAGATTATTAATATTTAGTTTTTCAAGGCCTATCAAAAACAGTTTTGCTATATCTCCTGCGACAAAATCTTTATAGTTTTCAATTAAATGTCCATCAAACCCATTTCCTGGAATGTTAAAACTTAACACCGTATATTTTTCAGTATCAATTACTTTATTTTCTCCAACTAAGTTTGACCACCAACCATCTTTACCAGCCACATTACTGTTTCCGGTTAGCGCATGATTTATAAGCACTATTGGAGCACTAAATAATGGCTCCCCAAATACTTGATAGGATAAATTTATCGAATCTATCTTAGCACCACTTTGAGTTACATAATTTAAAATAGTGATGTGTTGTAAGCTATTCATTTTCCAATTTATTTGAGTTTTATAACTCAAAGTTTAAATTAATTTCAATTAAAAAATCAAAAAACAAAATGCATTCGCCTAAGCGGATGTACTAAATAGAAAAATGTTATTAAGAAAATATAGAAATCACAGAAAATAATTTCTTTTGGTTATCTATCTAAATACTGAATATTACAGCATATAAGTAGAATTTAGCACCTTCTTTACGAATAAAGGGTTGCTAAGGTTTCACAGGGTCTAATCCCTCCGCCTTTCTTGATAACAGTTTCAATAAGTGTTTGAACTTTGAGCTGCAAATATTCAGTCACAAAAAGTTAATATCCAAGTGTTTTCTGAACTATTTTATTTAAAAATGAAAAATATCCCTTTTTAAGAACGTAATTTATATAGGAATTTTTGAATCTGTCTTCGGTGTCGTAGTACGTGAACAATGGCATGTTCCATTAATTGTTCTACATCGTACTTTTGTCCCCAACGCACTAATATTTTATGTTCGTTTTTATATTCTTCCAGCTTAATTTTTGGATAATCTTCAAATAATTGAACATTAAAATCGAACATTTTTAATAATTGCTCTTGGTATTCTTCTGTAGAACTAAAAACTAAATCATCCTTATAATCAATTTCTTCACCCATCGATTTACGAATAATAATAGCATATCCATAACCTGATGTTATCACATGAGACAATACCGTTTGTATCGATTTGCATTCTGGATCCTTAGTTAATTCGTCAGCAACGGTTATTAATTCTTTATGAGAAATGGAATGTATTAAACTATTTAACTCTAAAATGGATTTTTCGTATTCATCCAATAAAGCGCCAATTGCTCCATTTTTTCTAAAATTATTTTTCATAAATTTAATTTAATATTTTTTTTAAGATAGAGATATAATCTTCTCTTTTATTTACAAAATCCATTTCAGAAATATCAATGATCTTAATTTTGTCACTATGTTGATTTCTTATAAATTCCATATATCCTTCATTTATCTTCTGAAGATAATTGGCTTCTATTTCTTGTTCAAAATCACGTCCACGGTGTTTGATGTTTTCCAACAATCGTTCTGTATTCTGATACAAATACACATATAAATCAGGCTTTGGAAGCTCTTTATGCATGATATGAAACAGTTTTTTATAAAGCTCATATTCTTCTTCCTGAAGCGTAATTTTCGCGAAAATTAACGATTTATAACCGTCATAATCACCAATAACACTTTCTTTAAATAGATCGTATTGGGTTAAATCGTCTAATAATTGCTGATAACGATCTGCTAAAAATGACATCTCCAATGGAAATGCAAACCGATCTGGATCTTTATAAAATTGAGGTAGAAAAGGGTTTTCTTTAAATCGCTCCAATACCAATTTTGCATTAAAATCGGAAGCTAATTGGGTGGCCAAGCTGGTTTTTCCAGCCCCAATATTACCTTCAATTGCCAAATATCTAAATTTAGACATATCATAATCTGAAGTTGGATTTCTCAACCATTTAGAAAGTTTAATAATTTCCGTTTCATCGTTCGTTTCATTTAAAAGCACTTCCATGTTTTTATTAAAAACAGGATGGCTTAACTCTGAAGAAATAGCCGCTAATGGTGCCAACACAAATTTTCTGTTTTGTATTTCTGGATGAGGGACAATTAAATCTTTCTTATTAATAATTTCATCATCATAAAACAGTAAATCAATATCTATAGGCCTGGATACATATCCCTCTTTTTTATTCCTAACTCTTCCCATTTGAGTTTCGATAGAAAGGATTTTATTAAGGATTTTATTAGCTGAATACGTACTCTCTACTTTAAGTACACAATTTAAAAAATCATCGCCTTCAAACCCCATAGCTGGTGTTTGAAAAATAGGAGCAATTTTTTTTATCGATCCTATCTGCTCAAAAACAGCAAGAACTGCAGTTTGAAGATATTCAAATTTATTACCTAAATTGCTACCTAAAGAAAGATATATTTTGTGTTTTGATTTAATGGGATTCTTGTTTTAACTTGAGGAACGAAATTAAGTAAAAGCTTTATAAGTATCTTTAAAAATCTTAAAATCTTGTGGCGAATCTTAGTATAAAAGATCAACTATCTGCTCAACGGATTTAGTTAACCGTAATATTAACTACAAAACCTTCATTACTTCTTACATTAAAAATAGTATTGTCTTCAAAGATTAAATACTGCCCTTTAATTCCTTTTAAAACTCCTTCAAAATTAGGTGTTTTCCCTAAATTTAAACTTTTGGGTTTCTCTGGATATCGAAGCACTGGAAAATCCATATGGGTTTCTTTGTTGCTTTCTATAAAATAAGGTTTTGCTTCTTCTGGTATGTATTGCTTTAGCTTATTTCGCCATTCAACTAAATCTTCATCTGTAATTTTATTGGTGATCATTGTTCGCCAATTGGTTTTATCACCCACATAATTCTTTAAAGCAACTTCAGTTATTCCGGCTAAATATCTATTAGGTACCTCAACAATCTCTATCGCCTCATGAGCACCTTGATCAATCCAACGAGTAGGAACTTGGGTTTTACGGGTAACACCCACTTTTACATTACTACTATTGGCCAAGTAAACGATATGAGGTTTTAATTGCACTGCTTTTTCATACTCTAAATCTCGATCTTCGATATTTAAATGTGCTTTACTTAATTCTGGACGCATAATCCAATCCGCAGCTTGAGGAATCTCATAAAAACAATCGTAACAAAAGCCCTGACGATATATCTTCTTTGCTTTTCCACAGTTTAAACATTGAAATCCATCAAAACTTATGGATATCTTTTTGTTCAGCAATTGATTGACATTCAGGAAATCATCCTTAAAAACTAAATAGTATTGTATAGGCGATCCTAATTCGGTTTGCATTTTTGTAAGTACACCGTGGTAGTTCATAGAAATAAAATGATTATTTTTATTGCATAAAGATACATTTTAATAATGCCGTTACCAATAGTAAATTCCATAGCCAGTTGGTTTTTAAAAAAGAGAATTCATCAAATAGATCTATTCTTAAAGTATCCTATTGATGTTCAAGAAGAACTTTTAAAAGGATTAATTAATAGGGCCAGGTTTACCGAAATCGGTAATCAATACGACTTTAACAGTATTAATAATTATCAAGATTTTGCCGATAGAATTCCTGTAACTACTTATGAAGATAATGAGTCTAGTTATGAGAGAGCAAGAAAAGGAGAAAGCAATATTTTTTGGCCTACTCCCATCAAGTGGTTCGCAAAGTCTAGCGGAACTACCAATGCAAAAAGTAAATTTTTACCTGTTAGTAATGAATCTTTAGAAGATTGCCATTATGCAGCTAGTAAAGATTTATTATGCCTGTATTTAAATAACAATCCTGATTCTGAATTATTTGTTGGAAAAAGTTTACGACTTGGCGGTAGTAAAGAATTATACGAACAAAATGGAACTGTTTTCGGAGATCTTTCTGCTATTTTAATTGACAATATGCCATTTTGGGCAGAGTTTAGTAGTACTCCAAGCAACGGCGTTTCGTTGATGAATGATTGGGAAACAAAAATGCAGGCCATTGTTGATGAAACCATCAACGAAAACGTAACTAGTTTAGTTGGAGTCCCATCTTGGGTTTTGGTATTACTCAACAATGTATTAGAAACCTGTCTCTTATACACATCTGACGCTGCCCGACGATCTACTCTGTGTAGATCTCGGTGGTCGCCGTATCATTAA
>OJDV01000644.1_pt1 | contig 11815 bp, 5 predicted proteins | sample 1592911 | NCBI WGS metagenome assembly OJDV01 (sample SAMN05416860, study PRJEB24817) | seawater metagenome | isolation source: Sea water | place: Canada:Atlantic | collected 2013-11 | reverse complement strand
TACACAGAGTAGATCGTCGGCAGCGTCAGATGTGTATAAGAGACAGGTGCCATATAAGATAAAACCTTATAAAGACTTATTAAAAAACCCTAAGGACACGATTGTTTTTGATGATGCATTAGATCATAAAATTCACGAAGAACGTGAACAATTAGGAGCTGATGGAGCGTTATTAAGAGATGAAAATAGATTCATCATCAAGGCGAATTTTGTAGAAAAAATATTAGCTACGTCTTTGGCAAAGCTTTCAAACTTTATTCCTGAAGGTGGAATTTGGATGAATACACAACGTCCAGAATGGAATGATGCTAACAATGCATTAGTAGGTAATGGAGTGTCTATGGTTACGCTTTACTATTTGCGTAGATTTTTCAACTTCTTTGAAGAATTACTGACTTCAATAAATGTTGATGAAGTTGAAGTTTCGGATGAGATATTTGATTTCTTCAATAGCGTCATAGAAACTTTTGAGCGTAATGAAAAATTATTATCAGGTCCAATTAATGATACGGACAAAAAATTAATATTGGATAGTCTAGGCAAAGCGGGAAGTGATTATAGAACTCAAATTTACGATCATGCGTTTTCTGGAAGAAAAACAACACTTTCAATTAATCGATTGAAAGATTTTATAAAAATCAGTAAATCATATTTGGAGCACTCTATTAGAGCTAATAAACGTTCTGACAATTTGTATCATGCATACAATTTAATGACTGTAAATAAGGACAACTCTGTTTCTATTTCTTATTTAAGTGAAATGCTAGAAGGACAAGTTGCTGTTTTAAGTTCAGGTTATTTAAATGCTTCAGAAACACTAGATGTATTAAACTCATTAAAGCAAAGTAAACTTTTTAGAGCAGATCAGTACAGCTACATGCTGTATCCTAATAAAGAACTTAAAGGTTTTTTAGACAGAAATACAATCTCTGAAGAAGCAATTTTATCATCTAAATTATTGCAAGAATTATTGCGTGATGGAAACGTTCAAATCATTGAAAAAGATGTGAATGGCGAATATCATTTTAACGGAAACTTTAAAAATGCAAGTGATGTTTCTAAGGCTTTAGAAAAACTTTCTGAGACTAAATACCATTCACTTTTAGAATCTGACTCTCCTAAAGTATTACAAGCTTTTGAAGATGTTTTTAATCATAAATCGTTCACAGGAAGATCAGGTACATTTTATGGCTATGAAGGATTAGGTTCAATTTATTGGCATATGGTTTCTAAATTATTATTGGCAGTACAAGAATGTTGTGTGAAAGCAATTAACGATGGTGAGAATAGTGTTGTTGTTGGTCAATTATTAGAGCATTTTTATGAAATAAATGAAGGTATTGGCGTACATAAATCACCAAAATTATATGGTGCTTTTCCAACTGATCCTTATTCACATACTCCTGGTGGAAAAGGAGCACAACAGCCAGGAATGACTGGTCAAGTAAAAGAAGATATTTTAAGTCGATTTGGAGAACTTGGAATCTTTGTAGAACAGGGTAAGCTAATATTTAACCCATGTTTATTAAGAAAAGAAGAGTTTTTTACTGAACCTGCTAGTTTTGATTATATAGATATTTTAAAAGAAAGAAAAAGTATCCAAATGGAAAAGGGCTCTCTAGGATATACCTATTGCCAAGTTCCAATTATATACCAAATGAGTTCTCAAAATGAAATGGAAGTTTTTCATAGCGATAAATCAACAACAAAATTTAATTCACTTACTCTAAATAAAGAAATAAGTAATCAAGTATTTAATAGAACAGGTAGCATAGAAAAAATAGTTGTTATAATTAATAAAGATCTATTAAAATAAATGCAAAGTCGTAAGCACATAACAGCAAAAGATATATTAGGTAATCCTAATTATTTAGCAATTTCCTATGGAGGCTACCGTAAAATATCAAGAGATAGTCAACCCACGATTCAAGAGATTAAAAACGACATGAAGCTGTTGTCAGCGATGGGTATTAAAATTGTGCGTACTTATAATGTACAATTGGAACAAGCTCCTAATTTATTAAAAGCAATTTCAGAGCTAAAAACTGAAGACTCAAGTTTTGAAATGTATGTAATGCTTGGTGCTTGGATAGATTGCCTCAATGCATGGACTGATCAAATGCCAAATCACGAAGTTGAAAGCCCTGATAATGCAGCAGAAATTGATAGAGCTACAGCTTTAGCTAATCAATATCCAGACATTGTAAAAGTAATAGCTGTCGGAAATGAAGCAATGGTGAAATGGGCAACAAGTTATTTTGTGCAACCAAATGTTATTTTAAAATGGGTTAATCATCTACAGGATTTAAAAAAGACAAAAAAATTACCTGAGGATTTATGGATTACCAGTTCAGATGACTTTGCGTCTTGGGGTGGAGGTGATGATATATATCATGTTGAAGATTTAGAAAATATAATTAAAGCGGTAGATTATATATCAATGCATAGCTACCCTTACCACAATACACATTACAATCCTGAATTTTGGGGAATACCTGAGGAAGAAAATTCACTTTCTGAAATAGAAAAAATTGAAAATGCCATGAAACGGGCTATTGAATTTTCAAAAATACAATTTGAATCTACAGTTAATTACATGAAAAGTCTTGGTGTAGATAAGCCTATTCATATTGGTGAAACGGGTTGGGCAAGTGTGTCTAATGGTTTTTATGGTAATAATGGCTCTAAAGCAACAGATGAGTATAAGCAAGGATTATATTACAAGCTTATGCGAGATTGGACGAATAACGAAGGAATCTCATGTTTCTATTTTGCAGCTTTTAATGAGAAATGGAAAGATGCTCATAATCCAGACGGTTCAGAGAACCATTTTGGGTTATTTAAAATAAATGGAGAGGCTAAATATCCAATATGGGATTTGGTAGATAAAGGGGTTTTTAAAGGTTTGAAAAGAAATGGAAACTCAATTATAAAAACTTACAATGGAGATATAGATGAATTAATGCCGCATGTTTTAGTGCCACCAACGAAAAGATAAAACTGATTTAAATATAGTAATACAAGTATAACCATGAAATTGAAGACATCCGTTTTTTTAATTGCAATTATTTCAATTTTCATGTTGTCTTGTAACCAAAACTCAAATGCTAAAAAAGAAATTCAGAAAGAAAAACAAATGACAGCAAAAGAGATTTTAGGAAATCCTGAATATTTGGCAATGTCATATGGTGGTTATAGAAATGTAAATCATGACATTGAACCGACAATAGAAGAACTCAAAGAAGACATGAAAATATTGTCTGCTTTGGGAGTTAAAATTTTACGAACTTATAAAGTACACTTACCTCATGCATCGAATGTTTTAAAAGCTATTAGTGAATTAAAAAAAGAAAATTCTAGTTTTGAAATGTATGTCATGTTAGGTGCTTGGATCAATTGTAAAGATGCATTTACAGATAAAACACCTGATCATAGCCAAGATAATCCGTCCAATGCTATTGAAATTGATAAAGCAGTTGCATTGGCAAATCAATACCCAGATATTGTTAAGATTATAGCTGTTGGTAATGAAGCGATGGTCACATGGCAAGAACAATATTATGTTCAGCCTTGGATTATTTTAAAATGGGTGAGCCATTTACAAGAACTAAAAAAATCTAATAAGCTTTCTAAAGATGTATGGATAACTAGTTCTGATAATTTTGCGTCTTGGGGAGGCGGAGGAAATGAATATCATGTAGAAGATTTAAATACATTAATTAACACTGTAGACTTTATATCGATGCACACATACCCAATGCATGACACACACTACAACCCTGATTTTTGGGGTGTTCCTGAAAGTGAAAGTGAATTATCAGATATTGAAAAAATTGATGCTGCAGTGGTTCGTTCGCTAAAATATGCCAAATCACAATATAAAAGTGTTACGAAATACGTAGAAAGCATTAATCCTAATAAACCCATTCATATCGGAGAAATAGGTTGGGCAACAGTGTGTAACAGTTTATATGGACCTGAGGGCTCTAAGTCCACAGATGAATACAAATCAGCTGTGTTTTATGAATTAATGAGAGATTGGTCAAACAAAAATGGTATATCCTGTTTTTATTTTGAAGGATTTGATGAACCGTGGAAAGGTGGAGACCATCCGAAAGATTCAGAAAAGCATTTTGGATTATTTACGGTAAATGGACAAGCAAAATATGCCTTATGGGATATGGTAGAAAAAGGAGTTTTTAATGGATTAACTAGAAATGCTAATCCAATTACAAAAACTTATAATGGTGATAAAGAAGCATTAATGAAAGATGTATTAGTGCCACCAACACAAGAAGAGGTTTTGAAATATAAACCGAATTAATAAATTAACTAATGAATGCAGTCAAGATATTTTTTTTCATTTTTTCATTATTTATGATGAGTTGTACTGAAAAACAAGAAAAATTAATTGTAGAGGTTTATGAAACGTCTGCAAGTGGAAATCAGTTGACTAAAATTACGGAATTCCGAAAGGCGGATTCTTCTGTGGTCTTAAAGATTAATCCAGATAAAAAGTTTCAAACCATTACTGGTTTTGGCGGCTCTTTTACAGAAGCTTCAGCTTCATTACTACAACGTTTAAGTAAAAAAAATAGAGATATAATTATTGAAGCCTACTTTGGTGAAAGTGGTGCAAAATATTCACTGACACGAACCCATATGAACTCATGTGATTTTTCATTGGATCATTATTCCTATGCACCTGTTGATGGTGATTTGGAACTTGAAAACTTCTCGATTGATGAAGATCGTGATGATTTAATTCCGATGATAAAACAAGCCATGACTGTTTCAAAAGACGGATTTAAAATACTGTCTTCTCCATGGACAGCTCCACCTTGGATGAAAGATAATAATGATTGGCGAGGTGGTAAATTATTGCCAAAATATAAGGATACTTGGGCTTTGTTTTTTTCAAAATACGTAGAGGCTTATAAAGCTGAAGGTATAGACATTTGGGGTTTTACAGTAGAGAACGAACCTCTAGGTAATGATAAGAACTGGGAGAGCATGCATTTTTCTCCAGATGAAATGACCAATTTTGTTCAGCATCATTTAGGTCCAAGATTAGAATCGGATAATCATGATGTGAAAATTCTTGGTTATGACCAAAATCGAGAGCATCTAAATGAATGGGTAGATTCTCAATTTAAAGATGAAGCTACTTCTAAATATTTTGATGGAACAGCTGTTCATTGGTATGCAAGTACTTACGATTATTTCCCTAAGGAATTACAATATGCTCATAATAAAGCGCCTAACAAGTATTTAATTCAATCTGAAGCTTGTGTAGATTCTGAAATCCCGAAATGGAAAGATGATCAATGGTATTGGCAAAAGGAAGCTACAGATTGGGGTTGGGATTGGGCTCCAGAAAAAGATAAGCACTTACATCCAAAATATGCGCCTGTAAACCGTTATGCAAGAGATATAATTGGTTGCCTAAATAATTGGGTAGATGGTTGGATAGATTGGAATATGGTTCTCGATAAACAAGGAGGACCAAACTGGTTTAAAAACTGGTGTGTTGCTCCAATTATCGTAGATCCGGATGCAGATGAAGTGTATTTTACGCCATTATATTATACGATGTCACATTTTAGTAAATATATAAGACCTGGTGCAGAGATTATTAATGTTGAAAACCCAGATAAAGACCTTATGGTAACTGCCGCAAAAAATCCAGATGGCTCAATTGCAGTAGTGTTATTTAATGAAGGTTCAGAAGCTAAAAATTTCACACTTAACCTAAATGAAAAAAATATAGATATTAAAATTAACGCGCAAGCGATACAAACTATTTTGATTCCGCAATCATAAAACTAACCAACTAAAAAAAACAATTATGTCTAAAACCACTAGTAAAGTTCCGATGGGACAAAAAATAGCCTTTGGACTGGGAATGCTTGCTAATCAAATGTATCCAGCTGCAATGGGTATTTTTATGGTCGTTTTAATTCAGGACTATGGTTTATCAACTTTGATGTGGGGTATTTTATTTTTTCTTCCTCGTCTTTTCGATTCTTTTACAGATCCAATTATGGGGTTTATATCTGACAACACAAGATCTATTTATGGAAGACGGAGACAGTATGTTCTTCTAGGAGCTATAATTATGGGTATTGCGTTTTCGCTGTTATGGCAAATGTATATAGAAGATGGTGCCGATTATAATTTTGTATATTTTTTAATCTGCTCTTTAGTTTTTTATTTAGGACTTACTATTTTCTCTGTGCCTTACGTAGCTATGGGCTATGAGATGAGTGACGATTTTCATGAACGTACAAATATTATGGCAATTGCGCAGTCAATCGGTCAATGGGCATGGGTTATTGCGCCTTGGTTTTGGGTTGTAATGTATGATGATAGCTGGTTTGGCACTACCACTGAGACTACACGATTCTTAGGTATTTGGGTTGGTGTTATTTGTGCGATATTAGCTATGGTTCCAGCTTTTTTCATTAAAAGTAAGTCAACAAAAGATGATAAAAGTTTGACGCCTTTAACCTTAAAAACGTTAGGAGGGAGTTTAAAAGAAATATTAGAAAATTTTAAAGAAGCTTTCAAAATTCCAGTTTTCAGAAAATTATGTTATTCAACTTTTTTAATCTTCAATGCTTTTAATGTTGTTGCTGGTTTTTCGTTTTTTATTGTAGTCTATTATTTATTTAAAGGAGATGCAGGTGCAGCAGGTCTTTGGCCAACATTGTTAGGTAGTGTAGGTGCTTTAGCAACTACCTTTCTAGTAATTCCTATTGTGGCTAAGATGTCTAAAACTATTGGTAAAAAGAAAGCTTTTTTGGTTTCTCAAGGTATTTCTATTTTTGGATATATAATGCTTTGGTTTTTATTCATTCCAGGAAAACCTTATATGTTTTTATTTGCATTGCCCTTTTTCTCTTTCGGAATTGGAAGTTTATTTATGTTAATGATGTCTATGACTTCAGATGTTATAGATATTGATGAACTAAATACAGGTAAGCGAAGAGAAGGTGTTTTTGGTGCTATTTATTGGTTGATGGTAAAGTTTGGTTTTGCCTTTGCAGGTTTGGCAACAGGCGCTATTATGTCAATAGTTGGTTTTGTGCCAGACACAGAAAATACAGAAGCTTCAATTACAGGAATAAGGCTATTCTACTCAGGTTTACCAATCTTTGGGACACTTACAGCGATGTGGATAATGCGTAATTATGATCATTCAGAGGAAAAAGCTTTAGAAGTAAGTGCAGAATTAGAAAGACGTAAACAAAAAATTAAAAAACCAGAAGTATCATCAGCTTATGGAGCAGGTCATCTTTTGTCGATTTCTTTAGACAATTTGAAACTTCCTAATTATGATAAAATTGATTTTACTATAAAAAGCTTATCAGAAGTAAAAAGTGAATTTGGCAAAAAATTAAAAGATAAGTTACATGGACTTTGTTTTAGCCCTTATATAGAAGGTCAGGATGCAGGTGACATCCTTTCAGAGTCCCAAATTCATAAACGGATGAAAGTGATTTCACCTTATACAGAATGGGTTAGATCGTTTTCTTGTACAGAAGGTAATCAGCTGATTCCAAAAGTAGCTCATGTAAAAGGACTTAAATCTATAGCTGGAGCTTGGATTAGTAATGACAAAGAGCGAAATGAAAGAGAAATTACAGCATTGATTGATCTTGCAAAATCTGGACAAGTTGATATTGCAGCTGTTGGTAATGAAGTATTGCTTCGTGGTGATATTTCAGAAGAAGAGCTTATCGTTTATATTAAAAGAGTAAAAGAAGCTTTGACAGGCTTAAATATACCTGTTGGTTATGTCGATACGTATTATGAATATTATACACGTCCAAATTTATGCGAAGTCATAGATGTAGTTCTTGCAAATTGTTATCCGTTTTGGGAAGGTTTCAGTATAGATGATTCACTTCAACACTTAAGAGAAATGCATGCCCTAACAAAACATGTAGCTAAAGGCAAGAAAGTTATTATTGCCGAAACAGGTTGGCCAAGTCAAGGACAGGCAATACAAGATGCTCATCCATCAAAATTGAATGCAATGAAATATTTCCTTCAAACCCAAAAATGGGCTACTGATGAAGATGTTGAGATATTTTACTTTTCATCTTTTGATGAATCATGGAAAGTGGAAGTAGAAGGAGAACTTGGAGCTCGTTGGGGAATTTGGGATAAAGATGAAAAATTAAAATACAGTTAAAATGTCATATAGAAACGAAGATTATCATGCATATAATGGAATAAATTTCACTGAACATTCAGGGACTGATTATTCAAAATATTCATTAAAAGAATTAAAAGTTCTTTGGAAGCAAACACTCAAAAAAGGAATGCATGGTGTTTGTTTTAGCATGTATGAAGATGGTCAAGAACCTGGAGATACTATTACTGAAGATCAGGTTGAAAGACGTATTAAAATTTTAAAGCCTTACTCAAAATGGATTCGTTCATTCTCATGTATTGAAGGTAACGAACATGTAGCTAGAATTGCTCATAAGCATGGTATGAAAACTCTAGTAGGTGCTTGGTTAAGTGATGACAAAGAGGATAATGAAAAAGAAATAGAAGGTTTAATTACTTTGGCTAAAGAGGGATGCGTAGATATTGCCGCAGTTGGAAACGAAGTACTTTATAGAAATGATTTATCCATAGAAGAATTACTAGGATATATGAAAAGAGTAAAGGAAGCTTTAGCAGGTTTGGATATACCAATCGGATATGTAGATGCTTATTACGAATTTACTCTACATCCAGAGTTAGTAGACATAAGTGACATTATTTTAAGTAATTGTTATCCTTATTGGGAAGGATGCCATATTGATGGTGCATTAAACCATATGAGACAAATGTTTGGTCAGGCAACAGATGCGGCTAAAGGCAAAAAAGTAATCATTACCGAAACAGGTTGGCCAAGTGAAGGAGGTAGTCTAAGAGGTGCTTTTTCTTCTGAAGAAAATGCCATGAAATATTTTATAAATGCTCAAGTTTGGGCAACTAAAGCCAATATTGAAATGTTTTACTTTTCATCATTTGATGAGTCATGGAAAACAGGAGATGAAGGTGATGTTGGTGCATTTTGGGGAATATGGGATAAACATGAAAAGCTTAAGTTTTAAAAATGTTTTTTTATTTATTGCATAAAAAATTTGCTCAAAATGACTTTAGTTCATTTCTGAATTTTTTACCTTTATACAATTAAAATCAAATCAAAATGAAGATTGCAAAGATTCAATACCTACTGTTATTTATTAGCTGTAGTGTTTTTTATACTTGTGAACAAGAACCTCAAAGGAATTTGTATCCTGAGGAATTAATTGGCGGTTTTGAGTTATTGCCACAAGAAAAAACAGGAATAAATTTTAGTAACACAATACAAGAGTCTACTTATTTTAATCATTATTACTATAGTCAAATGTATGTTGGTTCTGGTGTTGCTATTGGAGATATAAATAATGATGGATTACCTGATGTGTTTTTTGGTGGAAATCAAGTAGCTGATAGATTATATCTTAACAAAGGAAACTTTCAATTCGAAGACATTACAAAAAAGTCTAAAGCAGCTAAGAATTCTGGATGGACTTGGGGAGTAACCATGGCAGATGTCAATGCAGATGGTTATCTTGATATTTATGTAAGTCGAAATGGTAATTCAGATAAACCAGAAGACCGCAGAAATCAATTATATATCAATAACCAAGATTTAACTTTTACTGAATCTGCTTCAAAGTATGGTCTTGGAGACTACGGTTTTTCTACACAAGCTGTATTTTTCGATATGGATAATGATGGTGATCTTGATATGTATCAAGTCAATCAAATAGCAGATAAAAAACTATTACTAATAAATAAAATTCCTCGAGATCAATTCAAATTCTTCAGAGATAGAATATATAGAAATGACAATGGTAAATTTAAAGATGTTTCTGAAGAAGTAGGCATCACTAGAGATGTCGCTTACGGTTTAAGTGTTAATGCTACGGATTTCAATAATGATGGTTGGATGGATTTATATGTGGCAAATGATTACGCTGAGCCAGATTTTATGTATTACAATAATGGAGATGGAACATTTACAAATGTTATTAATGAAAAATTAAAACACATTACTCAATTAAGTATGGGTTCTGATACTGGTGATATTAATAATGATGGTTTACTAGATCTAATTACTACAGATATGACGCCTGAAGATCACTACCGTTCAAAAACGAATATGGCTTCAATGAGTACTAAAGCATTTAATGCTATGGTTGAAGGTGGAGCTCATCACCAGTATATGTCAAATACATTACAAATTAATACTGGTAAAGGAAGCTTTTCAGATATCGGAAATATGGCTGGTATGTCTTCTACAGATTGGAGTTGGGCTAGCTTATTAGTTGATTTAGATAACGATGGATTGAAGGATATTATTATTTCTAACGGAATTAAAAAGGACGTTGATAATAACGATTATAGAACTAAAGTCCAAAGCCTTAGTAAAGATGCTACTGCTGAAGATTTGTTTCAGTTAAGTAAAGACACACCTTCTCAGCCAATATCGAACTATGCTTTTAGAAATAAAGGAAATTTAGAATTCGAAAAAGTTGCAGAGAAATGGGGTTTTAATACGCCTAGTTTTTCTAACGGAATGGCTTATGGTGATTTAGATAATGATGGCGATTTAGATGTTATTACCAATAATATCGATGCAACGGCATTTGTATATGAAAATAAAGCGACTGGAAACTACTTAAAGATAAAAATTGAAGGTTCTGAAGGCAATACCTTCGGAATTGGAGCCAAAGCGATTATTCATCATAATGGAAAAATGCAAATGGCAGAAAACACCGTAACAAGAGGTTTTATATCTTCTGTAGAACATGATTTATTTTTTGGTTTAGGAAAAGACACAGAAGTAGATAAAGTTGAAGTGATTTGGCCAAATGGAACTGTAAATACGTTTGAGAATGTAAGTGCTAATCAAAAGTTAGTAGCTAAATCTTCTGATGCGAAACCTAGCTCTAAACAAGAAAATAGTGAAGCTACTTATCTTTCTGAAGTTAAGGCAAGTGATTTAGGAATTGATTTTACTCATAAAGAAAATGAGTACGATGACTTTCAAGAAGAAATATTATTACCACATAAGTTGTCGCAAAACGGACCTTTTTCAGCTGTTGAAGATGTAAATGGAGATGGTTTGGAAGATGTCTTTATTGGTGGAGCTGCAAATCAAAGCGGTATGCTATATATGCAACAAGCTAATGGGCAATTCACCAAGAGTATGTCTCAACCTTGGGAAACGGATAAAGCTTCTGAAGATATGGGTTGTCTGTTTATAGATGTAGATGGTGACAAAGACCTTGATTTATTTATTGCAAGTGGAGGAAACGAATTTAAAGATGGCAACAGATTACTTATCGATAGATTATACATTAATGATGGTCAAGGTAATTTTACTAAAAACGAAAAGGCTTTGCCTTCTATAGCTCAAAGTTCTCAGTGTGTTAAAGCTTCTGACATCGATAATGATGGCGATTTAGATTTATTTGTTGGCACAAGGCTTATTTCTGGAAAATATACCTTCCCAGCAACAAGTTACTTGCTTATTAATGATAATGGGAATTTCAAAAAAGCATCTGCTGAAACTGCTCCAGCTCTTACGAATCTAGGAATGGTAACTGAAGCTGTATTTACAGATATTGACCAAGATGGTGATGAAGATTTAATGATAGTAGGTGAGTGGATGGAAATAAAAGTCCTGACTAATAACAAAGGGGTATTTGAAGCTGTCTCTTATACACATCTCCGAGCCCACGAGACAGGCAGAAATCTC
>OJDV01000643.1_pt1 | contig 11825 bp, 13 predicted proteins | sample 1592911 | NCBI WGS metagenome assembly OJDV01 (sample SAMN05416860, study PRJEB24817) | seawater metagenome | isolation source: Sea water | place: Canada:Atlantic | collected 2013-11 | reverse complement strand
GAGATTTCTGCCTGTCTCGTGGGCTCGGAGATGTGTATAAGAGACAGGTAGTATATGAAGAGTTGTTTTAATTATGAATAATATATATCACAAAAAAGGTTTTACATTAGTGGAACTGCTTGTCGTTATTGCAATTATTGGTGTCATTATGGCGTATGCAATACCGGCTTATAATCGACAAGTGATTCAATCGAAAAGATCAATTGCTCAAAATGTTTTGATTGAATTGGCCGCAATTCAGGAAAGGCATAACTCTGTTTATTTACAGTATGCAACAAATATTAGAGGTGCAAGTGAAACGGCAGATGACTTAGGAAAAGCTGGCAATAGCAAATATTGGAATGGCTTAGATGATTATAGAATTAGAATGAATTCAAATAATGGTTATACACTTATTGCTACAGCGATTGGTACGACACAAATTGATGATAGAGCACCCAAGTTTGCGACAGATTGTAGAGTTATTAGAATTAATTCTACCGGCAGAAAGTGGCCCACTGAGTGTTGGCAGTAGTAATTCCATGAATACAAACCAATTAGTGATAATTCATTAATTGGTTTATCTGTTCGCCTTTAAAACCCGATGTTTGTTTCTGTCCCAGTCTCTTTCTTTGACAGTTTGTCTCTTGTCGTGAACGTTCTTCCCTTTGGCCAAAGATACCAGTAATTTTATTTTACCTGCTTTCCAATACAGTTTTCTTGGAACTATGGTTAGGCCTTTTTGATCAATCGCACCAATTAATTTTGTGATTTCTTTCTTGTGTAACAATAATTTTCTTGGACGCATGGGATCAGCATTGACATGTGATGATGCACTTAATAATGGAGTGATACGGGTACCAATTAATTCAGCTTCTCCATTGCGAATAAAGACATAAGATTCATTAAAATCTACTTTGCCTTGTCTTAAACTCTTAACTTCCCAACCTAATAATGACAATCCTGCTTCATAATCTTGTATAAAAGTATATTCATAGCCTGATTTTTTATTATAGGCAATGACATTTGATGGCGTTTTTTTCTTTTTCTTGCTCATTCACGAATTGTAGTAAAAAAACTAAAAAATTGCACTTTTGTTGTGTAGAATATGCGTTTTATTTATTTTAACTTGATATGCATCTGGTCAATAGACAAGCCATAGTAAAACACAATGCTGAAAAGATGTATTGTTTGGTAAATGCCATAGAGTCTTATCCTGAATTTCTTAATTGGTGTCATGACTCTCATATGTTAAAAAAATCAGATGAAGCGATGCTTGCTGGGATGACAGTAAGTTTAGCAGGTATTAAACAAAAATTTACCACTCAAAATAGTTTTCATATACTGCCTTCTGGTTTTAAAATTGATTTAAATCTTGTAGAAGGGCCATTTAAATCTTTGTCAGGAAAATGGTTATTTACTCACTTAACTGAAGAAGCCAGTAAAATTGAGCTTCACTTAGAATTTAATTTTAAATCTGGTTTTTTAAACAGTGCATTTAAAAAAGCATTTGGACGCATTGCACAGCAGCTTGTGTCCGATTTTGTAAACAGGGCGAACCATGTTTACAGTTGAACTCATTTATGCTTTATTGGATAAGCAAACAATAAATACTATAAAAGTAAAAGAAGGAAGCAGTATTAATGATGTGATAGATCAATCTGGAATATTGATTGAGTATCCTGAAATTGATTTGAGTATAAATAAAGTTGGAATATATAATCAAATAAAAAAATTGGATGAACTGGTTAAAAATGGGGACAGAGTAGAAATCTATCGGCCTCTCATTGCTAATCCAAAAGAAGAACGATTAAAAAGAGCTCAAATTCAAAGAGAACAAGGAATCGTCAAATAAATTGCATCAAAGCACTCGGCTTATCTCACAATAAATGAGTAATCATTCTTCGTCTATTGATACGCTGTTTTTTTCAGGGAAATAATTCCCTTCTGTTTTTATTAATTTATTATCTTTAAAAAACAATGTTAACCGTTTTGCTTCACTGGTCACGCCTTTGTATTTTGATGTATTCACATAATCCCAACGGTTTTGTGAGAATGGGTCAGCAATGGCAGGTGTTCCAAGAATAATCGCAACTTGGCGTTTATTCATACCAGGTTTGATTTCATCAACTTCTTCTTGTTTTAATATGTTGCCTTGTTGAATGGGTGTTTTATAAACACAAGCTGACGAAAATATAACAAACATCAAGGATAGTAAAATTCTGGTTGATTTCATAACAATAAGTAAACTTTTTAACAGTGCGAATGATACAATATTGCGTGTTAAATAGCAGTTAAAATAGCAGTAACTATTAATTTAAATTAAATTTGAGACAATAATGAAAGCATCAGATATTAAAAATGCAGGGTTAAAGGTCACACTTCCTCGATTACAAGTTCTAGAATTCTTTTCAAAGAACCCTGGAAATCACTATAGTGCCGATGATTTATTTACCAAAATGCGTCAATTAAAGAGTGAGATTGGGTTGGCAACCATTTATCGTGTTCTTAATCAATTTGAAGCTGCTGGTTTAATTATAAAGCATCAATTTGAAAATGGACAATCTGTCTACGAGCTTGAAACGGGTGAACACCATGATCACATGGTTGATGTTGATACTGGAGAAGTGAAAGAATTTTTCAGTCATAAGCTAGAGCAATTGCAAATAGAGCTCGCAAAAGAACACGGTTGTGAGTTAATTGACCACAATATGGTTTTATACGTAAAGAAGATTAAGTAATGGACATATATAAAAAATTTACAATAGAATCGGCCCATTGGTTGCCCAATGTTCCAGATGGGCATAAATGTGGAAGATTGCACGGACATTCAATAGAAATCATCATCAGTATTTCAGATGAGGTTTCAAAAGAATTTGGATGGGTTGCTGATTTTGCTGATATTAAATCTATTTTTAAACCGATTTATGAATTATTAGATCATAATTGCTTAAACCACATAGAAGGGTTGGAGAATCCAACCAGTGAGAACTTGTGTATTTGGATATGGGATAAGTTAAAGCCTCAATTAGCGAATTTATCCAAAGTTGAAGTGTGTGAAACATGTAACTCGGGTTGTATATATTATGGACCTAATACCTAAAAAAATCTTAAAAACTACATATGTTACCAGCAAGTCTTTGTTGATAATTTTATCGTGTGTTTTGCTTGCTAGCTGCAATCGCAAAGTTCCAGACAATGTGAATAACTTATGTGATATTTTTTCTGAAAAAAAAAGATGGCATAAGCACGCTAAAACATCTACCCAAAAATGGGGAACACCTATACATGTACAAATGGCAATTCTTAGCCAAGAATCTGGTTTTAAATACGATGCCAAGCCAGGCCGTAAAAAACTTTTGGGATTTATTCCTTGGACGCGAAAATCATCAGCCTATGGTTACGCTCAAGTATTAGATGAAACATGGGATGAATATGCCAAAGATACTAAAAATTGGGGAGCTGACAGAGACAGTTTTAAAGATTCTATTGATTTCGTGGGATGGTATACTTATAACACTCAAAAGATAACCAAGGTTTCTAAATGGGATGCTTATAACCAGTATTTAGCTTATCATGAGGGCAGAGGCGGGTATATGAAAAAAACCTATGCAAATAAAAAATGGTTGAAGGATGTGGCAAGAAAAGTTGATAATAATGCAAAGAAATTTTCTGCTCAATTAAAAACATGCAAATAATCTTTTGGTAATAATAACAGTGCGATTTGCATAGGCTAATACAAATCGCATGGAATTGTTGTTTTTATTATAAAATTATTTGCGGTTCAACTTTTAACTTGATTTTGAATTTCTGATTAACGGCCCTAATGGCTTCCTTACTTAGGCTGACTACTTCTTTTCCAGTGGCATCACCGTAATTGACCAAAACTAAAGCGTGCTTGTCTGAAAATCCACATTCGTGCATTCTGTGGCCTTTAAATCCACAAGTTTCTAACAACCATGCTGCACTGATTCTAAAATGGTTGTTCTCTAAAGGGTATGAGATGATGTCATGGTATTTTCTTGCTAGTCTCTTGTGGTGTTTTTCATCGATTATTGGATTTTTATAAAAGCTACCAACATTAGGAATTTCATTGTAATCTGGTAACTTTCTTTGTCTTATTGTTGTTACTGCATCTGCTACGTCTTTGTATGTAGGATCAAGAATGTTATTGTTTTCCAATTCCTGTTTAACTCCATCATAGGATAGATTCAATTCAGCTGTAGGAGATAGTTCAAAGGCAAGCCTTGTGATAATCCACGGGTTTTCAGATTCTTTAAAGATACTGGTTCTGTACATAAATCTACATTCAGCATTACTCAATCTTTGAAATAAGCCAGTTCTATAATTAAAAACTTCGACCCAAACAATGGTATCTTTGACTTCGGCGCCATAAGCACCAATATTTTGTTCAGGTGCACCACCAACTGTTCCAGGAATTGCGGCAAGATTTTCAATTCCGCCTAAACCTTTTTTCACAGCCCATGTGACAAATTCGCTCCATTGAGACCCTGCCCAAACGACAGCAACGCCATCAACTATTCTGGCGTGGAATCTAGAAACAAGATGGACTACAGGTTTTTCTATATTTTTAGTTAATACAAGATTGCTACCAGATCCAAGTATGAAAAGTCCTTGTTTGCCAACATAAGGCATGACTTTTTCAACATCATGTAAATTTTCGACTAAGATGAATTGATCGCAGTGACAGCTTATTGCTAAGGTATTGTGTTTTTTTAAGTTAAAATTTTCAGTTACTTTCATTTAATTATTAATTTATTTTCCAGATAATAGTTTTCTATTTATGTTTCGTATAAGTGTTGGGCCTTTGTATATTAGCCCTGTATATATTTGTACTAAATTTGCCCCAGAGGATATTTTACTCATTGCATCGTCATCTGTCAAAATTCCACCGACCCCAATTATGGGAAAATCAGTGCCTACTGCCTTTCTAACTGTCTTAATAATTTCATTAGACCTTGATAACAAAGGCTTGCCGCTTAATCCGCCAGTTTCGCTTTGGTGTGATTCTTTTTTTAAATTATTTTTTTCAATAGTGGTATTTGTACAAATTATTCCGTCCATTCCGCTGTTTTTAATGGTTTTTGCGATTTCAATCGTTGCTTCATCAGACTGATCGGGAGCTATTTTAACTACGATTGGCGTATATTTATTGGTGTTAGTTTGTAATTCTATTTGTAAATCTTTCAATGTTTTTAACAAATTTTCAAGATTTTCTGTTTCTTGTAATTGACGCAAATCTTGTGTGTTAGGCGATGATATATTAATGGTGACATAATCTGCTAAATGATGGACTTTATTAAAACAATAAAGATAATCATCTGCAGCTTTTTCGTTGGGTGTTACTTTGTTTTTACCGATATTGATGCCAATTATGGTATTAGGCCTATATTTCTCTAATCTTTTGACTAAATGTTTTACGCCTTTATTGTTAAATCCCATGCGGTTTATGATGGCTTGATTGTTTGGCAGTCTAAACAAACGTGGTTTTGGGTTTCCTGATTGTCCCTTAGGTGTCACAGTACCTACTTCGATAAAACCAAATCCAAGTTGAGATAAACCACTAATAGCATCGGCATTTTTATCATAACCAGCAGCCAATCCAACTGGGTTTTTGAAAGCGACACCAAATAATGTAATAGGATTGTTTATGGCTTTAAATTTAACCAAATTAGAAAGAGGGCTGTTAAGCATTTTGATACTTAAATCATGGGCTGTTTCAGCTGGGAGTTTTTGTAGAAATTTTCTACCAAGAAGTTCAATCATATTATAGGGCATCTTTATTAATAGGGATTTTCTCAGCTTGCCTATAAGCGTTTAGCTGCTAGGCAAAGAGTGTAAATAATAGTTATTCATATTTTTTCAATCTTTAACAACGCAGATATATGCTTAAAGTCAAGCCCTTCGGGGGTTTAATGGTTTACCATTCTCTACGTTTGATTGTATTGAGATAGAATGACTAACTCTGCAACAATCCGCCTTGATAATGAAAAATCATTAAATCCTGAGACTACCCCTATTAATAGAGGTGCCCTATACTAATTATGGGGGCAATCTTCACCCAATTCAACTGATAATTACGATAAAAACCAGCGAATGTGGGTGAAGTCCTTTGAATAAAATTAATCTAAATTAAACACAATGCCTTGAGCCAAAGGCAATTCAGTTGAATAGTTAATTGTGTTGGTTTGTCTGCGCATATAAGCTTTCCAAGAATCAGATCCAGCTTCACGTCCGCCACCTGTTTCTTTTTCACCACCAAATGCTCCACCAATTTCAGCACCAGAGGTGCCAATATTGACATTTGCAATACCACAATCACTACCAAGTGAAGAAAGGAATTTCTCTTGTGTACGAAGGTCATTTGTAAATAAGGCAGATGATAAACCTTGAGCCACATCATTTTGTTGTTCAATAACTTCTTCAATATCCGAGTAAGTCATAACATATAAGATAGGTGCAAAAGTTTCATGTTTTACAATGTCCCAATCGGCTTGTGCTCTAATAATGCATGGATTTACAAAATGGCCTGGACCATCTAGACGCGTACCACCAGTTAAAACTTCACCACCAGCTTCCTTGGCTTTTGCCACAGCATCCAAAAACATTTGTACTGAACCTTCATCTATTAATGGACCCATTAATGTGTCTGTATTTAATGGATTGCCAATTTTAACTTGTTTGTAGCCATTGACTAATTTTTCAATCACTTGATCAGCAATGTCTTCGTGTAAGAACAATCTTCTGGTCGTTGTACAGCGTTGTCCAGCAGTGCCTACAGCACCAAATACGATACCAGGGATGGCAATATTTAAATCGGCAGTCTTATCAACGATTAAAGCATTGTTTCCACCTAATTCTAGTAAGCTTCTGCCCATGCGTTTGGCTACTTGAACACCAACCATTTTACCAACGGCTGTTGATCCAGTAAAAGACACTAAGTTAATGCGTTTGTCATCTACAAATTTTTGAGCCAAATCATTTGAATGGTCATTGAACATCAAGAATATTGGAGGCAAACCCGCTTCTTCTAGAGCTTTATTACATATATTTTGTACAGCGATTGAACACAAAGCTACTTTTGGAGAAGGTTTCCAAATACTCACATTGCCACAAATTGCAGCAACAAATGCATTCCATGCCCAAACAGCAACAGGAAAATTGAACGCGGAAATTATTCCAACCACACCAATTGGATGCCATTGCTCATACATGCGGTGACCAGGGCGTTCTGAGTGCATTGTGTTACCATATAACTGTCTGGACATACCAACAGCAAGGTCAGCCATGTCGATCATTTCTTGTACTTCACCATCTCCTTCAGATTTGATCTTGCCCATTTCAGCAGCAACCAATGATCCCAAAGCATCTTTGTGTTTGCGTAATGCATTACCTACGATTCTTACTGCTTCTCCACGCAATGGGGCAGGTGTGCTCTTCCAGTCTTTAAATACTGATTGGGCTTTAGCGACAATTTTTTCGTAGTCATCATTATTAGCAGAATAGACAGAACCCATTAATTCACCTGTAGCAGGATTAAATGATTCTATAAGTCCAGCGTCTTTGGTTTGTGACCATTCATTGTGATCAAAACAGGTGCCTAAATTCAATTTTTGTACACCTAATTCTTCAAGAAATTTCATTACATTATTCCAGATTATTCAAAAGACGCGCATTATCTCATTTATTTAGGTAAAACACCAGCGTCAATAATAATCCAAAAGTAGTGTGTATATTCATAAAAAAAGGCACTTCAATGAAGTGCCTAGTACTTTGCCTAACTATTATATTAACCCTGAAGCATAATACCGCATTCAGTCTAAGCCTATTTGTTCTTGGCAAGGCATCAGCATAAAGTTCTAGTCATTCTAAATCAAATGTTGATAACGCAGTCCAAGAGCTAATAGACTTAGACCATTCTTTATAAAATCAACATGTTGGGACTACAAGAAATCCTCATCTCTGCATCAGATTATTTTGAGATAGAGGACTAACCCAGCAACAATCTTCTTTGATATGAGAATTTCTTGTTGTCCTGAATTGCGGTATTATGCTTCAGGGTTAATAATGAATCTATAAAGCTTCAATAATTCCAGCTGCGCCCATGCCAGTTCCAATACACATGGTTATCATGCCGTATTTTCCACCAGTTCTGCGTAAGCCATGAATCGCTGTAGCAGCACGAATTGCACCTGTGGCTCCTAATGGATGTCCAAGCGCGATGGCTCCTCCATTTGGATTAACTTTCTCTGTGTCTAAGTCTAAATCACCAATAACTGCCAACGATTGTGCTGCAAATGCTTCATTTAATTCAATCCAGTCCATGTCTTGTGACTTTAGACCAGCCAGATCTAATACTTTTGGAATGGCTTTTATTGGACCAATGCCCATGATATCAGCAGGAACACCTGCTACTGAAAATGCATGGTATTTTGCAATAGGTGTCATGTTATAGCGTTTTAATGTTTCTTCATTTACTAACAATAATGCACCAGCACCATCACTCATTTGTGAACTGTTACCAGCCGTAACTGATCCACCAAACTTAAACACTGCTCTTAATTTATTTAATACTGCTATAGATGTATCTGGGCGTGCTCCTTCATCAGTATCTACCATACGATTGGTTACAATAGTTGATGCATTTGCTATGTCTGCTGTTCTTGATTCTACTTCAAAAGGAATGATCTCTTCTTTGAAGTGGCCATTTTCAATCGCATTCATTGCTCTTTGGTGAGAGTTGTATGCAAATTCATCTTGTGCTTCGCGACTGACTTTCCATTGAGTGGCAACATTTTCAGCTGTAATTCCCATGCCGTATGCGATACCTATGTTGTCATCTTCAAATACTTTTGGGTTCATGGCTATTTTATGGCCCATCATTGGTACCATACTCATGCTTTCAGTTCCGCCAGCAATAGCGCTACTCATTTGCCCAGTTGCAATTTGTTGAGCTGCAATGGCTATGGCTTGGACGCCCGATGAACAGAAACGGTTAATCGTCATGGCAGGAACTGTATCAGGAATACCAGCTAACAAACTGGCAATTCTAGCGACATTCATGCCTTGTTCGCCTTCTGGCATGGCACAACCAATGACCACATCTCCAATTTCGTTTTTATCGAAATCAGGGTGTCTTGCTAACATATTTGACATGCAATGTGCTAACAAATCATCTGGTCTGGTTTTGTTAAACATACCACGCGGTGCTTTACCAACTGGAGTTCTAACGGCTTCTACTATATAAACTTCTTGTACTTTTTTCATAATATATTCTCCTAGTTGCGTAATGGCTTGCCAGTTTTTAAAGTGTGCTCGATTCTAGCCAATGTTTTTGGCATTTGGATGAGCTCCATAAATAGTTTCCTTTCTAAATCTAATAGATACTGTTCAGTGACCAAACTATCACTGTCGACATCCCCACCTGAAATAACAGTGGCAATTCGCACAGCAATTTCGTAATCATGAGGGCTAACCATGTGGCCTGCCATCATATTGGCCAAAATCATTTTCATATTGGCAATTCCGGCTTGTCCAACAACTCGAATATTTTTATCTTCATAGGGTGGTTGGTAACCTTTTGCATGTAGCCATTTGATTTTCTCTTTAGCGACATGTAATACTTCATGAGTATTGAATACAATATCTGTACATGGCTTAACTAGCTTCCATTGTTTGGCTTCTTGAGCTGAGCCGGCAACTTGGCCCATGGCAACCAATTTAAAGAAGTGTTCTATTTGTGGATACAAATCACCTGTTTCAAAATCTTCGGATGTTCGCCTAGCAATTTCTTTCAATCCACCGCCTGCTGGTAATAACCCAACACCAGCTTCAACTAAGCCGATATAGGATTCAAATCCTGCAACCACTGAAGTGGCATTCATTGAAAACTCACAACCACCACCTAATGTCATTCCCCTGGGAGCAATAATAGTCGGAACTTTTGAGAACCTTAACTTTTGGGACGTTTGTTGGAAGGTATCAACCAATGCTTCAACTTCATCAATTTTTCCTTCAGCTATTGCTGAAAGAGCAGGGGCGAGATTGGCTCCTAATGTGAATGGATCTTTAGTTTGCCAAATAACCATGCCTTTATAACTTTCTTCAGCAATATCAACCGCTTTTTGAATGCCGGCTAATACACCTACAGTGACAATGTGCTGTTTGGTTTTGAAACTGGTAATAAGGATGTCATCATCCATGTGCCACAAACGTATGTCATCATCTTCAAAAACAGTTGTACCATAATTGGCTTTTTCACCAATGGTTAATTCAGGAAAAATCTGTCTCTTGAATACTGCTAAATCTGGACGTGGTTGGTATTTACCTTGGCTAGCTGAATATGAACCCTCTGATTTATGTACTGCATCAATTTTGGAAACCCAGTCTGGTAAGGCTTTCTGAACCATGGTGTCACTATCTTTCATATCTTGATTGAGCCATGTGGTCACTTTTTCCCATCCTGCTTCTTGCCAAATTTCAAATGGTCCTTGCTTCCAACCAAATCCCCACCGAATTGCAAAATCAATATCACGGGCATTGTCTGCTATGTCTGCTAAATGATTGGCTGAATAATGAAATAAGTCACGATACATGCTCCATAAGAATTGAGCTTGGTCAGAGTCTTTAAGATTACGCAACTGTTCCATTCTCTCAGATGCATTTTTGTTTTTAATTATTTTTAATACTTCTGGTTCAATTTCTGAGTTTTGAGACCTGTATTCGCCTTTTTTATAGTCAAGAATCTTAATTTCTTTTCCTTCTTTTTTATAGATGCCAGCTTTGGTTTTTTGACCCAATGCCCCAGATTCAATTAAATCTAACAACCATTTGGGTAATTGGTAATGTTTGTTCCAATCATCTTCTGGCAAACCATTTTTCATGGTATTAACGGTGTGATTTAAAGTATCTAGCCCAACAACATCAGCGGTACGTAATGTGGCACTCTTTGCTCGTCCTATGAGTGTGCCTGTTAGTGCATCTAATGTTTCTAATGGGATATTGAATTTCATGCCATGATAGATTGTGCAAAGTATTGAAAAAACACCAATTCTATTTGCAATAAAATTCGGAGTGTCTTTGGCGTTGACTACACCTTTACCAAGTGTTGATGTGAGTAATTCTGTTAATGAATCAACCACCGATTGGTCGGTTTTTTCAGTTGCTATTATTTCTACTAAATGCATATAACGAGGTGGATTGAAGAAATGCACTCCACAAAAACGGTGCTTCAGCCCTTCTGGAAAGACTTCTGATAAAGCATTAATGCTCAGCCCAGATGTGTTTGTTGCAAATATTGCATCAGCTCTGACATAATCTTCGATTTTGTCATAAAGGCTTTTTTTGATGTCCATTCTTTCTACAACGGCTTCAATGATTAGATCTGCTTGATTTAGCATTTCTAAATCATCTTCGTAATTGGCTGCTTCTATCAATTTTATATTAGATTTTATTCCCAGTGGCGCAGGTTTGGCTTTGCCTAATAGTTTTAAGGCACCTTGTACTATTGCATTTTTGTTTTTGCCTTTTGCTGGCAAGTCAAACAAGATAACAGGGATGTTTGCATTGGCAAAATGTGCTGCAATTTGAGCACCCATTACCCCAGCACCCAGTACAGCTACTTTCTTGATATGTGTTTTATTTTTTGTCATTATTTTTCTCATAATTTGTACCAAAATGATTGGTGATTTTAATTTCTAAGATACTTAAGTAGGCATCACGTAATTGTTCAGATTGTTCAACACTGACAATTCCAGCTGCCAAACATCGGTTTATTAACCTGTCTCTTATACACATCTGACGCTGCCGACGATCTACTCTGTGTA
>OJDV01000641.1_pt1 | contig 11848 bp, 12 predicted proteins | sample 1592911 | NCBI WGS metagenome assembly OJDV01 (sample SAMN05416860, study PRJEB24817) | seawater metagenome | isolation source: Sea water | place: Canada:Atlantic | collected 2013-11 | reverse complement strand
AGTTTTAATTAGTTGTTAGTTATTAAAGTCCTTTTGAAGAAAAGGACTTTTTTATTTTAAAAACTTTGAAGTTAACTCTGGAGTTGGTATCATACAAGCATCTTTCTTGCCATACCATTTATATCTATTTCTTGCCACAAAATCATATACCCAGTTTCTAATAAATGTAGGAACTATAAAAAACAAAGTCATTAAATTTCTTGGAAACCCTAAGTGTTTAGCAATATGTAATGCTGCACTAGATTTTACAGATAATCCTTTTGCTTCAGAATAAAGTAGAATAGAATCCGTATTTGACGTATCTACATTAAATTTTTCAATGATTTGTTTACCAACGTCACTCTGCAATGGTGCAAACATAAACCGTTCGTTGTTATCATGTTTAATCACATACAAAACAGAAGTATTGCAAAGATTACATACACCATCAAAGAGAATAAGCTGTTTATGTTTGGGTAAGTCTTGTTTCACACAACAAAAATACGTGATAGATTTATAAAGTATTTAAAAATTGAGTTAAATCGTCTTCTTTGGCAAGCTCCAGCTTTTTCTTGAGTCTGTATTTAGATTTTAAAACACTATCTGGTAATACATTTAGCATAGTAGCTATTTCTTTTGTAGATAAATTCATTCTTAAAAAGGAAGCTAAGCGAATCTCTTTTTCTGTAACATCTTCACTAATTGCTTTTATTTTATGATCAAAATTATTGTGAACTTCCGAAAAGTATGACTTGAAGACTTCCCAATCTTTATCTTCGGCACTCTCTTTTTTTAAGAGCATAACTATGCGTCTAAACTCAACCTTAAATAATTCTGGGGACTTTTTAATTTTTTCTAGATTCTCTTTTAATTCTTGAATAAAGGTGCTTTTCTGAACTAGATGCAACGTTTGTGATGTCAGTTCTTTCTTTTTAAACGCAATTTCTTGCTTATAGATTTCTTCTTGTTTCTGACGAGCTATTCTGTTTTTCTTTATTCGCTGTTTAAAGCCGAAGTAGAGTAGTCCTACAATTGCTATAAGGGAAAATACACCAATTCCATAGAGTGTTTTTGTGAGTTTGTCATTTTCCGCTTGTGCACTTAATGTTTTAATTTCTTCGTCTTGTAGAGCTATTTCAGACTCTTTCCTTTCAGTTTCAAACTTAGTTTGCAATTCATCAAATCGAGTTGCTTTTTCTTTATTATATATACTATCAGCCAAGGTTTTAAACTCTTCATGATAATTTAATGACTTTTTGTAATCACCTTTAGCTTTATATATTTTAGCTAAATGTTGATAGGCATCTATTGTTCCTGCAAGTAAACCGATTTCCTTTTTTAATTTCAATGCCTCACTTGTTTTAGTTATTGCTTTATCATATTTTTTTTCATCAAAATAAATTTTGCCTAATGCCAAATCTATTTGAGATTGGCTAAAACCGTCGTTAAGTTCAGTTGTTAATTTCTGACTAGATTTGAATACTGTTTTGGCCTTATCATATTGATTAATTTTTATTAGAAACTCAGCATATGAATTTAAAGCTTGCATTTCTAAATAGTCTGAGTCTATGCTTTTAGCAAGTTTAATAGCATTATTAAGATATAACTCTGAACTATCAATTTCAAAAGGTTTCTTATTAGTATACAATTCACCAATATTTCTAGATACATCACTAGCAAAATAGACATCGTCATATATTTTATAAAGGGTCAAGCTCTCTTTTAAATAATCAAGAGCGATATCATAATTACCAAGTGCTTCATTAGCATCACCAACCAAAGAAATATTATCTGCATATTGTATAGTATCCTTTATTCTTTCAGATAGTTTTGCTGCTTTTAAGGAATTATCTAAAGACAATAGATATTTACCTTGTTCTATGTGAATTTGAGCCTTAATTGCATTAAAATTGATCATAAGAATAGAATCTTCTTTACAACATCTTTCATCTATAAAAGGTTTAGATTTATTGACATATGAAATAGCACTATCATATTTAGACTGGTTTTTATAGTTTATTGCTTGATTCATAAATAAACTCCCAATTCTTCTGTTGTTACCTAATGATTTATGCAGTTCAATTGCATTTAAATATGCTGTATTAGATAATACATATTCATTTAAATGAGATTGGGCAATTCCTAGTCGCTCATAACTTTTCGCCAATTCTTTTTTCAACTTTGATTTTTTTGCAATAAGTATGGCTTGGTTAGCAAATTCTACAGCAGCATTATCATCTTTATATTGGGTGAGCATCCATAATTTTTCAAGAATTGTAATTTTTTGCTTGGGCTCTTTTTCTTGATTCAATTCTAACTTTAATGTCTCCATTTCAGCTTCTTCTTGTGAAACAATAATCGAAGGCATAAAAAAAAGTAATAAGATTATTATATGTAATTTCATGAGGAAATAGTTAGTAAAAGTTCTACAACGAAGTTACTTAATTTAAATACGTCATGGACATGTGCACATCGGTCGTTTCCTAAATTAAATCACACATGTCCTAGCTTTGTCCATAAACCTTATTGCTGTTTTAGAATACAATAGTCTAATTTACAGCATGTTATCATTTATTTTGTTTTTTATATTCTTATAAAAATATATAGATATTTCTATAACCTGTCCATACTTTGTCCATACCTAAAAATAGATTTAGCTTGGTTTCATCTTTAGTTTTGGGTTGTCATTAATATAATATGACAAAAACATTTTGTGGTATCATAATTTGGATAAGGCTGCAGACTTTCCAATTGTGATCACCTCAAAAATTTAAAACCACAAAAATCAGTATTATGAAAACACATGTTATTAACTCAAAACGAATTTTGAACTATGCCTTTTTAATATTAGGAAGTCTATTTTTATTATTAATGATTAGTTGCTCTAAAGAAGATGATAGTCCAACACCATCACTAGAAGATTCTGAACTTGCAGAATCTGATGGTGTTACAGCCGAAGATTTTGAAATCTATGAAGGTGCTCTTGGTTTAGTATACAACGCCAGAAACATTGCAAAAAAAGGGTATGCTCCAACGACAGCAGACCTTGTCATTATAGATTCTCAAGGCAATGATTATTCTCAAACCATTGATTTAGACCCTTATTCTTTTATGGGACGCATAGAGATTCCTGTAGAAGATCTTACTGAAGAAGCAAAAAATGAATTAATAAATGGCTTACCAGTTGGTGTCGTTGTAAAAGGGGATGACGGTAGCACTATTTTTTCTAATAGTATTTCTGCATTATCTTTTCAAAATAACCCAGAACCAACAACCATTAATGTCTCTACGTTAACTGAAACCGATGAGAATCTAACTTTAAATTTCAATGATGCAGAATATCTCTTTCAACAAGTAGAAGATGATGGCGATTTAACAGAGAATGCTTTGCTTAATAATTCTAGTCAGGTATTATATACTAAACTTGGAACTCCAGATTTTCAAGATCCAGATAGTGATTACAACATGAAACTTATTCCAGTAGGCTCTGATGATTCTGATGTGTTTTTGATTCAGCATATAGCTTCTGATGATTTACTTTCTGCAGACACTGGGATCCTTGATAATGGTGGTTTTATACCATTAATTGCATTAATGCCAATATGGTCAGATGATACAAGTATAGCAAGTGCAATGTCTAATGATGATTTCCATTTTAAAATAAATAGGTTAGAAAATGGTGTGTATACTATAGAGAGAGATGGTCTTCCAATACGTAAATATTCAGATACTGACAGACTTACTTTTACAAATGTTTCTGGTGGTACTAGTGGTTTAGATAATATTTATTTTAGACCAATTGCTACAGATGTTAATTGGCAGGTAGAAACTATTGCAACTTCTTTTGTTGCACCTATTTTGCCTAAAGCACAAACGTCTTTTGGTGCTAATAGCACGCTTACTAATTGTACTTCAGGAGGTGGTTTAAGTCAAACTGTTGGTACTACATTAGAGGAAACCTATGAAGATAAAATAGGATGGTCAGAATCTTTATCATTAACAACAACTAATAGTATTGGTGTTGAAGCAACGTTAAGTGTTGGTTTTGGAGCTTCTTTTTTTGGAACTGGAGCAGATGTTAACGCTTCGGTTACAGCTTCCTATGATTACAGTAGATCTGCTACTGAGAGTTCTAGTAATTTTGGAGAAAGAACAGTTACAAATACAGAGACCATCTTTCAGTCAACTGAAGTCACTGTGCCACCAAATAGCGCATCTCTTATATACCAGGTTATTCAGTTTTATCCCAATACGAAAGTGCAAATAGCGCAACGATTACGTATAAGAGCCACTAATGGAAGTGGAGCAGCAATTAATGGAACTAACATTGCGTCTCAGTTTAGATTTTCTAGATTTGATGGTGTTATCACAGAGGTAGGTAGTGATTTTGTTGAAGTCAGTTTATTAGGGACACTAACACTAGACAAGGTTTTAGATACTCAAAGCACAGTTCAAGAAGTAGAGCCAAACTGTAATTAATAAGTAATAATAATTCTAAAAAGCGATGGTCATAGTCTAAGCCATCGCTTTTTTTATTTCACAGCTTCAACCAACTCCAATTGCTCCATGCTTACATTAGTTGTAAACATACCATAATTAACAACTGCTTTATTTTTTTCTATTTTATCGATAGTTCCAACAGCGCGACCATCATGCATTCTCACACGATCTCCTAATCTAAGAATAGGTTTTGGCTTTTCTACTGGTGTAGCCTTTACTTTAGCAGCTTTTTTCTTTTTACGAATAACGTCTACTTTTTTCTCAGCTTCTTGTTTAACCTGCTTTTCTTTATGCTTTTCGGCACGCTTTTGTTTTACTGAAACTTTTTTGCGCTTTGAATTTTCAATCTGTACTAGTTTGAAAAGTTCAGCCATAAGCTCACGTTTCTTCTTGTCATCAAAAAATTTCTCAGAGATATCATTTACCTTTTGTCCTAAATAAATCAAACGTTGATTGCTGTCATATAATTCCTGAAAGCTTTCTAGTTTCTTTTGAACTTTCGCATTTACTTCTTCAAGTTTATCTGCTTCCGTTTGCTTTTTCTTTTCATTTTCTTTTAAAGAAAGAGATGTTTTCTCAAGTTTACTTCGTTCTTTTTGAAGTTTTGCAATCGTAGCATCAAAGCGTACTTTACCGCGTTCAATTTTCTTTTTAGAACGATTAATTAGGCTATAAGGTATTCCATTTTTCTGAGCGACTTCAAATGTAAATGAACTTCCTGCTTGACCTAAAGCCAATTTAAACATAGGTTCTAATGTCTTTTCATCAAACATCATATTAGCGTTTTGCATAAACGGTAACTCGTTTGCTAAAACCTTTAAGTTGGAGTAGTGGGTTGTGATAATTCCATAGGCTTCTCGATGATAAAACTCTTCTAGAAATGTTTCAGCTAAAGCTCCACCAAGTTCTGGATCACTTCCAGTTCCAAATTCATCAATTAAAAACAAGGTGTTTTTATTACATTTTTTTAGAAAGTAATTCATTTGTTTTAATCGGTAACTGTAGGTACTCAAGTGGTTTTCAATAGATTGGTTGTCACCAATATCACTAATGATTCTATCAAATAGGCAGATAGTACTCTTTTCGTGAACAGGAATTAATAATCCACATTGAATCATGACTTGTAATAATCCAATGGTCTTAAGCGTAATACTTTTTCCGCCTGCATTAGGACCAGAAATAACAATAATTCTGTTTTCAGGGTTAAGAACTATCGATTGAGAATAAGTTTTCTTTCCTTCATTTTTATTTGACACATAGAGTAAAGGATGAAAAGCATCTATGGCTTCATAAATTTTATCTTCATTTATTTCAGGAAGTATTCCATTTATAGATTGTGCATATTTTGCTTTTGCGTAAATAACATCTAAAGAAGTTAAAAAGGTTTGATAGTCTTCTAGAGCCATTACGTAAGGTCTAACATACTCCGTTAGGTTGCGTAAAATGTTATCGACTTCTTCTTTTTCTTCAAATTCTAGGTTATTGAGTTCTCTTGCATATTGAAATGTAGTTTCTGGCTGCATATAAACAATACTGCCAGTTTTGCTACTTCCCATGATGCTGCCTTTTACTTTTCGTCTGTACATTGCTTTTACAGCAAGCACACGCTTGTTTTCAACAACAGATTCCCTAATGTCATCTAAATAATCCAGATTATGATAGGTGTTTAAAGCAGAAGTAAAGCTTTGATTGATCTTGCCTCTAACCACATTTATAGATTGACGTAACTGGTACAAAGTATCTGTAGCAGTATCTTTTACATCTCCGAAGCGGTCAATAATAGCATCAATTTCAGAAACAAGATGTGGCACTATTTCTATTGTTGACGTAGACTTATATAATGAAGGATAATATTCTTCAAACTTCTTTAAAAACTTAAGCATACCTGTAATAGTAATCGTTATAGAAGCAATTTTTTGAAAGCTTTTAGTTTCTAAATAAGAGTTTTCAATATTTAAAAGTTTGAGTTCTTTTGTTATGGGTTCAAAACCGTGATTTGGAATGCGATTATCATTATAAAAAGATGATACATATTCATTGGTGAATTGCAATGATTCTAAAACATGTTCTCTAGAAGAAAAAGGTTTGATTTTCAAAGCCTCAATTCTGCCTAAATCGGTTATACACAGTTCTGACACTTGTTGTAAAACCGTGTAAAACTCTATATCTTGTAATGTTTTATCGTGAATATTGATCATTAACTATTTTCCATAAAACTAATAAAGTTGCAAAGGTACTTATTAATGAATTAGTAATAAAATGAAATATTTAAGCTATTATACATTATTGAATATGGTATATTTGACAATACAATTTTATGACAAAACTGATGTTTTAGATAATAGTATTCTTTTTAGACAAAATGAATGTAAACATACACGAAAGCTGGAAAAACTTACTTGCTGACGAATTCAATTCTCAATACTTTAAAGGTATTTTGGCATTTGTAGAATCTGAATATACTAACCATGAATGCTTTCCGCCTGAAAAACAGATTTTTTCTGCTTTTAATAATTGCCATTTTGATGATGTAAAAATAGTGATCATCGGCCAAGATCCATATCATGGAATTGGCCAGGCAAATGGATTATCTTTTTCGGTTAATGATGAGATTTCACATCCACCTTCGCTAATTAATATTTTTAAAGAAATTGAGACTGATTTGGGTTTTAAATACCCGAAATCTGGTAATCTTGAGCGATGGTCAAAACAAGGTGTATTATTATTAAATGCAACGCTTACAGTAAGAGCTCATCAAGCTGGTAGTCATCAAAAGAAAGGTTGGGAGAACTTTACAAACGCAGTAATAAAGACTATAAATAACGAAAAAAAAGATATTGTCTTTTTACTTTGGGGTGGATTTGCGAAACAAAAAGCAAAATTAATAGATGAAAATAAACATCAAGTTTTTACTTCAGGTCACCCTTCACCATTAAGTGCGAATAGAGGATATTGGTTTGGTAATAAACACTTTAGTAAAACTAATTCGCATTTAGTCAAGAAAGGATTTAGTCCAATAAAATGGTAATCAAATACATTAATGCAATAAGAATTTATTAAAGATTAACTTCCTGTTGGAGCTAATTGAGTCTGAGTTCTAGGAATCTGTTTTGTAGGAACTAAGGCTTTTGGAGATTTTAAAATCGTAGAATTTTCAGAAATACTTCTCTTTGTAGATTTGTTACAACTAAATATAAGAAGTAAGAAATTTAATGCAACTAAGGAACCTAGAGTTAGAGTAATAATCATTATCATATTCTTCAAGTTTGTTAAGTTAATAGCACGTTCGGGATATAACAAATGTAACTAAAATTTTGAAAAATAGAAACATAAGGTAAAAAACATTAAAGTTTTGTTAATTATATTAGACGCTTTAACAACTACTTTTCATTAATATAACAATGATGTAAGTAAAATCCCTACCTGAGTAATTACTTTAAATCATGAATTAGATCAGAATAACATATTGACTTTGGAATAATGTCTAATTCCAGTAACTTTTCTTGAACTGTCATAATTGTTTTTTCGTCTATGACATCTTGTGACCACTCCGTCAATGATAACCATTCTTGTACGTCCTCTAATTTTTGATCATATCTATTAGCAATGGTAACATCAATACTTGGAATGGATTTAAACTCTTTAGTTGTATTGTTAATTATATTTAAAATGGTTTTAACGTCTTCTTTGTTATTCTCAAAAAAATCATTGTTTACAGCAATTACAAAACAGGGCCAAGGTGTTGGGCAATCAGCTATGCGTCTAAAAACACCGTCGTCAACAATAGGTTTAGTTGTAAACTTTTCCCACATGAAATAATCTGCAACACCATTTGTCAAACCTTCAACAGCTCCATCAAGATTTTTTATGACTTCAAAATCAAGGTCTTTTTCAAGGTTCCAATTGTTATTTTCAGCATTTATAAATGCCATCAAATGTGAACCTGAACCATATCTACTGATTGCAGCTTTTGTTCCTTTTATATCTTTAATAGACTTAAAATTAGAATCATTTGCTACATGAATTCCCCAAATTAGTGGTGATTGTACAAATGTTTGTACTATTTTACTTGGGTTACCATCTATAATATCTTTAATTATGCCTTCGGTAAGAATAACAGCCATATCAATCTCTCCTTCACGCAAGCCTTTATTCATTGCTCCTGTACCTCCAAAGTAGTCCTTCCACCTTAAATTGATGCCTTCTTTTTTATACTCTCCATTTTTAAGTGTTAAATACCAAGCCAAATTAAAATGCTCAGGAACACCACCAATATTTATTCTTTTCATAGTATAGTTCTGGAAATAAAGTTATGATGCATTGGAATAGTAAATTGATTAAATAGTTATAATGCGTTCTAAAGCATAAGTGATTAATTTTTCAACAGTTTGTTTTGGGTCTTTACTGAAATCTCCATTTGGTCGATTGGCAATAATTGCACTTAATGATAATGCTTCATGACCTAATAATTTTGACAGCCCATAAATCACTGAGGTTTCCATTTCAAAATTTGTAATTCTAAAATCTTTATAAGAAAATGAATCAAGCTTAGAATTTAACGTAGCATCCTGCAGTGGCAATCTTAGAACTCTACCTTGAGGACCATAAAATCCGCCAGCAGTACCAGTCATTCCTTTAAAAACTTGATCACTATCAAAATGTTTTTCTAAAGACTTATTATTATCGATTACAATTGGTCTTGCTTTGTTTTTATCCCAATTAGTATGCGCAATAAACGCATTTTCAATTTCTGGGTTAATGATCTCATCTATTTGATAAAAATGAAGCATTCCATTGATGTCTAATCCATGAGTGCTAATTACAAATGAATCAACAGGAATGTCTGCTTGAAGCGATCCTGAAGTTCCAATTCTAACAATTTTTAAGCTCGTTAAATCCGATTTTGGTTGACGCGTTTCGAGATTGATATTGACCAATGCATCAAGTTCATTTAATACAATATCAATATTATCTGGTCCAATTCCTGTAGAAATTACTGTAATGCGCTTGCCTTTATAAAATCCTGTTTGTGTTTTAAACTCCCTTTTTTGAGTGCTAAACTCTACGCTATCAAAATGTTTCGTTATTTTTTCAACGCGATCTTGATCTCCAACAAAAATAATGGTATCAGAAATGTTCTCAGGTTTAAGATTCAGGTGATAAACACTACCATCTGGATTAAGTATTAATTCAGAATTTTTAATTGACATTAATATTCGTTTTTACAAGTTTGTTTTCCTTTTTATTAAATTGAAAATCTAATCGATTCAATCCGCCATAAGTCATGTTATTGTTAATATAGAGAGAGAAATTATGAATTTTCACTAAAGCTTCATGGCCTTTTCTATTAAGTTTTAGCTGATTTTCATCTTCATCAAAAAACAGTGACAATTCATCTATCAATCGTTTCAATTGCATGTCTCCATAGCCGTAAAATCCTTGATAGTTTAATATGTATCCTAATAAATGATGTTTAGACTTTATTTCATTATCCCTTACGATTTCTAAGGTGTTTTTTTCTAAGATATTCAATCCGCTTTTAGAATCTGGAAAACGTCTTAAATGTGCTTTTAAACAATTACTGAGATATTTAAATGATGATTCTTTCACTATATAAGGCTTAAACAAATTATGGTCTTTCCCACAATAAGTTCGCCATAAGGAAATGGCCAAATCTTTATCATCTTCTGTTAATTTGATGCGTTCGTCATAATGTTTAAAAAGTTGTTCTGGCGAAAGTTCTGATAAACCTTTAAGATTTTTTTCACCTTCAATTCGCCCACTGCACACCAAATAAAGAGGTAGATTAATTTCTTTTTGATGTAATAAACTCATCACACCAAGAAGGTTTATATGACAAAACAAATCGTATTCAAACCATAATATAATTTCATTATAGCTTTCAATATTGTTCAATTTATCTATTTCACTTTTAAGTTCGACTTCGTTGACTTCTATATTATAAAAATCACTTAAAAATTGTTTTCTTACGTCTATAAATTCATCAGAATCAATATGAGCTATAGTTGGACCTTCACAAAGCATTTCTTGCCAAGTCAAAATATCTCCTTTTATTTCTTGCTCATTAAGAACGTTTGTTAATGCGTTACCATTAGTAATATGAAGCGTTTTTTTCATAATCAACCTCCAACACGTTTAACCGCAAAACCTTTGTCCTTAAGAATCTGCATAATTTTATCTCTGTAATCTCCTTGTATAATTATTTTTCCATCTTTAAAACTACCACCAACACTTAGCTTTTGTTTGAGTTCTTTGGCAAGTAATTTAAAATCTTTATCAGCTCCTGTATAACCTTCAAGAATGGTTATTGGTTTTCCTTTTCGTTTTTCATATTTACAGATAATGGGATCGTCTTGTAGCCAAATGCCTTTATCTTGAGAGTCCTTTTCTTTAGGAATTTCCTTAGAAATGTGATCTGGAAACAGGTTTTTTAATTGATCTTCTAAATCCATTTTTTAGTATTTGTGTTCAGTCTTCAGTTCTTAGTAGTCCGTTTGAGCAAAACTGAAAACAGAATACTGAACGCTATTTTTTAAGTCCTAGTTCAATTAAACGTTCGTCTAAAAACTCTCCAGCAGTAATATCATCAAATTGCTTAGGGTTTTCATTATCAATGCAGCTATCTAAAACATTTAATTTCATTTCGCTTATTGGATGCATAAAAAACGGAATAGAATAACGAGATGTTCCCCAAAGTTCTCTAGGTGGATTAACAACACGATGTATTGTAGATTTTAACTTATTGTTGGTATGTCTTGATAGCATATCACCAACATTAATCATTAATTCGTCTGGTTCTGCAATAGCATCAAGCCATTCTCCATCATGATTTTGAACTTGTAATCCACGCCCTTGAGCACCCATTAATAAGGTGATTAAATTAATATCACCATGAGCGGCAGCACGAACAGCATTTTCTGGTTCTGATGTAATAGGTGGATAATGAATTGGTCTTAAAATTGAATTCCCGTTATGGATATAATTATCAAAATTGGTTTCTTCTAAATCTAAATGCAAAGCTAAAGCTCTTAAAACTTGCTTAGCTGTTTTTTCGAGCATTCTATAGGTTTCTTTACCAACACTATTGAAATCTGGTAATTCGTCAACATCAACATTCTCAGGATATTCTTTTGCGCGTCGAGGATCATCATCAACATATTGACCAAAATGCCAAAATTCTTTTAAATCACCTTCTTTTTTTCCTTTAGCACTTTCTTTTCCAAATGATATATAACCACGCTGTCCAGAAATACCATCAATTTCATATTTACATTTGGTTTCAGTTTGCAAACTAAAAAAGTCTGTCTCTTATACACATCTGACGCTGCCGACGATCTACTCTGTGTAG
>OJDV01000640.1_pt1 | contig 11856 bp, 8 predicted proteins | sample 1592911 | NCBI WGS metagenome assembly OJDV01 (sample SAMN05416860, study PRJEB24817) | seawater metagenome | isolation source: Sea water | place: Canada:Atlantic | collected 2013-11 | reverse complement strand
CGAGATTTCTGCCTGTCTCGTGGGCTCGGAGATGTGTATAAGAGACAGATGTACATCTTGTAGCTTGATATCTACTTTAGTTTTTTGGTTTTCTATAAAAGGCTCCGGTTTTGAAAAATCATTTCTATAACGGCCTCTCATTACTTCACTCCTAACCATCATATGGTAATTACTCATTTTTAAATGGTCTTGAGTTTCTTCGTAATCTGGAGCATCTGAAGGATAAACATCAATAACTTTCACAACCCAATCTGCATCTGTTCCTGTTATTGCTACATTTAAGCTAGCAAGTATGTCTCCAGCTAATGTTAAATCCTCTGTTAAAACTGGTGTTTCAAAAACCAACACATCTGGCCTACGAGCAGCAAATCGTTGATCGTCAGTCATAAATTTACGAGGTGTAAATACCAATTTAATATCCTCGGAGTAAGGCACTGGTTTTTTAGGATCACTAATAAATTCTTCAAATGTGTAACTTCTTTCAGCTCTTTCATTTAAACGCTGATTATTTTGTAACCAGTATGTTTTCTTCACAACATCTTTTGGTGGCCATTCAGAATAAGATTTCCATTTTCGTAAGCCCGTATCATACATATAAGCTTCTGCCAATTCTGTTTTTTTATCAATTTTATTTTTTAAGAACTTATTAAAAAATTTAGTTTCTATGTCTCTTTGAAAATGAAGAGATATGTCATCTCCAAAATATACATTCCCAATGGCTTGTCTTTTTTTTGTTCCTGCCCAATCTCCATGACTCCAAGGTCCAAAAACCATCGTATTATAATTATCGCTATTTTTTTCTATAGTCTTATAAGTTTCAAAGGGGCCATATAAATCTTCGGCGTCAAATAATCCTCCTACAGTCATTACTGCTGGTTTTATATTTTTTAAATGCTGAATTATCCCTCTACTTTGCCAAAACTCATCATAATCTGGATGGTCTTTTAGTTGTTGCCAAAACACATTGTCTTCTTTATAATATTCATCCAAATTTGATAAGGGACCTTTATCTAAAAAAAACTGATATTGATCTTTTGTATCTAGTTTTGGCATTGAATACCAAGACTTTGTTACCGGTTTTGTTTTTTCATAACCAAATACAGCCGTAGCCCTCCAGTAGCTCAATAAATAAGCACCATTATGGTGAAAGTCATCAAAATAAAAATCTCCAATACAAGCTTGTGGTGATACAGCTTTTAATGCAGGGTGTGCATCTAATAAAGAATAAGTTGCGTAAAAACCAGGGTATGAAATGCCCCAAGTTCCAACATTTCCATTATTGTTTTCAACATGATTAATTAACCACTCTATAGTATCGTAGGTATCGCTTGCTTCATCAACTTGATTCCCTTTTTTATTAGGAATGTACGCACGCATATTATCATAAACTCCTTCACTATTCCAACGGCCTCTAACATCTTGGTAAACAACAATGTTACCTTCTTTCATTAAAAACTCATTAGGTGCAATTTTACTTTTATGTTCGCCTGCACCATAGGGGCGGCAACTGTAAGGAGTTCTTTTTAGAAGTATAGGATATTCTACAGTAGTATCCTTAGGAGAATAAACAACGGTGTGCAGCTTGATTCCATCACGCATTTCGATTGAATATTCTACTTTTAAATAGTTATCCTTTACATAGGTATCTTCTTCTTCTTGCCCAGTAACAACAAAAGCTGACAATAATAAAAATAGTAGATACCAAGATTTATTTAAAAACCCCTCCATCTATTTAAAGTTACCAATTCCTTCTACCAACCATTCTTTATATTCTTCAATATCTGGCGTGTAACCAATTGGTGGGTTTAAATTTTCTTCCTCTAAACTCATTAAAACATAATAAGGTTGAGCATTTGCTTGGTAATTTTTTATTTGAAAATCACTCCATTTATTACCAATTGACCTAATACGTTTTCCTGTGGTCTCACTTGTGTACTGTTCGCTTTCTGGCAATGCACGTTTATCATCTACATACAATGAAATTAAAACAATATCTCTATTTAAAATCCCTAATATATGTGGGCTTGCCCATACTCTTTCTTCCATTTTTCTACAGTTTACACAAGCGTAACCAGTAAAATCTATAAGAATTGGTTTATTCACCTTTTTAGCATAAGCCAATCCAGTTTTATAATCATTAAAAGCAATAATATCATGAGGTCCAAGTTCAGAGCCTTCTGGCATAGTTCCTTCTGAAGTCACTCCTCCTCCATTACTCAATTTAGTATAACCAACACCATAAGGTGCTTCACTATAATTTAATGGTGGTGGGAAACCACTAATTAATTTTAAAGGTGCTCCCCAAATACCCGGAATTAAATAAATTGTAAAAGCCAATACTAACAATCCAAGAGATAATCTACCTACTGAAATATGATTCTCATTACCATCATGTGGTAATTTAATTTTACCAAAGAGATAGAAAGCAAGCGTACCAAATACTGCAATCCAAATAGCTAAGAACAATTCTCTTTCTAACCAATGTAATTGAAGTACTAAATCTGCATTTGATAAGAATTTAAATGCCAATGCCAATTCTAAGAATCCTAAAAATACTTTAACGGTATTTAACCAACCTCCAGACTTCGGAAGTGAATTCATCCAACCTGGGAACATTGCAAACAGTGCAAAAGGCAATGCGATTGCTAATGAAAAACCAAACATTCCAACAATTGGAGCAATACCTCCTTTTGATGCAGACTCCACTAAAAGTGTCCCTACAATAGGTCCTGTACAAGAAAATGATACGATAGCCAATGCTAATGCCATAAAAAAGATTCCTACAATACCGCCTCTATCGGCTTGACTGTCTACTTTATTAGACCAAGATTGTGGTAATGTTATTTCGAAGGCTCCTAAAAAGGAAACCGCAAATATTACTAATAACAAGAAGAAGATTACATTAAACCAAACATTGGTAGATAGTGCATTTAATGAATCTGCACCAAATGCTCCTACAATTACCGAACCTAATAAAACATAAATTATAACAATAAAAACTCCATACATAATGGCATTTTTAATACCCGCCGCACGGTTTTTACTTTGTTTGGTAAAGAAACTTACTGTTAATGGAATCATTGGAAAAACACAAGGAGTCAATAATGCTGCGAATCCAGATAAAAAAGCAATAAAGAATATTGTCCATAATCCTTTTGATTCTGAACTGCCTGAATCCTCCTTCTTAGTTTCTTCTACTTGAGTTTTCTCTTTTTCTTTAGAAGCATAAGCATCCCAATCATCATAATTATCTATAAACGTTACTTTATTTGCTGCTAAATCAAAAACAATATAACGCTCTTCATTTAAACAAACGTCAATACAAACTTGATAATAAAGGATCGATTTAATCACTTTTACATCAGGATTAGAAAGCTTCACTTTTTGTGTTAGGATTGCTATTTCTTTAAAGAATATTTCATCAAATCCCCAAGTTTCACTAAATTCTCTATGAGTTTCACTTTCTTCTAAAGGACCGTCTAAAGTAAAATCTTCATCCAATTTTTTAAAATCCATAAATAAAGGAAGTGGCCCTAAACCATTTTCTAAATCCTCTGGAGTATGTTGAGAATACACATGCCATTTATCATCAATATATCCCGTAACAGAAATTTCATAGTCGGTATCCGATATTTTTTTAACGGAGCCTTCCCACTCTAATGGGTTTTTAATTTCTCCCAAACCTTGGCCGTCGATCATTGGGGTGTCTTGGGCGTATGAATTAAATAATACGAGTAAAAGGCTAAATAAAAGGGATAACTTTTTCATAGGTTATTTTTGTAAATAGGTAATTCTTAATATTTTTTTAGTTTGATTATCAATTTTAAATCTATTGTCAGACCGCATTCCTACTACCCAAACAATTTTATTATCAGATAATAAAACCCAAATTTTTTCTTTCGCGACCAAAGATAGCTTTTCATCTTTAAAAAACTTACTTAATTTCTTCTTTCCTTTCATTCCGAAAGGAAAAAAATAGTCACCTTCTATCCATTTTCTTAATTTTAAAGGAAAAACCAACTTATTGCTGTCTAAAAATACAGTATTCGGTAAAAACTGGGAAATTTCTTCAACATCTTCAATCTTCAGTATTAAAGGATTTTCAATAAGTTTATCTGCTTTATTTATCAGAAAACATTCTTCCTTTTCTGATTTAGATTTTTCAATTAATAATAAAGAATAACGGTTTTTAATTAGTCGATAATTTTCAGAAAAAACTTGTTTTCCACTTTGAGCACTCATTAATTTTGAAATATCCTCCCAAGCTTTAAAACCAAAAGGATATAAAAGCTCAAACAATAATGCGTCGGTATTTGGCAAGTCTTGTAGTTTTATTAAATCTATTTCAAAACCATCATCCGTTTCGATTAAGACCAAATTCTTAATCAATACCATATAATCATGGACTAAAGACAAACTTTCTTGCAAATGTTTTTGTGTTTGCTGAAAACCATTTAACAGGTTAGCATCCGCTTCTTTTAACTTCGGTATTACCTCTATACGTAATTTGTTTCGTAAATAATCGGTTGTTTTATTGCTACTATCTTCTCTCCATCTTATATTTTTCTCCTGAGCATATTTCAAAATTTCTTCTCTAGGAAAATTTAATAAAGGACGAACAACCTTCTCGTTTAATTTTGGAATTCCAGTCAAACCCCTTAATCCGGTTCCTCTTGAAAGATTAATCAAAAAGGTTTCTAAATCATCATCCAAATGATGAGCTGTTAGTAAATAATCGAAAGAATGTTCTTTACAAATTTCATCAAACCATTGGTAACGCAAATTACGGGCTGCCATTTGGGTTGAAAGCTTATGCTTTATTTTATATTCTGTTGTATTGAATTTTTTATTAAAAATGGGGATGGATAGCTTATCGGCTATTGAAATCAAAAATATTTCATCTTGATCACTTTCTTTTCCTCTTAAAGAAAAGTTACAATGTGCTAAAGAAATATTATAATTCAATTCTTTAAACAATCTTGATAACACCACACTATCCAAACCGCCACTACAGGCGATTAAAATTTTCTTCCCTTTTAAGAAAGAGAATTTGCTGGTTACATGATGATTAAAACTATTTAACAAGGCTTGTTTTTTCTTAATAAACAAATATATAAAACATAGCTCAACACCTTTATAAACAAAGAGTTTTATTATTAATTTAATTCTCTAAAGCTTCTCTCATTGCTTTCGCTTTTATAAGGCATTCTTCGTATTCTTTTTCAGGAATGGATTTGGCAGTTATAGCTCCTCCTACTGAGAAACTTACGTATTTATTCTTTAAACTATAAAGTATGCTTCTAATAATGACATTAAAATCAAAATCCCCTTCTGGAGTAAAATAACCCACTGCTCCGCTATAGAGTCCTCGTTTGGCATCTTCAAATTCTTCAATGATATTCATTGCCGATATTTTTGGAGCTCCCGTCATACTTCCCATCGGAAAGGTTTCTTTAATAATTGAAACAGGCGAAATAGCATCCTCTACTTGGCAGGTGATGGTAGAAATCATTTGATGAACTTGAGCAAAACTATACACCTTACAAAGCTCCTCTACCTTAACCGAACCTTTTTTTGCAAACTTTGATAAATCGTTCCGAACCAAATCGGTAATCATAATATTTTCGCTTCGTTCCTTTGGATCCTTTTCAAGCTGCAGCTTTAATTTTTCATCCTCAATCTTATTGGGATGACGCTTAGCGGTACCCTTTATAGGTTGCGATATAATAGTGTTCCCATTTTTACTAATATATCGCTCTGGTGAAGCTGATAAGGAATACAACTCCCCTAATTTTAAATAGGTAGCAAAAGGCGGCTTTGAAATATCATTTAAATGAATAAATGTTTTAACTGTATCGATTTCTGTGTTTTCTGAATAAAACTCTTGGCAGAAATTTGCTTCATAAATATCGCCTCTATGAATGTGTTCTATTATTTTGGCTAGTTTACTAAAGTAGCTGTCTTTTGAAGTTCTTAAATGAATTTTTGCAGGTGACTTATCTAAAGGGTCGTAAGTAATCACCTCTTGATTTAATATTTCTTGCCAATCGGGTTCCAACTCATCATCTACAAAATTGAGGTATTTTATCTCTACTTCATTATCTGAAAACAAAAATATTTTTTTAGGCTGAAAAAAGTATAAATCTGGAAAATGCAAGCCATCAAAATTATTAGATTTTAATCGCTCCACATCATTTTTTAAATCATAGGTCAGATAACCAAACAACCAATCTTTAGTTTTTGATTGATATTCTTCTAATTTCTCAAATGCTTGGTGATGATCTGTTTTTATCGCTGTAAAAGCATCTACAGCAAGTATGGCTTTGTATTTAGATTGGTTTTGAAGATTGCTTTCCATATTAGAATCCAACCAAGCTACCTCATCAAATTGCTGAGACCAAAAAAGTATTTTACTCTTTAATTCTTCTGTAAAATCAACTGTATGCTTTTTTATAAATCTCATTAAAAATGACCAAGAAACAATTATAGGGTAAATATATTGTAAACTTAAAAACCCACCTAAAATATTTAACAAACAAAAAATGCTACCTATTAAAGAAGCATTTTTATATTTTCAATTTATAATTTAATTTTTAATCAATTTTTGGGTTCCACTACCCTTATCGGTTTCAACAACTACAAAGTAAATTCCTTCAGCCAATGAAGAAGTGTCAATACTATTTGGATTGGTAGCTCTCAAAATACTTTTTCCAAGAACATTATAAATCACAATGTTTTTTATGTTTTCATTTGATTGAATATGCAGAACCTCTTTTGAAGGATTTGGATAAAGTATAAAATCATTTTTAAGGAAGTCATCATTACTCAAAATAATAAATTCATCTTCATATTCAATGTCATCTAAATACATTTCGTTATTTATGGATCTAGAGAAAAACTCCATACCTCCTAAATTTGTTGATGAAGTTCCATTTTCATCAGTAAATGGTGTTCCTGCTGATAACACATCCACGCTATCAACATTAAACTGCCAAGTAGCTAATGATATCCCTGAATATATATCCCAATTCATGACGATTCGAAACCACTCATTATGGGGGAAATTAAACGAAATATCTCCTAAATAGGTGTTTTCAATGACCCCGATTCCTGGGCTAGTCAGATTTTTATTAAAATAAATTCTAGAAAAAGGAGTGTCAATACTAACAGGAACTTCTTGTTGCAATAAATAGGATGCTTCTTTTCCTTCAGGGATGTAAATCCAAAAATCCAAAAACCATCTCCCAAATATTTTATTTCCTAAATCCAAAACAGCTCTTGTTGTGCCATCTCCTGGAATTAATCCCGATAAAAGGCCTCCATGTGCTTTTACCGAAGAAGACATTAAGCTACAACCTTCTCCGCCTCCACAACCTGCATCGGTCCAATAGTTTTCGCTTATGGGTTCGCCATCGTTATAGCTTTCCATATCGTCAGTAAATTGTGCTTGTAAATTGAGTGCACAAAGAAATAGCACTCCAATAATGAAGTAATTTTTTATCATCGCCATAATGATTAAGTTAGTTATTAAAGGTACAAAAAAAATCCACACCTTTTAGGGTATGGATTTTAATTAATATATTTATTTACAATAGTTTAGCTATGTAAAGGTCTGTTATCGGTTGCAGCCAATGCAGCTTCTTTCACTGCTTCTGCATAGGTTGGATGCGCATGACTCATACGAGAAATGTCTTCTGCACTTGCTCTAAATTCCATCGCTACTACTGCTTCGGCAATTAGATCGGCAACACGTGCACCTACCATATGTACTCCTAAAACCTCATCGGTTGTAGCATCACTTAATATTTTTACAAAACCATCAGTATCTCCACTCGCTCTAGATCTTCCTAATGCACGCATCGGAAATTGTCCAGACTTATAAGTAACACCACTTTCTACTAATTGCTCTTCTGTTTTTCCAACTGAGGCAACTTCTGGCCAAGTATAAACAACTCCTGGTATTAAATTATAGTCGATGTGTGGTTTTTGTCCTGCTAAAGTTTCAGCAACAAAAACACCTTCTTCTTCCGCTTTATGAGCCAACATAGCTCCTTTAATTACATCGCCAATAGCATAAATGTTCGAGAGGTTGGTTTGTAAGTGATCGTTCACTTCAACTTGTCCTCTTTCATTAATCTTAATACCTGTATTTTCAGCTTTTAAACCATCGGTATAAGGTCTACGTCCCACAGAAACCAAACAATAATCTCCAGTGATGGTAACCTCTTGATCTTTTTTATCGGTTGCAGTTACGCTAACTTCATTTCCTTTTTTAGATACTCCAGACACTTTATGAGAAAGGAAAAACTTAACTCCTTGTTTCTTTAAAGATTTGGTCAATTCTCTACTTTGAGCTTTATCCATCGTTGGTATGATGCGGTCCATATACTCAATTACAGAAACCTCAGCTCCCAAACGACGGTATACTTGTCCTAACTCCAAACCAATAACTCCTCCACCAATAACTACTAAGTGTTTAGGAATTTCTTTTAGTTTTAAAGCTTCGGTAGAAGTAATGATTCTATCTTTATCTATAGTGATAAACGGCAAGCTTGAAGGTTTAGAACCTGTCGCTATGATTGTATTTTTAGCTTCAATTTCTTCAGAAGAACCATCTTCCTTAGTAATGGTAATATGGGTTGCATCTTTAAAGCTTCCAAAACCATTAAGAACTTCAATTTTATTCTTTTTCATTAAGAAATCAATACCTGAAGTTGTTTGCTCCACCACTTGGTCTTTACGAGCAATCATTTTCTCCAAACTGACTTTTACATCACCTGTAATCTCTATTCCGTGATCTTCAAAATGTCTTAAAGCATCATCGTAATGATGTGAAGAATCAAGCAAAGCTTTACTCGGAATACAACCTACGTTAAGGCAAGTGCCACCAAGGGTGTTATATTTTTCAATTAAAGCGGTTTTCATTCCTAATTGTGCGCAACGAATTGCGGCAACATATCCTCCAGGACCAGAGCCTATTATGGCTACATCGTATGAATTCATAAAGTGTATTTTGTTTTAGCGATTGCAAAGATAATTAATTGCCCAATGAATTAAGAATTTAGAATCTGAATTCATCCAATAAAATAAAAATAGTTTGATTATAAATTTAGTAGTTTTGCAAGATGATTAAAGAGCTACAGCTTCGAGTTACTATAAATGAAGAAAAACAAGAAGGTATTCTGCTTAAAAAAGTGAATCGTAAATTAAGATTAAACAAATCTGACATTAACGGCATTAAAGTGCTTCGAAAGTCTATTGATGCTAGAAAATCCCCCATTGTCTTTAATTATAAAGTTGCCGTTTTTATTAAAGAAAAAATGCCAGAAACTTCTAATTATATTTTTGAATATAAGGATGTTTCGAAAGCAAAAGAAATACACATTATCGGTTTTGGGCCTGCAGGAATGTATGCTGCTTTGCGCTGTATCGAATTAGGTTATAAGCCCATTGTATTAGAACGTGGAAAAAACGTTCAAGACAGACGTCGAGATTTAAAAGCCATCAATCAAGATCATATTGTTAATGAAGATTCCAATTACTGTTTTGGTGAAGGTGGTGCGGGAACTTATTCCGATGGAAAGCTATATACCCGAAGTTTAAAAAGAGGGGATGTTAGAAGGATTTTTGAAAACTTGGTATTTCATGGAGCAACCGATCAAATTTTAGTAGATGCCCACCCACATATCGGTACCAATAAACTACCAAAAGTAGTAAAGAACATTCGTGAGACTATATTAAATCACGGTGGCGAAGTACATTTTGAAACTAGGGTTATAGATTTTGTTATTAAAAACAATCATCTAAAAGCCATTCAGCTTAATAATGGAACTGAAATGACGGTTGAAAAAGTGATTTTAGCAACGGGACATTCTGCTCGTGACATCTATTATCTACTTCATAAAAAAGACATCGCTTTAGAGGCAAAGTCATTTGCTATGGGAGTACGTGTAGAGCATCCACAACATATTATTGACTCCATACAATACCATTGTGAAGGTAAAAGAGATGAGTTATTACCTGCTGCTGCTTATAGTTTGGTACAACAAGTTAAAGACCGTGGAGTCTATTCATTTTGTATGTGCCCAGGAGGCTTTATAGTTCCAGCAGCAACCGCTAATGGAGAAGTAGTAGTTAACGGAATGTCTCCCTCAAAACGGAACAACCTGTATGCAAATTCTGGGATTGTGGTGGAAATTAATGTTCATAAAGACCTTCCAAAATACAATCATTTTGGAGTTTTAAAAGGTTTGGAGTATCAAAAAAATCTTGAAAAATTAGCTTTTACTGCAGGCGGAAGAACACAAACTGCCCCTGCACAAAGAATGACTGATTTTGTAGAAGGAAATCTATCTAACGATCTAAATAGCACTTCTTATCAGCCGGGTTTAAAATCGGCTCCTTTACACTCTCTGTTGCCTAAAATTATTGGCGGAAGATTGCGTACTGGATTTAAAGAATTTGGTAATAAAATGAAAGGTTATTATACCGAAGAAGCCAATGTAGTTGGAGTAGAATCTAGAACTTCCTCTCCGGTAAGCATTCCTAGAAAAGAAAACCTAGAGCACACTCAAATAGAGGGCTTATATCCTTGTGGAGAAGGCGGAGGTTATGCAGGCGGTATTGTATCTGCAGCAATGGATGGAGAACGCTGTGCCGAAGCTGCTATAAAAGGGTTATGAGGTATTAGGTAAAAAATCATTCTCTCATTAAATCCTAACAGCTTTCCATTCCTGGAAAAGCCAACATCTCTCCCATTCCTACTGTAAATAACCAGTTACCATAGAGTGCATGTTCCACACTTACTAATAAAGTAGATTTGGATTTATAGTAGGTATAGGCAAAAAGCAATCCTCCTATAAATGTCAATACAATAACTAAGGTATTTTTAAAAAATAAATGAGCCAATGAAAATAAAATGGCATTGACAAAAATCAATAATTTTTTATTCTGAAAAAGCGCCTCATACCTAGCAAAAAAGAAAGTTCTATAAACGATTTCCTGTGGCCAAACTGAAAGCAAAGTATATACTCCCAAAATTGAAACCCACATTAAAGGTTTGTTTTTAATCACACAAAACAATTTGTTAGCATCCATCAAGAATACATAAAGACTCGTTATAAGAATGACTCCTAAAAACAGTAAGCCTATTCTTTTCCAAAATCGAGACCACTCAACACGAATACTCGTTTTAAAGGATATTTTTTCAAAACGAATTAACACCACAGCGATGTATACAAATCCTAATAAAATTAAAATTGCTTTCAATATAAGAGAATAGGAAAAAACGAGGCTAATAGGTAGCAACACAAATAATAGTAATAGCTCGGAAGCTAAATAGGTTCTGCTTTTCATAAATCAAGAGAGATTGCTGTGGTATGTTTCACTTCACTAATCATAAAGGTACTGTGGGTGCTTCCAATATGGTTGATCGAAGTTAATTTTTTAACCATAAATTCTCTAAAGGCTTCCATATCTTTCACCAGAACCTTTAATAAATAGTCGTAGTCACCACTGATATGATAACATTCTAAAACTTCATTTAGTTGAGTTACCTCTTTTTCAAATTTCATGACATAATCTTTAGAATGTTGCACCAACTTAATATGACAAAAGGCTACAAAACCCAGGTTGACTTTGTTTTTATCTAATAAGCAGACACTCTTTTTAATCACTCCTATCCTTTCAAGTTTCTTGATGCGTTCATAAACAGCAGTCACTGAAAGATTTAATTTTGAAGACAATTCTTTATTGGTTTGCTTGCTATCCTCCTGAAGGTAGCCCAATAATTTTTTATCGATAACATCTAAAGCTGTCTCTTATACACATCTGACGCTGCCGACGATCTACTCTGTG
>OJDV01000638.1_pt1 | contig 11876 bp, 12 predicted proteins | sample 1592911 | NCBI WGS metagenome assembly OJDV01 (sample SAMN05416860, study PRJEB24817) | seawater metagenome | isolation source: Sea water | place: Canada:Atlantic | collected 2013-11 | reverse complement strand
TCTACACAGAGTAGATCGTCGGCAGCGTCAGATGTGTATAAGAGACAGCAATGGTTCCAAAAAGCTTGTTAAATGGTAACCCTTCATATTTGCCTAACAATGCTGGTCTAGTAACTTCTCCTAATCTTGGCAGTGCTAAATTTGCCACATACCCAATCATTACGGTAAAAAAACTATTCCAAAACCACGGTGTTTTCCCAAGCGGTTGAATAGTATATTTCCAACGAATAGCTCGACTCATATGACTCAACACGCCAAAAACCATAGACAGAATTATCCAAAAATAATTTGCACTTGAAAAAGAGATATGTAGTTCTTGTTTCTCCTGATCGGTCAAATCTTTAAAAACGTACCAAATTAAGAATGCTCCAAATGCCAACGGCAGAGCTACTTTTAAAAAAGAGATAATAGATTTCAAATAATTTGTTTTATAAAGCGAATTTAGGGATTTAATGACAAATTATCGATTAACCTTACGCCCTCTAAATGAACAACAACAAAAGCTCTTGGGCAAGTAGTTTCTTCCCATTCTTCTACCCTCTCAAATGTTTCTTCGTCTACTATTTCAAAATATTCCACTTCACAGTTTTGATTCAATTTTGCAATAGCATGTTCAACTAAAGTTTGAGGATCAAAGATTACAACATTGTTTCTGCAAAAATTTAATGTCGCATAAATCTCAGCCGCAGTCAAAAGCGCTTTCTCCGTCAATCTCAAATTTCTTGAACTTAAAGCCAATCCTCTTCCCGACCTAACCGTATCACAACCTACGATTTCAATTGGAAATTGTTCTGTTGTTCTCAACCATTTTATTATTGATAATTGTTGAAAATCTTTCTCTCCGAAGTAAGCTTTTTGTGGCATTATGGCTAAAAACAATTCCTTCACAACAGCTGCAACACCTTCAAAATGTCCCGGTCTATGCTGGGCCTCCATTACTGTCCCTAATAAGCCAAAGTCATAATAATTAGCTCCAACTCCTTCATAAAAAGCCTCTGCTTCAGGGGCAAAAACAATATCACAACCCTCTTTTTCCAAAAATTGCAGATCCTGCTCAAAAGTATCTGGATACTTATCTAAATCTTCCTTTTTGTTAAATTGTAATGGATTCACAAAAATGGAGCAAATTGTCTTATCGTTTTCAATTAACGAACGACGAACCAATTGAAGATGCCCTTCATGCAATGCTCCCATTGTAGGAACAAGACCAATAGTGTAGCCTTTGCTTTTCCAAGATTGAACAACTGCCTTTACTTTACCTTTAGTTTTTAATATTTCCATCAACTTATATTGGTCCAAAAATAGTATTTACCTGCAAATCTCAACATTTTCAGGCTTTAACTAAGTTAAAGACTTGCGTATGTCCTTTATTTTTACGTAATTTTGTAGAGCTTTAATAACTAATATGCCATTTATGAGTAAGAAAAGAATTCTTTACATCTCTCAAGAAATTACTCCTTATTTACCCCCTAATCATCTTTCTAACATAGGTAGAAATTTACCACAACACATTCAAGAAAAAGGCAAGGAAATAAGAACATTTATGCCAAAGTTCGGGTGTATTAACGAAAGAAGAAATCAGCTTCACGAAGTGATTCGTCTTTCCGGTATGAATCTAATAATTGATGACAATGATCATCCATTAATAATTAAAGTTGCTTCAATTCAACCAGCAAGGATGCAAGTTTACTTTATTGATAATGAAGATTATTTTCAAAGAAAAGCAATTTTGAAGGATGGGGATGAGAACTTCTTTGAGGATAATGATGAAAGAGCAATTTTCTTTTGCAGGGGCGTTTTAGAAACTGTGAAAAAATTAGGCTGGGCTCCAGATTTAATTCACTGTCATGGTTGGATGACAAGTCTGATCCCTTTATATCTTAAAACATCTTATAAAGACGAGCCACTTTTTGAAAAATCTAAAGTCATTACTTCCATTTACAACGATTGTTTTGAAGGAAGTTTGGATGTTAACTTCTCGAAAAAAGCGCTGATGGATGGTGTTTCTGAAGATGATTTAAAAAACTTTGTTACGCCAACTCATTCGAGCTTATGTTCAGCTGCGGCTTCTTGGTCAGACGGTGTTATTGTTGGTGAAGAAGGTGCAGAAAAAATAATTGAAAATGTTGATAGGCCAACATTACAATATCAAGGTGTTGATTACGTTGATGCCTTTGATGACTTCTATGAAGAAATATTATCGGAAGAAGAAGTATTGGCAGAATAATTTCATGAAAAAAAACAACCCATTTAATAGAATGCGGAAAGTGTTAATCCTTTCCGCATCTTTTTTGTTTATGCTCCAAGCGTGCAAAAAAGACGGAGTACTATTTCCAGATTTTGAAGAGAAGACAACTTTTTCTTTTTTTAGCGATACCACAACTCTAGTAACTAGCACCCGAATAGGTGATCGTGTGCTAGCAGATAAAATTTCTACCGGTTTAATTGGAGAATATAGGGATTCTTCATTTGGATATACCACTTCTAGCATTCATATTCAACCAGTTATATCTTCAAATGCTCTGGAGTTTAGCGATAGTTCAGAAACAGTTAAGGTAGACTCCGTTATTTTAAGCTTAGAATACGGTGGCAATTCTGGCGACACTAGCTATTATGGAGACACCAGTATTGCTCAAACATTTGAAGTATTTCGAATAGATCAAGAACTATTTGACACAACAAACTATTACTCAGATGCCAATATAGCTGTAAAATCAACACCACTAGCTTCTTATAGCTTCAATCCAACTCCAACAAAAGAGGTAGTGATTTACCAACCCAATAATGTAGGAATTGTTGATACAGTTACCGTAAGCTCTCAAATTCGAATAAATTTAGGGAATACGTTAGGGGATGAAATTATTGCAAAGCAAGGAAGTGAAGAATTAGATAACAGCGCAAATTTTGTAAAATTTTTCAAGGGTCTAAAAATCAAACCTGTTAGCAATCCAAATATTTCAGATAACGAAGCGGCTATTTTATACTTCAGATTGACCGCGACCAATACAAAAATGACCATCTACTATACTGTTACTGATTCAGCCAATACAACTACTCAAAAAGCAGTTGATTTCCCTGTCAATACAAACAGTGTAAGATTTAATACATTTGAGCACGATTACACTGGTAGCGCTGCAGAAACAGCCTTACAAACTCAAAATTCAAATTTAGCTTATGTTCAAGCAATGGCAGGGCTGGAAACAACCATTAAATTTCCTGATTTAAAAGAACGTCTTGGCGGAAAAATTATAGTAAATAAAGCGGAGCTTATTATTCCCGCGGCAAACGGGAGTTACTCTAACAATGTAGGTAAGGCAGATAAGTTAATTGTTGCCTCAAGAAATGATGTTGATACATTACAGTTTATACCAGATGCTTTATTGAACGCTGAGTTTTTCGGTGGAGAATTTGACGAAAATAATAACGAATACAAATTCAACATTTCGAGATACTTACAAAGTTACCTAAACGGTAATGAGAATGACAATGGTTTAACTTTGTTAGTCTCTGGAAGCGCAGTGAAAGCGGAAAGAGCCGTAATTTTTACAGAGAATAGCAGCGGCAACAAAATTAGATTAAACTTATATTATACTAATATTCAATAAGAATGTGTGGAATTGTAGCATATATAGGGCATCAACAAGCCTACCCTATTGTTTTAAAAGGGTTAAAAAGATTAGAATATAGAGGATACGATAGCGCTGGTGTTGCTTTACTTGACACTGACTTGAATATCTATAAAAAAGCAGGTAAAGTATCTAACCTAGAGAATTTTGCTGAAGACAAAAACTTGAACTCAACTGTCGGCATTGGTCACACAAGATGGGCAACCCATGGAGCGCCTAACGACGTAAATGCACATCCTCATAAAAGTGGAAATGATAGGTTAGCAATTATTCATAATGGTATTATTGAAAATTATGACGCTTTAAAGAAAGAGCTCATAAAAAGAGGCCACATATTTGAAAGCGATACAGATACAGAAGTATTAATTCATTTGATTGAAGAAATAATTGCAAAAGACAATGTTTCTTTAGAGGAAGCAGTGAGATATTCTTTAAATGAAGTAATTGGTGCATATGCAATAGTTATAATTGACAAGGAAAATCCAAATAAATTAATTGCTGCAAGAAATAGCAGCCCACTTGTAATTGGAATTGGTAAAGAGGAGTTCTTTGTGGCTTCGGATGCAACACCAATAATTGAGTTTACTAAAAATGTAATCTACCTTGACGATGAGCAGGTTGCTATTATTGAAAGAGGACAGGAAATTAAGATTGTTGACATAGCAAATAAACAAATTACTCCTATGATTCAGGAGTTGGAAATGAATTTGGAAGCTATAGAGAAAGGGGGCTATGAGCATTTCATGTTAAAAGAAATCTACGAGCAACCTCAATCCATTCGGGCGAGCATGTTGGGCCGATTAAACTCTGTGACAGGTGAAGTTACGTTGGGAGGAGTTGAAGAGTTTGAAGCGAAATTCATGAATGCGGATAGAATAATTTTTGTAGCTTGTGGAACATCTTGGCATTCTGCTTTGGTAGGAGAATACATGATTGAAGACTTAGCTAGAATTCCTGTTGAGGTTGAATACGCTTCTGAATTTAGATACAGAAACCCTATTCTTTCTGAAAAAGATATTGTGATTGCCATTAGTCAGTCCGGCGAAACAGCTGATACTTTAGCGGCATTAGAGCTAGCAAAAGAAAAGGGAGCAACCATCTATGGCATTTGTAATGTGGTAGGATCTTCTATTGCAAGAGCAACAGATGCTGGATCATATACTCATGCAGGCCCTGAAATTGGCGTAGCTTCTACAAAAGCATTTACTGCTCAGATTACTATTTTAGCTTTAATGGCTTTAACCCTAGCCCAGAAGAAAGGAAGTATAACCAAAACTCGCTACCAGGAATTAACCAATCAGTTAAATGATATTCCTAGACTTGTGGGAAAAGTTCTAGAATCTAATGAGCAAATTAAATACATTGCGGAGCAATATAAGGACGCTGCAAACTTCTTATACTTAGGAAGAGGGTACAATTTCCCTGTTGCTCTTGAAGGTGCTTTAAAATTGAAAGAGATCTCTTATATACATGCAGAAGGTTATCCAGCTGCTGAAATGAAACATGGCCCTATTGCATTAATTGACGAGAACATGCCAGTTGTTGCTATTGCAACAAGAATAGCTAACTATCAAAAGGTAGTGAGTAATATTCAAGAGGTGAAGGCTAGAAATGGAAATATTATTGGAATTGTAACAGAGGGCGACGAAGCCATTAGAGCAATATCTGAACATGTTATTGAAATTCCAGCAACAGATGAGTTCTTAGACCCGCTAATTTCTGTAATACCACTACAGTTGCTGTCTTACCATATTGCAGTTATGAGAGACTGTAACGTTGATCAGCCAAGAAACCTTGCAAAGTCCGTAACGGTAGAATAAAACATTTAAAATACATATAAATAAAAAAGGCTCGCAAAATGCGAGCCTTTTTTATTTCTTTACGTTAAGATTCAATACTAATCTACAATTATATCAGTCTTATACGTAGAATAATTAATTTTCAATGCATTTGCTTTTCTCAGTTCCTGCTTTACATCAGTTACAATTCCCATTTTCGCCTCTTTGTCAACCTTTAATGACCAGGTTAGATATGGAATTTCCTGAGGGTCATGACTCTCCTTCTCTCCTTCCACAAAGGCAATTATATCCCTCTTTGTAGCAAAAGCGTCGTTCAATTGAATTCTATCAGCTGTTCCATATGATCCTATAAATTTATCTTTTGGAGATCCAATATAAATATAGCTTACTAATGATTTCTTTTCGAGCTTATTTACCTCTGTCGCCTTAGGCCGAGTAACGTCAATTTTTAAATCAACTTCTCTCATCACAGTGGTTACCATAAAAAAGAACAACAACATAAAAACAATATCCGGAAGTGCCGCAGTATTAACGGCTGGTATACCTCCACCTGATTTCTTTCTAAATTTTGACATATCTTATTCTCCTACATTTTTAGGTTCCGCTTCAGAAATTCGTTGTGGATAAAACTTCTTAACCGCCTTTAACTGCTTCTTCGCAGTTGCTGATGACATTTTAATCTCATCTTCTAATTGCGAAATGGACTTCCCAAATTTACGCTGTGCATATTCCTCTCGAATATCATTATAAGCCCCAACTAATTCGTTTTGAACTTTGATGTACATCTCGTAAGAAGTTCCTCTGTCGTTCTGTAAGGAAACAATTTGTTTAGATACCATTACGTTCCCTAAGATAGGAACTTCAGTTAACACTCCTTCTGGCATCGATTCATCTTGAAATGTTGGATCACCAATAATGAATTCTTTAGCTTCTTCTCTTAATTTTGAAACCAACATTCGCTCTCCTTCAACAAGTAAATCGTTATTTGCATTCACCAATACTTGAAAAATATTTCTCTCCTTAATTTGTTTATTATCCTCAGGGAGATCTGTTTCAGGCATTGGAGGCAACTTACGGGTCAAACCAGTGTCAACATCCATTGTAGTGGTTACCAAGAAAAAGATTAAAAGTAAGAAGGCAATGTCTGCCATCGAACCTGCATTAATTTCTGGGGATGCTCTTCTTGCCATCTAAATTTTATTTAAAAATTTTCATAAATGCTGATGAAACAGTAGCTATGATTGCTCCAATTGCTAATATATAAAAAGCAACTAAACCTGTACTAACTAACTTTGATTCTTCAGAAGTTGATATAAACTTCGTATATTTTGGTAGCATTTCATCACCTGCTAATGCATATGATATTCCAAATACAACAACCAGAGCGCCAACTCCAATTAATGCGCTTTTTGCAGCTTTAGGGTCTTTGGTCAAAGCAATTATTGGGAATACTATAGCTGAAGCCGTGGCCAAAGCCATCAATATATAACACCAAGTCATTAACAATTCTGTATCTACCACTTCAAGGTAAAACAGAACACCCAAGAGTGCACTAATTCCCAGAAGAACGTAAAGTACAATAGGCAATATTTTTGATATTCCTTCTGACATAATTAAGCTTTTTTGTTTTTCAATTCGTGAGCAACTAATAAGTCAATTAAGTTAATAGATGCATTTTCCATATCGTTTACGATACTATCCACTTTTGCAACGATGTAATTATAAAATACCTGAAGTATAATCGCAACGATCAATCCGAATACAGTAGTTAAAAGTGCAATTTTAATACCCCCGGCAACCAATGATGGAGAAATATCTCCAGCTGCTTCAATTGCATCAAATGCTCCAATCATACCAATTACCGTACCCATGAAACCGAGCATTGGCGCCAAAGCGATAAATAATGAAATCCAAGATATTCCTTTTTCTAACTGTCCCATTTGAACACTTCCGTATGAAACAACTGATTTCTCAACCATTTCAACACCTTCATGACTTCTGTCAAGACCTTGATAAAAAATACTTGCAACTGGCCCACTTGTATTTCTACAAACTTCCTTAGCAGCATCAACTCCACCTGAATTTAAAGCATCTTCAACATTCGCCAACAATTTGGCAGAATTGGTAGTTGCCATGTTAAGGTAAATTATTCTTTCAATTACAATTGCCAAACCTAATATAAGACATAACAAAACAATACCCATAAATTCTGGGCCACCCTCTATAAACTTCTCCTTCAACACTTGGTGGAAAGATTTGTCAGCTTCTAATGCAGCAACAGCATCTGCTTCTTTTTTAGCCGCAACAGCATCTGCTTCTATACTTGCTGCTTTAGCAGCGACAGCGGCAGCCTCCTCGGCAGCTTTTTCGGCGGCCATAGCAGCAGAATCTACCATTTCAGTTGCAGCGTCATTGCCGTCTTCTCCTTGAGCTATTGCGCTGTTGCTAACTCCAAAAGTTAAAAAGGATGCAAGAGCAAATAAAGTAAGTAACTTTTTCATAAATTTAATAATTAGTGATTCAGATTTAATTTTAACGTTTAAATTTTTGCTGTTATTGTGTGCGAATTTAATAGTCTTTATGCAATTCTAATAATTTATTTTAAAATATTGCCCTTTCTGGACAAATTAACGTTGAGAAAAGAACTTTGTTGCTAAACCAAGAACTTTCCTTTTCTTCTCTCCAATTTGCTTAGAGGAAGGGATTATTTCGCTTCGCTACATGTGTTCGAAATCCTCCTTCGGATTTCTCGGAACGAACCTATGGACTCTCATCCCTTCGATACAATGGCGAAACGATTTAACATTTCAAATAAAGAACTTTCCTTTTCTTCTCTACAATTTGCGGAGAGGAAGGGATTCGAACCCCCGATACAGTTTCCTGTATATACACTTTCCAAGCGCACGCCTTAAGCCACTCGGCCACCTCTCCTTTGTTATCCTAAACTGGAAGCCCTAAAACAGCTTGCCAAATTAATAAATTTAATGGCTAAAATAGATGGAATACAATATTATCAAATTAATAATAATTGCAATCTAGGAAATCTCTCCTCGAATATTCTTGTCTAAATAGCTTCTTTTGTCAGCATCAGTCAATTCCTCGCAAGATAATAAATACATTAATTTCGTAATCGCTGCTTCAAATGTCATATCCTTTCCACTAATAACTCCCGCACGTTCTAAATGGACACCAGTTTCATATTTATTTTGAATTACGCTTCCTGTTGTGCATTGGGTAATATTTAATACAAATATTCCTCTTTCATTCAGTCGAGTAATCTCTTCCGAAAACCAAGTATCTGAAGGCACATTGCCACTTCCAAATGTTTCAAGAATTAATCCTTGTAAGTTTGGCAAATTAGCAATTGCAAGAAAGACATCTCGGCGCAAGCCAGGAAAGATTTTGATGGATGCAACATGATCGATAATGCTTTTTCTGGCAATCAATTTTTTATTCTCCCATTTTCGAATTGCAAAGCGATTGTACTTAATATGAACCCCAGCCTCTGCAAGTAAAGGATAATTTGGCGATTGAAATGCTTCAAAGTTCTCCGCACTAACTTTTGTTGTCCTATTTGCTCTGTAAAGTGAATATTCAAAATAAAGGGCAACTTCAGGAACGATTGGTTTACCGTTCTCTTTTGCAGCTGCAATTTCAATTGAAGTAATTAAATTCTCTTTACCGTCCGTTCGTATTTTTCCAATTGGCAACTGACTGCCGGTAAAGATAATTGGCTTATTAACGTTTTCAAGCAAAAAACTAATTGCCGAAGCGGTATACGCCATGGTGTCCGAACCGTGCATAATTACAAACCCATCGAAAGAATCATAGTTCGATTCCAATATTTCCAACAATTCTTGCCATACGACAATGTTCATATTAGAAGAATCTATTGGCTTTATTAGAGATTTAACCGTTATGTTGCAATCAAACTTTTTTAGTTCAGGGATCTCCTTTTCCAACTGTGAGAAATCAATTGGATGCAACGCTCCTGTTTCTGCATCTTCAACCATACCAATAGTCCCACCGGTATAAATCAATAATAATTCTGTCTGTGTACTCATGGTTGAAAAATTTCAAGTGCATTTTTAGTAGTTCGTTCTGCAACCTCAGCAATTGGAACCTTAAATATATCAGAAATCTTATCCGCTACCTTCAGTAAATAAACGCTCTCATTTCGTTTACCTCGAAAAGGAGTTGGTGCTAGATAAGGGGCATCCGTTTCTAAAACAATGTCATCTAAAGATATTTCTTTAACCACTTTATCTAATCCTGAATTCTTAAAAGTTACAACACCACCTATTCCCAATTTAAAATCGCCATAATCCAATATATGTTTAGCTTGTTCCAAAGAACCTGTAAAACAATGAAAAACACCTTTCATGTTTTTGTCATTCTCATCATCCATAATAGCTAAAATCTCATCAAACGCCTCTCTGCAATGAATGTCGATAGGTAAACTCAATTCTTTTGCCCATTGAATTTGTTTGCGAAATGCCATTTCCTGCTCCTTCTGGAAACTCCTATCCCAATAAAGATCTATGCCTATTTCACCAACTGCAATGTAACTATTTGTCTTTAACTCACGCTCGACTATTTCCAGCTCCTCCTCAACATTATCACCAACAGAACATGGATGCAGACCCATCATAGCCAAACAATTATCTGGAAATTTCTGCACCAGATTCTTCATCCCTTCGATAGAAGAAGAGTCTATGTTGGGCATAAAAAACTGTTTTACCCCTGCATCAATTGCAGCTTGAATTCTTTCGTCTCTATCCTCGTTAAACTTTTCAGAGTACAAGTGGGTGTGAGTATCTATTAAATGCATATTGCAAAAATAGGGTTTAGAATGTTTTCGATTCATTGAAATTCGAACTGAAACCATCTACTGAAATTCGTTTATTTTGCTGCAGTGAATAACACCGTCAAAATATTAATTATTCGTTTCAGTTCAATCGGAGATATTGTGCTTACAACTCCTGTGATTCGTTGCTTAAAAACGCAACTAGAAGGTGACATTGAGATTCATTACCTTACCAAGAAGATTTACAGTAGCCTACTTGAAAACAACCCATATGTATCTAAAATTCATTCAATTGAAAAAAGCACAAATGAAATAATTGAAGAATTAGAAAAGGAGAAGTTCGATTTTATTGTGGATTTGCATAAGAATTTACGATCTAGTAGGGTAAAGAAAAAATTAGACGGCCTTTCTCTTTCCTTCAACAAATTTAATTGGCAAAAATGGCTATTAGTTAATTTCAAGATAAATCGAATGCCCAAGTTTCACATTGTTGATCGTTACTTACAATCTGTCAAGGCTTTAGGTATTAAAAATGATGGTAAAGGGCTAGATTATTTTTTGCCAGAAGAAATTGAGGAGAAAGAATTTCTTCCAGCAAGTTTTCCTAAAACATATATTGCCCTAGTGTTAGGAGCAACTCATGCTACTAAACGCCTGCCAGATAATAAGTTCAAAGAATTAGTTACCCAATTAAATCAATCTATCGTATTAATAGGAGGAAAAGAAGACGCCAGCCTAGGTGTAGAACTTGAAAAAATTGATTCTGAAAGAATATTTAATGCGGCAGGAAAAATGTCATTAGATGAATCGGCAGTTTTATTAAAAAAAGCATCTTCAGTAATTACACATGACACAGGAATGATGCACATTGCAGCTGCCTTTCAGAAAAAAATTATTTCAATTTGGGGAAATACGGTTCCCGATTTCGGAATGTATCCTTACCTAAATGAAGAGCATAAAGAAAGCTACACTATTATTGAAAACAACAATTTAAGTTGTCGCCCTTGTTCAAAAATTGGATTCGATAAGTGCCCAAAAGGGCACTTTAAATGTATGGAGGAATTGGATTTAGATAATATTATTAACTTTTCAGTCAATAATTCTTAATAAATTGAAAACTAAAAAATTTATTTTTTTGTTACTAGTTCCTCTTTTGCTCTCGGTCGGGTGTAATAAAGATGACGAGATTGATTCAATAACACAAATCCTTCCCCTGGTCTCTGAAAATATAAGTTATTCGTTTTTCGTAGCTGGTCATACTTCTGGAAGTTCCCAAAACCATATCTATGGGTTACACTCCCCTTTTGTGCATAACATTCCATTTATAAATAACTATCCTAAAATGGATGTTGGGGTACTAACCGGAGATGTTGTCCCACAGCCCACTGTAGCATTCTGGGACTCGGCTCAAACCACGATAAATAAATTTAATGTTCCAATTCACATTGCCGCAGGGAATCACGATAAAGGGAATGAATTTTTAACCCGTTTTAATTCATATTATTATCACTTTACAATTCAAAATGATTTGTTTATTATTTTGTCCCCTACTAAGTGGAATATAGAAGGAAAACAGAAAGAATTTTTGGTTAAAACCATTCCTGTCTCTTATACACATCTGACGCTGCCGACGATCTACCCTGT
>OJDV01000637.1_pt1 | contig 11876 bp, 11 predicted proteins | sample 1592911 | NCBI WGS metagenome assembly OJDV01 (sample SAMN05416860, study PRJEB24817) | seawater metagenome | isolation source: Sea water | place: Canada:Atlantic | collected 2013-11 | reverse complement strand
ATCTACACAGAGTAGATCGTCGGCAGCGTCAGATGTGTATAAGAGACAGAGTCAGAAGAGATAACTTCACCTGTCTTATGGTGTTTCAAGAATTGATTAATGACTTTATCAGTTGATAACCAGCGTTCTAATAATTGAGATTGAAACTCTGTATAATCGCGAACCCCATTATTGAGAGTTGGGTACCTTACATTAGATGATAGGGCATGCAATGCATGTCCAAATTCATGGAAAAATGTTTCAGCATCGCTCCAAGAAATTAACACTGATTCACCTTCAGCTGGTTTAACATAATTCGAGTTGTTCGATGATAATACCGTTTGTTTACCAAGATACGTCGTATGTGAACGGAATGATCTGGCCCACGCACCCGAACGCTTTCCTTTTCGAGCAAACGGGTCTAAATACCACAAACCAACGTGATCATTGGTGGTTTTATCGGTGACTTCCCATACTTTTACATCTGGGTGATAAACCGGTACTGTGCCAACAGGTAAGGCTTTAAAATTAAAATTAAATAATTCACCAGCTACATAATGCAATGCCAATGTTAAGTTGTTCAATTCAAGGTATTGTTTGATTTCATTTGAATCGAGATCATATTTTTTCTTGCGTACCTTTTCAGCATAATATCGGTAATCCCAAGGCTGTATTGTAATGTTGTCTTGGTCTGCAATTTCTTGCATATCTGACACTTCTTCAGCCACTCGAGCAATCGCAGCAGGCCAAACAGCTTGTAATAAATTAAGCGCGTTTTCAGGAGTTTTTGCCATGCGGTTTTGTAATCGCCATTGTGCATAATTATCATAACCTAATAATCCCACACGTTGTTTCCTTAATTGAAGAATTTTAGTTATATTGGCATTGTTATCATAAGCATCAGCATTATCAGCACGTGAATAATAATTGTTCCACACTTTTTTACGCATCTCGCGGTTGTCTGAATAGGTTAAAAATGGTGCCATTGATGAACGGGTATTGTTCACCGCATACATGCCTGATTTGCCCTGAGCTTCAGCTGAGCTTGCGGCTGAATTAATATAGGACTCTGATAAACCAGATAATTGATCTTTGGTTAAGAAAGTCGGATAGTTTTCTTCATCATGAAGAATATTGTTAGAAAATTTCGTGTATATACCGGACAACTCTTTGTTGATGGCTGCATATTTTTCTTTGTCCTCATCATTCAAATCTGCGCCACTCATGGCAAAACTATCATAATTTAATTGAACAACACGTTGTTGATCTGCTTCTAATGGTTGGGTTAAGCTGTTTTGATAAACCGTTTTAACCCTTTGAAATAATTTAGGGTTTTGTTGAATTTTTGAATTCAATTCTGAAAATTTTGGTGCCATTTCTGACTGAATTGCCCTGAACTCTTCAGATGATACATTACTGCTCCATATGCTGTAATAAGTTTGAGCGCGATTTAATAACTTTCCAGATTTTTCATAAGGGACTATTGTGTTTTCAAATGTCGCTGGGGCAGTATTATTGACAATAGCATCAATTTCTTTCAAATTATCTTGCATGGCAAATTCTAATGCCGGTTTAATGTCTTCTAACTTCATCTTATTGAAGGCAGGAGTTCCACCGTAATCACCTGTCCATTCTTTTAACAATGGGTTGGTTTCTAAAATAGAAAGCTGTTTCTCTTGGCTTTCAGCCTGAACAAGTTCTGTTTGTTTTTTGACTGGGGCTTCTGCTGGTTTTTCAGTAGAACAAGCAGAAAGGAATAATATTAAAAGTAAGTTGAGATATTTTGTTGTTTTCAAAAGGCTATCCATTGGTAATAATTAACAGCGGATAGTACCAATTTTTTTTATAAATAACCAGTACCTATAGTCATACAATTCGACGATTTCTACAATAAATAGGGTTATGCCCAACAAAATGGATTAAATATAAAAGCCAAAATAATAAACGGCAGAAACAATATCTTAAGTAGCAGTAGAAAGATTCCACCAACTACCCCAAAAACCAATGCAAAAATAGCAAATATTAGAGCAAACAAAAAGACAAATGGGGAAAAAACAAAAACCATAACTATAAAAAGTACTTTCAATCCCAGCATCAATAATAGTATAGCAATAAAAATTTCCATGGTTCCTCCAAAATGTTAATGTTATTAGCATACCGAAAAAAAATAAAAATTTTAAGTGCTATTAGTCATTAGTTTTTATTATTAAATTCCATGGACTGCTTGCATTCATTGGCATTTCAGTTATATTCGTGGTTGCGAATTTATAAGTTTGAATCATCATGTCAGATAATAAAACATCCTTAACTCGGCGTGAGATAATAAAGCTCATGGGCTTAGGTACTGCTATGGCTAGCCTTCCTAGTTTGATATCTTGCCAATCTAAAAGCTTTACTAAAATTCCTGAAAATTTCTACAAGCTTCCCATTAATGGTCAAGCAAGAATTTTACACATTACCGATGTTCATGGACAACTGAATCCAGTATATTTTCGTGAACCTAATGTCAATCTGGGTGTTGGCGCTGCATTTGGTCGTCCTCCCCATGTTGTTGGCGATCAATTATTAAACCTGTTGAAATTCAATCCAAATTCAGCTGAATCCTATGTTTTTACTTATTTAGACTTTCAAAACTCTGCAAAAAAACTAGGCAAAACTGGTGGATATGCACAGATTAAAACCTTACTCGACCAGCTTCGTGAACAAGCAGGTGGAAAAAGCAATACACTGACCATTGATGGTGGTGATTTGTGGCAGGGCTCAGGTACATCCTTGTGGACACGTGGTGTTGATATGGTTGAAGCCTCTAATATTATGGGTTTGGATGTGATGGTAGGTCACTGGGAATTTACCTACCGAGAAAATGAAGTATTAAGTAATGTAGCACTTTTCAAAGGCGACTTCATTGGTCAAAATGTAAGGGTTAAAGAAGATTCGCTGTTTGATGAAGATTATGAAAAATTGGTCGAACGCTATGATGGCAGTGGCATGTATGATGAAGACAGTGGTCATGCTTTTCAGCCATATGTTATTAAACACATTAACGGTATACGCATTTGTATTATAGGACAAGCTTTTCCACGTACAGGTAATGCCAACCCACAAGAATTTTTCCCCGATTGGTCATTTGGGCTACGTGAAGCAGATATGATTGAATTAGTAGAGACCATCCAAATAGATGAAAGTCCAGATGCAATCGTATTATTGTCACATAATGGCATGGATGTAGACATTAAAATGGCCGAGCGGGTACCTGGTCTAAATGCCATATTTGGTGGGCACACCCATGATGGCATGCCTGAACCTGTCAAAGTAAAAAATGTATCAGGAAATACTTGTTTGGTGACTAACGCAGGATCAAATGGAAAATATGTGGGCGTGATGGATTTTAACCTAAAAGACGGCAAAATCATTGAAATGGAATACAACATGCTACCAATTATATCCAATTGGCTACCTGGCGATAAAGAAATGCAAGCCTACATCGATCAAATGAGGCAAACAATCTATGATGAGAACATCATTGAGTCACGTGCCAAAGACCGGTATTACAACCAAGATCGTGTGGGTAAAACCTATCAAGAAATTCTATCTGAAAAACTAGCTATTGCTGATCGACTGCTGTATCGCCGAGGGAACTTTATGGGCACTTGGGATCAAATATTATGCAATGCTTTGCGCGAAGAATATAAAGCCGATATATCGATGTCAGCTGGTGTGCGCTGGGGCGTTACGACCCTAAAAGGCGATTGGATTACAGTGGAAGATGTTATGAGCCAGTGTGCTCTAACATATGGAGAAACCTATGTCACAGAGATGACAGGGAAAAACTTTTTATCTACCATTGAAAGTGTAGCAGATAATTTATTCGATAAAGACCCCTATCTACAATCAGGGGGAGACATGGTGCGTTTAGGTGGTATGGATTTTACTATTGAGCCATCAAAACCGCTTGGTCAACGTATTACGGATGCCCGTTTAGACAATGGAGATACAATTGAATTAGATAAGACTTATAAAGTTGCTGGTTGGGCCAGCGTGAACAAAGCACCGGATGGTCGTTTGATGTGGGATGTTGTGAGGGATTATATTATCAACAACAAATCCTCTGATGGTATTCTGCGATTGCCAAAAATAAACCACCCAAAGATTATTGGTGTTACTGACAATCCTGGAATTGCTGATTATCCTGGAACCCTGATATAATTTCTAAAAACCATTAAAATCCAACCTGTCCCAGGTCCAATACAAGCCAATAAGGCTGATGGTTAACGATGCTGGAATTATAACAGCATTTCTGTACCAAGACTTGTCTCTTAACCAATAAGCGGCAAACACAAAGGCCATGGCAAGGATCGTTAGTTGTCCCAACTCTACGCCAACATTAAAAAAAATCAAAGCCAGTGTAAAATCACCATTGGGCATACCAAAATCTGTTAACATGGTGGCAAAACCCATGCCATGTAACAATCCAAACACAAATACAACTGCCAATCTGCTGGGGTTGATTTTCTTAACCAATATGTTTTCTATACCAATATATGCAATTGACAGGGCAATTAATGGTTCAACAATATTAGGTGGTAAAGAATAAATATCTAGCATGGCAAGAGTTAATGTCAACGAATGGGCTACAGTAAACATTGTCACTTGCCAAATTAATGGTCGCCATTTTGTACTGAGCAGGAATATTCCTAAGATAAACAATATGTGATCAAATCCTTTGGGCAATATATGCGCAAATCCAGCTTGAGTATAATCTGATATGATGCCCCAACTAGGTTGCTTGTGAAACACTTGATCAACTGTAAATGGGTCGCTCCATTGATCGTTTTTTAACCATTGCCAATTAGACCAATGCCATTTTTCTTCTGCTTTATTTATTTGCCGCACTCTGACAGCATTGTCGGCAAATTTTGCCGGATAATACCAACTTATTTGACTGATTTTCCTATCAATTTTTCCAGATAAAATAACCACACTAATTCTTGGAACTTTGGTATATCCTGGTTCTGGTATTTTGACACTTGCAATGTGTAATGGGATAGGTTTACCATCAAATTTCAATCCAATAACTTGGGTAAATTGCTGATGAAATGTAGAGAATTTTTGCTGCAATTGCTCTGGAGACAATATTCTTAAATCATCATAAACTTGGGCATTTGGTGAGTCTTTTGTGTTTGTATATTGTGAATTTATGCCAGTAAGTAAGGCCTCAATACTGGCACGAATTTCGATTGAATATTTTCCATCTGTTGAGACACTGATTTCAACCAATGTCGGTTTAACAATATCCGCATAAAGAACAGAAGGAACAAAGAATAAAGCGAAGAAATAAAAAGTATAATATCTAATGCCTAACAATTATTTTACTTTCATTAATTCTTCTACTTGTTGACGCACTTTTACTGCCAATACTTGAGCTTGTTTATATTCACTGTTATCAAATGCTTTTTTGGCTTTTTCTAATGTTTCATTAACTGATGAATAATCTACTCCATTTTGTTTCGCATTAGTAATAAACTGCTCTGCTTCAACTAGAGCAATTCTAGAAACCTCTTTTATTGAAATTGTCTTAGCTACTGGATCTTTTTTCTCTAGTTTGATTGGCTCGGCTTGTTTAACTTCTGGTGTTTCGCCAACAGAATTTGATTTGGAATCACCTGATTCTCCGCAAGAGATCAGTAAAAAGATTGACAAAATTGTTAAGGTTATAGTTTTCATAAAATGTGTTGTGTTTTTAAAAAACGATATGTTATCACATAAAAAAAGAGATTGTTTGCAAATTAAACAATCTCTTTTGGGTTTTGTGACTCAATAGCTGTTAAATATCGCCTTTACTTTAATGTAACCGAAGTTTCACCTGTCTTTCCAGAGGAATCGGACCATCTAAGGTCAATTGTATCACCAATGCTGCGTCCTGATAATACCATTTGTATGAATGGATTTTTTGAAATGCCAACCCCAGAATTTAATTCGAATACTTGTACTCCCGCTACATGTGCTGTCACTGTTTTAACATGATTGGCTGGAATAATATTGCCTGCTTCATCTTTTCGACGTCCTGTTTCCATTGGGTGTTTAATCAATACCTTTATTGTCGCTACACCATCAACTAATTTTGCTTTAACTCTCATAATATTCTCCTTAACCGCCGCAGCCGCCGATTGTCACTTTTACTTCCGATTCTGTTGCATAAGACTTTCCATCTGCTTTTACCACTGCTACGACTTTTGATGTTTCACCCATCCTAACACGAATTTTAAAATCTGGTTTCAATCCTGGAAACATCTTAAACTGTCCAGTTAAAGGTGTAGGGTTCTTCTCAACTAAAATACTGATTGACTCTATGTTTTCTAATGTTGAACTGACTTGAATGGGAACCACTGCTCCATTTTCAGCAATCTCTGGTGCTTTTAACTTAATTTTATCACTGGCAATTAAGTTTTCTGAGCCAATGGCCGCTAATGCACTTTTGTAATTGTCGGCTTTGAAAGCTGCTTCCATCCATTCTGCGAATGCACTAAACGGGACAATTACAATGGCACTGCTTGCAACAATTCTCTTAAGCATGCTTCTTCTGCTTAAACCCATGGTTTACTCCTAAAGTATATTAAATGTCGGATGATTCTATACCAATATTTTTATATTAGCAATATTGAATATAAGCAAATGCCAAAATTGAGACCTTTATTATTGCTCAAGGTCCTTTATCATATAATCTACAGCAGCTTTTACTTCTGCCTCAGTTAAATCAGGGGCACCCCCCTTCGCTGGCATCACGCCAAATTTTCCTGTGAATCCGTTAATTGCATGGGCATAAACACCATCCATTCCAGATTTTAGTCTTTCACCCCATGTCGCTTTATCGTCTATTTTTGGAGCACCTGCCACGCCATTGGCATGACATAACTTACAGTGAGTATTGTATATTTGTTTACCGATTTTATGTTCAGTGTTATCTGCAGAGGTACTTTTATCATCATTAATGCTGTCCTCAGCTCCCGAAGCATAGCCCAATAAAGCCGGAATAATGTGAATAGAAGCAGGTTTCTTACAATCTTTCATACACCTTTTATTATTAGTATCTGGTCTTTGATCGCTAATAAACCCATCAGCATTCGGCATTATTATTTCAGCAAAGCTGTCAGCATTAAAGACAAAGTCTTCGTCTGTTATGACGTCATTTAAATACAATACATAAGCTGCTATTGACCAAGTATCATCCCAGTTTAAAGATTGTGGCGCATTAAATGGCATGGCTCTGTGTGTGTAATCTAGCAGAGTTGAAGCATAAGGCCAATAACTGCCAACAGTTCTCTCAGGCCGTGATGTGTCTTTTAATGTGCCTTCTCCTCCTGCAAGAACAGGGTTGCGCCCAACACCTTCACCAAAAGATCCATGACAACTGGCGCATTGGTCATCAAACAATTGTTCGCCATCTGCTGCTGTGCCTTTTCCAGCGGGCAAATTATGACCAGGACTGATATCAATATGCCACCCTCTAATCTCTTCTTTACTGGCTTTTTTACCTCTATTGAATTCGCCCGATTTAATGCTTATTTCTTGATAGTCTGTTGCACTAACATGAAATGATACCACTAATATTAAAGCGACAATAGATTTTATGGTTTTGCTATATTTGAACACTTTCAACCTCACCACTCTTGTTGATTTTCCATGTATGAATGGCATTATTATGGTAAATACTGGTGACACCTCTGGCTTTTCTTAGTTGGGCATATGTGGGTTGAACATAGCCATCTTCGCCTGTAGCCCTAGACTGAATGAGCAACTCTTCGCCCTTCCAATCAAATTCAAGACTAAATCTTGTCCAACACTTATCTAAAACCAAACCATTCAGTTCGGCTTGCTTCCAGTTTATTCCACCATCTAAAGAGATATCAACATATTTGATTTTACCAGAACCTGTCCATGCCAAACCATTCATGACATATTTACCCTGTTTTTTTAGTGGTTTTTCAGGACAAGGGAATGTGATCACAGATTTTGCTTCCATAATCCAGGAAAACATATAGGCTTTACCAATCAAATTAGATTTATCAGGGTCTTTAGGATTTAATAAATCGGTATATTTAGAAGTTTCCTCGCGTTGATATGAAGGTTCTGATGTTACTTCTAATCGGCGTAACCATTTAATAGAAGTATTGCCTTCCCAACCAGGTGTGAGCAACCTCAAAGGGTAGCCTTGCTCAGGTCTTAAGGCCTCTCCATTTTGCCCAAATACAACCAGTGTGTCATCTAATGCTTTGTGCATTGGTATTGAACGACTCATACTGGCTGCATCGGCTCCTTCAGCATACAACCACTTTCCTTCTGGTTTAACTCCAGCCTCGTCAAGTAAGTATTTTAATGGCACTCCAGTCCATTCACAACAACTTGTCATTCCATGAGTAAACTGTAAACGACCTACCTGTGGACCCTTCCATTCCATAGCAGAATTTGCAGGACATTCAATGAAATGTATACGGGAAACTGTTGGAAACCTTTTGATGTCTTGCATGGTTAAAATAATTGGGTTTTTAACCAAACCATGAATCATAAGCCGGTGTTGATTTGGGTCTATTGCTGGGACACCTGCATGATCTCTCTCAAACGCCAATCCGTTGGGTGTAATAATGCCATTTATTTCTGCCAGTGGTGTGAAGCCAACTGATGCAATTGAATCAGCTGTCAACCAAGGCACTCTTCTGCGCACAACATCTGCTTCATATTTTGATGGTAAGCCATAGGGATTGGTATTAACTGGCGATCCCAATGTTTTTTGCCAATCTGGAACATTAGGAGGCAAATTTTCTGCTGCAATTGCTGAAGCAGATACAACAGCTGTTGATAAAGCTGCGGCTTGTTTTAGAAATTTTCTTCGCTCTGGTGCTTGTGTTTCTTGATGAGGGATTTTTGTGGATAATGCTTTTGTTTCTTGATTTTTTTCGTTAACTTCAGCAACCCATTTTTTATCTGTCACGCAATTCCTCCTGTTTCTTTTGGTGTATTAGCAACTACTAATATTAACAGGGAATAGCATCAAAAATCTACTGAAATGATTTAAATCACACTAAATATCAAGCATAAGTGACCTATAGCACATGTGTAATACTAGAGATTCGTTGTATTATATATAGATTCAAAAAAAACGCAGGTCAATAGGATGAGTAATGAATACAGTTTAAATATAACAGATAAAGTCATCAATCATTTTGAAAAAATTCTTCATACACCTTATGAAAAAGACGAAAAAGAAATTATAGCTTCAGTCGAAAACACCCTGTCTGAATTCAAGTCTAAAAATGTAGAAGATTATGTAGCCAACCACATTCAACCTTTAGAAAGTTTGTTGCAATTGATTACAGATGAAAAGTGGGACATGTCAAAAGAAGACAAATCATATGTATTAACCGCATTGCAATATTTTTCAGAAGAATGCGATGTAATCCCTGATAACATACCTGTTGTCGGATACATAGATGATTGTATAGTCATAGACATAGTAGTTGATAAATTAAAGAACCAACTCTGTGAACACAAACAATTTGTAGCCGCTGCAAAAGTTTATGGGAAGAATCCTGATTATTGTATGAATGATTGGAAAAAGACCCAACGCAAAGAACTGTTTAGCCGATTAAGACACCGACGCTTGAAAGGTTTAAAAAGCCGCTACACCCGAGGATCTAGCTTTTCTTTGTAATGAATTGAACAATGGTCTGAATTAGCTTTTTACTATTCAATGGCTTAGGTAATACAGCATCAAATCCTTGTGCTTTGTACTGAATATTAATTTCGCTACTGGGTAAAGCAGTCATTAGTATCATTGGAACATTTTGCATGCTTTTAAATTTTTTCACATATGAATCTGATTTAACATTGCCCAAATAGTAGTCGGTCAAAATAATGTCAATGCCGTTTTCCTTTAAAAGCTTTTCTGCTATTATCATGTCCTGTGCTGTGTAAATTTTTAGACCACTTGAGTATAAAAATGCGTCTATCAACTCTAAAATATCAGGATCATCATCTATGATTAGAATTGATTTTCCTTGACATATTTTCTTGGTTTCTGCTGGACTATAAACTTTTAAATTTGTCAACTTTTGAATGGGTACAGTTAATTGAAAAATTGACCCAAATTCTTTTGAAGAATATTTTAAGCTTAGCTTTGCACCTATGGCTTCGGCTAATTTCTGACTAATAAACAAACCAATGCCAGCACCTTTTGCTGTTGATTCTTCAATGCGTTCCCATGGGCTAAAAATATTTATTTGTTGGCTTTTCGAAATTCCAATTCCAGAATCAATAACAGAAAAAACATAACTGTTATTTTTAATGGTAAATTTCAATTCTATAAACCCTTCATCTGTATATTTTACAGCATTATTCAATAAGTTTATTAATATTTGTTTTGTTCGAGTAATATCAATATTAATAACTTCATTGTCAGTGAAATCAAATTGAATTTTGAGAGACTTGGCTTCAGCCAATGGCAAAACAATAGACTTTATCGTTGAAAAAAGAGTATTAAGTGAAACCTTTTCTAGTTGCTTTTGTATACCACCTGCTTCAGTCCGGCCAAATATCAATGTGTTTTCAATCATTTGTTTAAGATAAACAGCATTTCTATTAATAATAGTTAAACCTTTCTTAATGTTAATGTCTTCATTCATTAACAATTCGGAATAGCCCAAAATTGAGGTAAGAGGAGTACCAAGTTCATGGGATAACATAGCAATCAAAGTTGCTTTTTCTTGGTTTGACTTTTTTAATTGGGCTTGTGTTATGGCCAAATCTTCAGATAAACGTTTGAACATGTTTTTTGAAATATTGTCATCATGTGCAAATTGTTGGTATTTTTTAGTGATGTGAAAAATTTCAGATTTATCAACCAGTATTAAGAATATTCGATCGCTGGTTCTGGTAAAGTAAACATGACATACATGGTTATCACTAATGTTGTAAAAAGGGATTTCAAAATCTTTATCAAAGGACTCTGTCAGCAATACAGGCAAAAAGTCGACTATTGGATTACCTAATCTGGGCGGTGATATGCCCAATTCTTTTGCTTCTCCAAAACAATGTTTTGCATTAAACTTTTCATCAAGTTCTACACAATAAAAACCTTGTCCTTTCTTGTGCTTGATTAAAAAATGTTTAACAACTTCAGGAATCATCATTTCTTAATCAACATCTCGGCCAGTTGTTTAAATCCAGTTTCTACATTTTCTCCTGTTTTTGCACTGGTTTTTAAAATATGGGAAAAACTATTATGTAATTGTTGCATTTCATTTTCACCAATTTTCCATTTTTTAACTAAATCGTATTTATTCACAAAACAGATTGCTGGAATTTGTTTAATCTCTGGCAATGATTTTTCAATAATCTCTAAAATTTCAAATGATTCTGGTTCAGTGCCATCTAATACCCAGATAATACCATTGACTCCCCGTAAATAATGTTTGTAATGACTGTCTCGTTCAAATCCCGCAATGTCCCATATCACCAATGAAAGATCAATATCATCTATTTTTAATTTTTTTGTAGAAATACTGACACCTACTGTGGTTTTGTATTTCTCACTGAATTGATTATCAACAAACTGTTTAACTAGGCTGGTTTTGCCTACAGCAAACCTTCCAATTAAACAGATTTTTTTAGCTATTTTCATTGCAACCTGAATTTTACGTTTTTATTATCTAAATTTTCTTTGGACGTCAATATAACACACGGTTTGATTTTTATGACTATAGATTTTTCATTGATATTGTTTTTTACGAAGATGTCTTTGATAAATAAAGCCCTTTGATGCGAATAGGCATCGCTCTTTTTCCCATAACAATCACTTCTGTCTCTTATACACATCTCCGAGCCCACGAGACAGGCAGAAATCT
>OJDV01000636.1_pt1 | contig 11879 bp, 10 predicted proteins | sample 1592911 | NCBI WGS metagenome assembly OJDV01 (sample SAMN05416860, study PRJEB24817) | seawater metagenome | isolation source: Sea water | place: Canada:Atlantic | collected 2013-11 | reverse complement strand
AGATTTCTGCCTGTCTCGTGGGCTCGGAGATGTGTATAAGAGACAGATTTAGGATTACAAGACAAAAAGGGACAGAACGTGCTCACAGTGGCGCTTTATGTAGCATTTATGATGAAGGGCAATACAACTGTATTTGTTGTAACACTCCTTTATTCGATTCTACTATTAAGTTTAGTTCTGGTTCTGGTTGGCCTAGTTTTACGCAGCCTATTAAAGAAAATGCAATTAAATACGAAAAGGATAATGCTTTTGGTATCATTCGCGTTGAAGTTATGTGTAATACTTGTGATGCGCACTTAGGACATGTTTTTCCTGATGGCCCAGAACCAAGTGGTTTGCGTTACTGTATCAATTCAGAATCTATGAAGCTCGAAAAGGAGGTGACTAATGACAACTAAAAATTTAAAAGTTGCCACTTTTGGTGGTGGTTGTTTTTGGTGTACAGAAGCCGTATTTCAAGAGGTAAAAGGTGTTGAAAAAGTAGTTTCTGGATATTCTGGTGGAATTGTTCCTGGATCTCCGACATATCGTGAGATTTGTTCCGGATTAACAGGACATGCCGAAGTTATTCAAGTGACTTTTGATCCTGATATTATTTCATTTGAAGATGTAGTAGTCATTTTTATGACAACTCATGATCCGACAACCTTGAATCGCCAAGGTGCAGATCGTGGAACGCAATATCGATCAGTGATTTTTTATAATGATGAGGTTCAAAAGGAAATTTCAGAAGTAGTAGTTAAGGAACTACAACCATATTATGAAAATCCTATTGTTACTGAAATTTCACCTTTAGACATCTTTTATGAAGCAACAAAAGAGCATCAAGATTATTATAAAAATAATCAGAGTAATGGCTACTGTAGTTTCGTGATTAATCCTAAATTAACAAAGCTTAGAAAGCTTCATGCTGATAAACTTAAGTGATTTTCTAAAACTTAAAGAGTCAAGAGATGACAAGAGCAATTAAACTTTATGGCACCGAAAGGTGCCATAAAACTCAATACTACCAGAGGTTTTTTGAGCATAGAAACCTTAACTATAAATTTCTTGATGTTGAGGAAAACTCAGATTCTGCTGATGAATTACGTAACTTATACAGCAATAGGAAACTGAATTTTCCAACCATCACCATAAACACTAAGAAATTAAGAAATCCATCTGAAAAAGAGCTTTTAAAATGGCTAGATAATTAAGAATGAAACTAAATTTAAAACAAACATTCACTGAAGAATTGCCAGCAGATTCTGTTATAGAGAATTCGAGAAGACAAGTAAAAGAAGCTTGTTTTTCGTTCGTAAATCCTAAACAAACTAAGGGTCCTGAAATACTGCATGTTTCAAAAGAAATGGCTACAGCTTTAGGAATTTCAGAAAGTGATTTGTCTAGTGAATTATTTACTAAAGTATTCACAGGTAATGAAGTGTTAGAAAACACGACACCTTATGCTATGTGTTATGGCGGACACCAATTTGGAAATTGGGCAGGACAATTAGGAGATGGAAGAGCTATAAATTTATTTGAAGTCGAACACAAAGCTAAGAAATGGACTGTACAACTCAAAGGCGCTGGCGAAACACCATATTCTAGAACTGCAGATGGTTTAGCAGTTTTGCGTTCTTCAATTCGAGAATATTTATGTAGTGAAGCTATGTTTCATCTTGGTGTACCTACAACTAGAGCTTTATCTTTAGCACTGTCTGGAGATGAGGTTATGAGGGATATGCTCTATGATGGTAATTCTGATTATGAAAAAGGAGCAATTGTTTCTCGCATTTCACCTTCTTTTTTACGATTTGGGAGTTATGAAATATTTGCAGCTAGACAAGATCATAAGACATTAAAAACCTTAGTTGATTATACTATTAAACATCATTTTTCACATTTAGGATCACCATCAAAAGAGACTTATATTAAATTTTTTACTGAAGTTTCAGAACGCACATTACAAATGATTATCCATTGGCAACGTGTTGGTTTTGTACATGGCGTAATGAATACAGATAATATGTCTATCCTAGGTTTGACTATAGATTATGGACCTTACGGTTGGCTTGAAGGTTTCGATTTTGGATGGACGCCAAATACAACTGATATCCAACACAAGAGATACAGATATGGTAATCAACCAAATATCGGACTTTGGAACTTATATCAACTTGCTAATGCTTTATATCCATTAATTGAAGAAACGGAACCTTTAGAAGCTATTTTAGATGGTTACAAAACTGATTTCAAAATTAAATCTTTGGAGATGATGAAAGCAAAATTAGGTCTAGAAACTATTGATGTTAAAGATCATTTGCTAATTGAGGCTTTAGAAAATGCTTTACTTCAAACCGAAACAGATATGACAATCTTCTTCAGGAATTTAAGTAATCATAAAAAGGGTGACGCGAAACAAGGTATAAATACTGTTAAAGATGCGTTTTACACACTGAATGAGGTTTCTGATAAAATTGCTCAACAATGGCAAGACTGGTTTGAACGCTATGATTTTAGACTAGAAAAAGAATCATTATCAGATAAAGACCGACAATCAAAAATGAAAACTGTAAATCCTAAATATGTCCTTCGTAATTATATGGCACAATTAGCGATTGATGATGCTAATAAAGGAGATTATAAACTAATCGATGAGTTATATCAATTACTTAAGCAGCCTTATGAAGAACAACTAAATATGGAAAAATGGTTTGCTAAACGCCCTGATTGGGCAAGACATAAAGTGGGTTGTTCAATGTTGTCATGTAGTTCATAATAACAATTAAGGTTTTTAATAAAGAACCGACCAACTAATGGAATTAATAATTTTATAGCCAAGCATTGAACCATTCAATATCATGAAAAACCAAAAACTACAAATAGTAAATAAAAAAGGAATTAAGCTTCAAGCATATTTAGAATTGCCAGCCAACCAAAAGCCAAACTATTTTGCCGTTTTCGCACATTGTTTTACTTGCAGCAGTACATTAAGTGCAGTTAAAAACATTAGTCGATCACTTACAAATTATGGTTTTGGAGTTTTAAGATTTGATTTTACAGGTTTAGGAAGAAGTGAAGGTGAGTTTGCTGATAGTCATTTTTCTGCAAATGTTGATGACCTCATCGCTGTAAATGATTTTTTGAAAGAGAATTATCAAGCAGCATCGTTATTGGTTGGACATTCATTAGGAGGAGCAGCAGTATTGGTTGCGGCTTCTAAATTAGACAACATTAAAGCTGTTGCAACTATTGGAGCGCCATCAAATGTTGGTCATGTGAAGCATTTGTTTTCTCATGGTATTGATAAGGTAAGTGAAAAAGGTAAAGTTGAAGTGAACATTGGTGGTCGACCTTTTAAAATAGACGAAGACTTTGTTTCAGATTTTGATAAAACAGATTTGCCAGCAATAGTGAAAACTTTGAGAAAACCACTGTTGATTTTACATTCTCCAGTTGATACCATTGTGGGAATTAAAAATGCCGAGCAATTGTATCACAATGCTCATCATCCAAAAAGTTTTGTATCACTAGATAATGCAGATCATTTATTATCTAAGTCAGAAGACAGTAAATACGTTGGTAATGTTATTGCAACTTGGGTTGAGCGTTATTTTGAAACAAAGGAAAATATAATGCTAGAGACCAATGGAGAACAGTTAGTTGGTCATTTAAACTTAATAGAAGATAATTTTACAACTTCTATTCAAACTAAAACACATTCAATGATTGCAGACGAGCCTGCTTCAATTGGAGGTGATGACTTTGGACCTTCTCCATATGAATATCTTAATGCTGGATTGGTGGCTTGCACAGCAATGACCTTAAAGTTATATGCACAACGTAAACAATGGGATTTACAGGAAGTATTTGTCTATGTAACGCATTCAAGAAAACATAGTGACGATTTAGGCATTGAAACTAATAAACCTAAGTATTTAGACCATATTACTAAGAAATTGAAATTTGTTGGTGATTTGGATGATATTCAAAAAGAACGATTGAAAGAAATTGCTTCTAGATGTCCTGTACATAAAACAATTGCAAGTGAAGTCATTTTTGAGACGACAATTTTATAATTATAACCCTTTTAAAAGATGAATATTTTTGAAAATGTAAAAGCTTATTTTTTAGCTAAGTCAAATAATGAAGATTCAAGAAAAGCACCAGTTGGTGTTTGTCCTAATTGTTGGGGAAAACAAGAATGGGAAGGTGAGTTTTATAAAAAAATTAAAGCAAATAACATTACGCCAGAATCAAACACTTACTCAAGTTTTATTCATGATGTAGCAGAGAAATTAGATAAAATAGTTCTTAAAGAAGACACCTACGAATGTCAGACTTGTAAGGGCTCATTTTAATAAATAGGATTTTTCCTAAACATTTTAGTATCTTTAAAAACCGACTAAAACCAATCAAAATGAAAAATCCCTTAAAGGTAGTAGCATTATTTGCTATTATTTTACTTCTTAATGCGTGCGCAACTTATAAAGCGCAATATCAGAATAACATTACAGATTCAATTTTTCCAGATAAAACAGTTTCACATTCCTTTTATTTATTAGGAGATGGAGGTAACTCAGAAATGGATTCATCATCTGAGGCAATTCAAGCGTTTGAAGAAGCCTTAAGTCAAGCTCCTGAAAATAGTACTGCAATTTTTTTAGGTGATAATATTTACCCAAGCGGATTAACTTCAAACAATTCAGAGCAAGAATTAGCTGAACATAGACTGCAAGTTCAAATAGATGCTGCTAAAAATTTTAAAGGAGAAACAATTTTTATTCCAGGTAATCACGATTGGTATGGAGGTATAAATGATCTAAAACGACAAGAAAAGTTTATTGAAGATGCTCTAGGAAAGAATACATTTTTACCAGAAAATGGATGCCCAATCGAACGCATAAATGTTTCTGATGATATCGTGTTAATCATAGTTGATTCTCAATGGTATATTACAGATTGGGATAAGCATCCAAAAATAAATGATGGATGTGAATTTAAAACAAGAGCACGTTTTATTGATGAATTTGAGAGTGAAGTAAAAAAGGCAAGAGGAAAAACCACAATAATTGCAATACATCATCCTATGTTCACTAATGGTCCTCACGGTGGGCAATATAGTTTTGGATCACATATGACACCAATTCCTGTATTGGGAACATTAAAAAATGTAATTCGTAAAACAAGTGGAGCGTCACATGCAGATTTAAATAATAAGAGGTACCGAGAGTTAAAAGAAATGTTAGTTACACTAGCACAAGAAAATGATAAAGCGCTTTTTGTTTCTGGTCATGAACATAGTTTACAATATATTATTGAAAATAATTTACCGCAAATAGTTAGTGGTTCAGGATCAAAAACAAGTGCAACTAGAAATGTTGGAGGAGGGCAATTTTCATATGGACATCAAGGTTATGCAAGGTTGGATGTTTTTAATGATGGGTCATCATATGTTCGCTTTTATGCTGCGGGTGCTTCTGAACCTGTTTTTGAAACCGAAGTAATAAAGGCTAATGAAAGTGTCGAAACTGATTTCAGTGAAACAATGCCTAAAACAGTAAAGGCGTCAATTTATTCTAAGGAAGAAACAGACAAAGGTAAATCGTATCAAAAAGCTTGGGGACAACGCTATAGAAAATATTTCAGTACTGAAGTTGAATTGCCTACTGTAAATTTAGATACGCTTTATGGAGGTTTAACTCCTGTTAGAAAAGGCGGAGGTCATCAGTCTAAATCTTTGCGTTTTAAAGATCCACAAGGAAGAGAATACGTAATGCGTGCATTAAGAAAGAATGGTGTGCAGTACTTACAAGCGGTACTTTTTAAAGATCAGTATATCACTCCTGAACTTGAAGGAACAAAAACAGAAGCGTTGTTGCTTGATGCATTTACTGCTTCACATCCTTATGCACCTTTTACAATTGCTGAATTATCTAAAGCAGTAGATGTATTTTATTCAGAGCCAAAATTGTTTTACGTTCCTAAACAAAAAGCTATAGGAAAATTTAATGATGAGTTTGGTGACGAAATTTATATGATTGAAGAACGTGCAGCCGATGGTCATGGTGATAAAGCTGGTTTTGGTTTTTCTGATAAATTGATTAGCACATACGATATGCTAGAAGAACTTAGAGAAAAAGAAGATCATGTAGTAGATGAAGCAGCATATATAAGAGCCAGATTATTTGATATGGTTATTGGAGATTGGGATAGACATCAAGATCAATGGAGATGGGCTGTTTTTAAAGAAGATGGAAAAACAATATACAGACCAGTTCCTAGAGATAGAGATCAAGCTTTCTCTCTTATGGATGATGGATATTTAATGAAAACTGCTACGTTTTTAATACCACCAATTAGATTATTGCGCTCTTATGAAGGTGAATTAAAAGATCCAAAATGGTTTAATGTAGAACCTTTTCCATTAGATGTAGCTTTACTAACAAAATCAACTAAAGCAGATTGGGACAAGCAGGTTGCACTTATTCAAAGTAATTTAACTGAAGAAGTAATCGATAGAGCCTTTTTAAAATTCCCTATAGAAGTACGGGATGAAACCATTCAAACAATTAAAGAAAAATTAATTCAGAGACGTGAAAGCTTGAAAGGTACATCAGATGAATATTTCAATATTGTAAACAAATATGCAACTGTAAGAGGTACAGATAAGGATGATTGGTTCGAAATTGAAAGGATGACAAATGGTATTGTTTCCATAAAAATTTACCGAATTAAGCAAGGTAAAAAAACAGATTTATTCCATGAACGCTTATATTATCCAGAAGAGAATAAAGAAATTTGGATTTTTGGTTTAGATGATGACGATTATTTTGAAGTGTCAGGAGATGGTGCTGCTGAAATAAGATTACGTATCGTTGGAGGTCAAAATAAGGATAGATATAATATTGTAAATGGAAAAAAAGTCCATATTTACGATTATAAATCCAAAGAAAGTGAATTCATTACAAACAAGGGAAATCGTCATCTTAAAGATGATTATTATTCTAACCTTTACGACTTCAAAAAAATAAAATATAACTCTAAAGTAATTTTACCTGTATTTGGGTTTAATCCAGATGATGGTTTTAAATTAGGAGTAGGAGGCATGTTTGTTAAAAACGGATATGATAATGAAAAATTCTCATCTCAACATTTTGTAAGTGGCCATGTGTTTTTTGCTACAGGTGGTGTGGATTTTAATTATAGTGGTGAGTTTGCAGAGATTTTTAATGATATAAATCTTGGTGTGAAAGCAAGATTTGCTAGTCCTAGTTTCGCAATTAATTTTTTCGGATTTGGTAACTCTACACCAAATTTAAGCGTTGATAATCCAAATGGCGATGAAGAAGATTTTGATTACAATAGAGTAAGACAGTCAACTTATGCAGTTGGGACATCATTTATTAAAAGAGGAGAATATGGTAGTAAATGGTCTTTAGGATTAAATTTTGAATCCATAGAAATTGAAAATACTGATGACCGATTTATTAGTGGTTTATATCCTATGGATTTTCAGCCTGATAGAGACAATTTTATAAATACCGAATTATCATACGCATTTACAAACGTAGATGAAAAGGCATTCCCTACCTTAGGGATTGACTTCAAAGTCGCTATAGGATATACTAACAATCTTAAAAACTCAAATAACTATAGTTATGTAATTCCATCTCTAGGAATTGATTACAAACTAAACACCAGCGGTAATCTTGTATTGGCGACTAAAATAAAAGGACAGATTAATTTTGGAAATGAATTTGAGTTTTATCAAGCAGCAACTTTAGGTGCCAATAATGGTTTGAGAGGTTACAGAAATGAAAGATTCTCTGGGAAACGTTCATTTTTTCACAGTACAGATTTAAGGTATAATCTTAAACGCGTTAGTACTTCAATTGTGCCAATCGAATATGGTCTTTTTGGCGGCTTTGATTATGGTCGTGTTTGGGTTGATAATGATTTTGTAAGCGATCCTGATTTTAATGAAGATGCGTTAAATACTTCAGTAGGAGGTGGGTTATTTGTGAATATGGTAGACTTACTATCCTTTAATGCTGGAGTATTTACCTCAGATGACAGTATGAGATTTAGTTTTGGTTTTGGTTTTCAATTTTAAAAGCCTGACTATTCTAAGATAAAACGGTATATATTTCCGCCATTAAATTTTCCAAACTCATCTGTGATGAGAACTTGATTGTCATTAATTAGATTAACACCTTCTTTTTGGGAGTTGTGTTTAAACTCTAATGCATCAATTTCTCCATTAAAGAAGTCATCACCAGTGTAATCTGTTAATTTCCAAAGCTTGCTGTGATTTAGTAAAACGACAGTTTTACCATCATCACTAATATCTGCCGAAGTAACCTTAGAATGTTTACCCTTTAGTTTGATTTTTGAAATGTAACTAGCGACATGATTGCCCATTTTATTTGGGACTTTGATAAGTTCACATTTTTTGTGGTCTTTACTAAAAACATAAAAGAATCCATTGTGTAAAAAGAACGATTCAAAATCTATTGAATCCATTCCATCTGGAAGTGTAAAATTAATGATGCCTGCATTTACTGATGACTTTGCGTTTTCAGCATTAGGAACTATATAAATAGTAAAACTTGTCCTGTTTTCATCGTTATTTCCAAAATCACCTATATAAATATTTCCTTTAGAATCAGAGGTCAAATCTTCCCAGTCAATATTTTCTGCATTATTAATTGTAATGTCCTTAAGGATATCTCCGTTTAGGTTTAATCCATATAAGTGATTCGTATTTCCAGAATCTTGAATAATCCATAATACATTTGAATCATTTATTTTTTCTATTGCAGAGGTCTCTTTTAAGCTAGAAGGTATATTTGCTAAAACTTCGACATTTCCTGTGCCGCAAGAAATAAAAAATAGACCAACCATTATAGTTTTGATAAATGCTTTCATAAAATGAAATATAAAATTTTTCCAGTAAAACTAAAATTTTAAATCTTAAACTAATTATAAAATTCATTTTTTTGGTCTAATAGATTAACCATTTATTTAGCTTTGAAAAAATAACCATTAAGGTATGAATTCAACTCAAGAACTATTACAATTAATTCAGTTAAAACAAATTGAAGACACCAAGTTTCAAGGTTTCAGTAAAACCGTTGGTAGCCCGAATGTTTTTGGCGGTCAAGTCTTAGCTCAAGCTATAAATGCTGCTGCGCGAACTATTACTACTGGTAGAATATTACATTCATTACATTCCTATTTTTTAGAACCTGGTAATTTGGAGATTCCAATCGTTTACGATGTAAGTGTTGTAAGAGATGGAGGGAGTTTTTCAGTAAGAAGAGTAACTGCTCAGCAAAACGAGAAGATCATCTTTATTTTGTCAGCCTCATTTCACAAACAAGAAGAAGGTTATGAGCATCAAATTGAGATGAAAAGTAATATCAAATTACCAGAAGAGTTAATGAGTTGGACAGATTTGTTAGAAACATATCGTGATGTGCTTCCGAGCAGAGTTAAAGGATTTTTTGAAATCGAACGTCCAATAGAATTTAAACCCACTCAAATTGCGAATCCATTAAACAAAAAGGATTTACCGCCTTTCACAGATGTTTGGGTAAAACTTAAAGGGGATGTTTCAAGCTTGAATAGAAGTGACAAACAACAAATTCTTACTTATATTTCAGATTATAATATTCTTACTTCAGCCATGAATAGACATGCAAGTAAAGCCAATTGGAATAATACACAAACAGCAAGTTTAGATCATTCTATGTGGTTTTTTAGAGATTTTGACTATGACGATTGGTTGCTCTATTCTATAGAGTCTCCAAACACTTCTAGTGCCAGAGGTTTTGCTAAAGGGAATTTATTTACTAGAGATGGTGTTTTAATTGCTTCTGTGGCTCAAGAAGGATTAATGCGTCCAAAATAATTGAAGATTACTTCAGAACTAATAACTGGGCTTGAACTTAGTTAACCAATAAATAATCTTTAATTTACCATGATTTTGAAATCCATTAAAAATCTATAATTTTTTTCTTGAATGAATGAATATGATGTAATCATTGTTGGAGGAGGAGCAGCAGGCTTTTTTGCAGCTATTAATATTGCTGAGCAAAATTCAACCTTAAAGGTTGCCATTCTTGAACGTGGAAAAGAAGGGCTTCAAAAGGTGAAAATCTCAGGTGGTGGACGCTGTAATGTAACACACGCAGAATTTATACCTTCTGAATTAGTTTTAAACTATCCTAGAGGTGAAAAAGAATTGTTAGGACCATTTCATCAATTCATGACTGGAGACACTATTGAATGGTTTGAACAACGAGGAGTCGAATTGAAAATTGAAGAAGATGGCAGAATGTTTCCTATTACAGATTCGTCTCAAACCATTATAAATTGCTTCTTAAACGAAGTCGAAAAGCACCAAGTAGATGTTTTATATAATCATGCATTGAGATCTATTTCTAAATCTGATGAATCTTGGTTATTAGAAACTACTCAAGGCGACTTATTAGCAAAAAAAGTAATGATTGCAACTGGAAGCAATCCTAAAATATGGAAATTACTAGAGCAATTGGGTCATACCATTTCTCAACCTGTTCCGTCGTTATTTACGTTTGATATTAAAGATGAACGAATTAATGATATTCCAGGAGTTGTTGCAAAAAATGTTGAGGTTACTGTGGTTGATACTAATTTATATAGCGAAGGACCACTTTTAATTACTCATGTTGGTATGAGTGCTCCTTCTATATTGAAATTATCTGCGTTTGGTGCTATTGAACTTGCAAAACGTGGCTATAAATTTGAAATAGAAATTAATTTTATCAAACAATCTTATGATGATTGTTTGGAGCATTTAAAAGATTTAAAACAAGATTTCGCTAAGAAAACAGTCTTTAAATTGGCGCAGTTTGAATTACCAAAACGCTTATGGCATAAATTGGTGTTGGCTTCAGATATGACTAATGAAACAAGATGGGCAGACTTAAACAAATCGCAATTAGAACAATTGGCAGCCCAACTTACAATGGCTGTATTTAAAGTGACAGGAAAGAGTACTTTTAAGGAAGAATTTGTAACGGCAGGAGGAGTCAACCTGAAAGAAGTTAATTTTAAAACCTTTGAGAGTAAGCTTCAAAATAACCTGTACTTTGCTGGAGAAATTTTAAATATTGATGCAGTTACAGGAGGTTTTAATTTTCAGAATGCTTGGTCTGGTGCTTATATTGCTTCAAAAGCTATGTCTCAATCATGAACACATATATAATACTTTTAAGAGGAATCAACGTTGGTGGGCATAAAAAAGTACCAATGGCTGAACTACGAGAATTGCTTTCAAAATCTGGTTTTGAAAATGTACAAACCTATATTCAGAGTGGAAACATTATACTTCAATCTTCGCAATCAGATATAAAAGGAATTGAGAGTAGTATTCAAAAGTCGATTATCGACCATTTTGGATTTGAAATTCCTGTTATTGCTAAAACAAGAAAAGAATTACAAATCATATTTGATACCTGTCCGTTTTCTGAAGAGAAAAAAGAAAACAGCTATTTCGTTATGTTAAATGAAATCCCCAAAACTGAATTTGTTAACGTGGTAACTGATATTACTTTTGAAAATGAAGAGTTTGTAATTATTAAAGATTGTATTTACTTTCATTCTTCAGTAGGTTATGGTCGCACTAAATTTAATATGAACTCATTTGAAAAGAAATTGAACGTTAAAGCGACATCAAGAAACTACAAAACAACAGTAAAGCTATTAGCAATGTCTAATGATTCTTAAAAAGACCAATAGATATTTCTTATTTTTGCACAACATAATTGAACTAGCTTTTTCAATTCAAGACTAATACATGACCTGTCTCTTATACACATCTCCGAGCCCACGAGACAGGCAGAAATCTC
>OJDV01000634.1_pt1 | contig 11906 bp, 9 predicted proteins | sample 1592911 | NCBI WGS metagenome assembly OJDV01 (sample SAMN05416860, study PRJEB24817) | seawater metagenome | isolation source: Sea water | place: Canada:Atlantic | collected 2013-11 | reverse complement strand
CTACACAGAGTAGATCGTCGGCAGCGTCAGATGTGTATAAGAGACAGGCAATAATCAATAACATCATAAAAGCAAACCAACCATTGCGTTGATTCAAGCCTTTAAAGTCAGAAATATTATCGGCTTCAAAACCTTTGCATGACAAAACAATGATCATACCAAATCCTGCAACACTCATGAGCGCGTATGTGATGATATAAAACATGGAAGCAGCATAGCCTTCAGAACCTCCTAAGAAGCCCAATAACATAAAACCTATGTGAGAGATAGTTGAGTAGGCAAACAGGCGTTTAATGCTGGTTTGTTGCAAGGCAAATAAATTACCAATAACAATAGATAACATCGCCATGACTGCAATAATGTGTTGCCAATTATCAAATAATCCTTCTAAACTTTGCGCCAATATTCTAATCGCAAATGCAAAGGCTGCAATTTTCGGGGCTGATGATATAAATAATGTCGTCGCTGTCGGTGCTCCATGATAAACATCTGGCACCCACATATGAAAAGGAGCTGCTCCCAATTTAAAAGCCACACCAACCATAACAAACACCAAACCAAACACCATCAACATATTGTCTTGTAAGTTGGTAACATTCATTGCAATTTGATCCACTTGTAATGAACCAACTGCTCCATAAACCATTGACATTCCGTATAACAACATACCTGATGCAATGGCACCTAGCACGAAATACTTCATTGCCGCTTCGTTGGACAACTTGTTATCTCTGTCATAAGCAACTAGAGCATAAGAACTCAATGCCAATAATTCTAGACCCAAATACAATGTAATATAGTTGTAACCAGATATCATTATCATGATACCCAATAATCCAAACAACATCAATGCAAAAAACTCGCCCTTAAAATTGGACTTGTTACGCAAGTATTGTTTCGAATAAATAAACACAAACAACATAACAAAGTAAACCGCAATTTTGAGTATATCTCCCATGTAATCACGAATAAAATTACCGTTAAATAATACCTGTGGAACCAATTCATATGTTCCCATGTGGCTTTTAGCAGTAGCAATGGCAGCAAAGACCACGCCAGTGATAGATGTTAATACCAGTAATCCACCATTTTCTGATTTAGAAAACAATCCTAAGATCAAAACTATGCAGGCAGTTGCCAGAATAATGAGTTCGGGAATAATTGGGGTTAATTCAGACCAAGTAATATTCATAGCTTAAACCTTTGACACGGAAATTTGTTCAATTAAATGCTCTACAGATACGCGCATAACATCAATTAAGGGTTCAGGATAGACTCCTAAAAATAAAACAGCAACGGCTAAAACAGCCAAGATAAATGTTTCACGTTTAGAAATATCTGTCAGTTGAGATACTGCTTCATTTTTAACTTCGCCAAATATCACTCGCTTAACCATCCACAGTGAATAAGCCGCACCAAATATTAAAGTTAAAGCAGCTAAAAATGCAAACCAAAAATTGGCTTGGAAACTACTGAGTATAACCATAAATTCACCAACAAACCCTGAAGTTCCAGGCAAGCCAGCATTACTCATGGCGAAAAACACAAAGAACGCTCCAAATAATGGCATGGTATTTATCACACCACCATAGTCTCTGATCATTCTTGTATGCATGCGGTCATATAAAACACCCACACATAAGAACAATGCAGCAGATATAAATCCATGAGAGACCATTTGAACCATGGCTCCTTCTAATGCCATATTGGTATCACCGTTTTTTAGCACCAAAGCAAATGCAATAAATATGCCCAATGTCACAAATCCCATGTGCGAAATTGATGAATAAGCGATGAGCTTTTTCATGTCTTTTTGCACCATGGCTATTAAACCAATATAAACAATGGCAATCAGTGATAATCCTATTACAATCGACGCCATTTCTGAACTGGCATCTGGCGTAATCGGCAATGAAAATCTTAAGAAACCATAACCACCTATCTTCAACATGATTGCAGCCAAGACTACAGAACCTGCTGTCGGTGCTTCAACGTGAGCATCAGGTAACCAAGTATGTACTGGAAACATCGGTATTTTTACCGCAAATGCTAAGAAAAATGCCCAGAATATCCAGAATTGTTCCTTCATTGTTAAAGGCAATAAAGCCATTTCAGCAATGTTCCAGGTACCGCCTTTCATGTATAAATATATTAGGGCTATCAGCATAAAAACTGAACCGAAGAAAGTATAGATAAAGAATTTTAAAGTTGCATAAACTCGGTTCGGACCACCCCAAATACCAATGATTAAGAACATTGGAATCAACATGGCTTCGAAAAACACATAAAACAACATCGCGTCTTGTGCACAAAACACACCAATCATCATGGCTTCAAGCATTAAAAATGCGGCCATAAATTGGTGGACGTTTTTCTTAATCACTCTCCAGGCTGATAAAACGGTTAATACCGATATAAAAGTGGTTAAGACCACTAACGGCATAGCAATACCATCAACACCCAAATGGTAATTGATATTGAGAGACGGGATCCAGGCAATATTTTCTACAAATTGCATACCAGCGCTAGAACTATCAAAGTACTGCCACAATGGAATACTTAATAATAATGTTACGATGGAAGTCAGCATGGCAAACATTTTTACCAACCCTTCTCTTTGAGGACCCAATGCTAGGATCACAAAGGCTGCTATGATAGGCAACCAAATTAATAAACTTAATAATGACCAAGTGTTCATAATACGTATGTTCCTATGAAGAATATTAATGCCACTGCCATAACCAGAGCATAATGATAAATATAACCTGTTTGTCCACCACGAATGGCTTTAGAAACTTTGTTTACTAATTTTGCTGATCCATTAACAACCAATCCATCAATCAATTTGCTGTCACTCCATTTCCACAAGGCATTACCTAATTTAACCAATCCACCAGCTATGTATTTTTGATTAAAATCATCAATTCCATATTTGTTTTGTAATAGATTATAGATCGGTGCAAAAGTCTTCTTGGCATTTTCTGCGACAGATATTTTCTTTAAATAAACCCAAGTAGCCAAGGCAAAACCAGCCAAAGCTAAAAAGAACGGCGGTTGTGTCATACCATGTATCACAAAACTCATTGAACCATGAAAGTCATATCCAAGTTTTGCAACCACATCATTGGCTTTATTCACATGTATGGCATCTTTGAAGAATTCACCAAACAACAATGGTTCAATTGTTAACCACCCTATCGCAATTGAAGGGATAGCAAGTAAAACTAATGGCAATGTAACAACCCAAGGAGATTCTTTTAAATGTTCCTTGGTGTGATTGTCCATTTTTTCTTTGCCATGGAAAGTCAAATACAACAACCTAAAGCTGTACAAGGCTGTAATAAACACACCTAATAACACAGCTACATAGGCAACTGAAGAGCCCCAACGATCGGAAAGGTGTGTGGCTTCAATAATGATGTCCTTTGAGAAGAAGCCTGAAAAACCGGGCATTCCTGTTAAGGCTAATGTACCTATCCACATGGTAATAAAGGTAACTGACATGTATTTTTTAAGACCGCCCATTTCTGACATGTCTTGTTTATGGTGCATGGCAATAATCACTGACCCTGCTCCCAAAAACAATAACGCTTTAAAGAAAGCATGTGTCATTAAATGGAATATAGCTGCTGAATAAGCAGATACACCCAAAGCAACTGTCATATAACCCAATTGCGATAGAGTAGAGTATGCAACAACACGTTTGATGTCATTTTGAACAATACCTATCAGACCCATAAAGAAGGCTGTAAAGGCACCAATCAACATAACAAAACTCAAAGCAGTATCCGACATCTCAAAGATAGGCGACATGCGTGTCACCATAAAGATTCCAGCTGTTACCATGGTAGCTGCATGAATTAAGGCAGAAATTGGTGTAGGTCCTTCCATCGAATCAGGTAACCAAACATGCAATGGTGCTTGTGCTGATTTACCCATCGCTCCAATAAACAAGGCAATGGCAATAAACGTCATTAATGACCATTCAACACCGGGGAAAATAGAAATTGTTTCATCAGCAAATTGCGGTAATTGAGCAAAAACTTCTGCATAATCCAAAGTACCAAAAGCCATCATCACAGCAGCAATTCCGATCAAGAATCCGAAATCGCCAACACGGTTGACCAAGAAAGCCTTCATATTGGCAAATATAGCTGTCTCTTTTTTGAACCAGAAACCAATCAACAGATATGAAACCAAACCAACTGCTTCCCAACCAAAGAATAGTTGTAAGAAGTTGTTAGACATAACCAACATCAACATGGCAAAGGTAAACAAACTGATATAGGCAAAAAATCTTTGGTAACCAGGGTCGTCTTTCATGTAACCAATGGTATATATGTGTACCATTAATGAAACAAACGTCACTACAGACATCATTAATGCAGTGAGTGAATCAACCAAAAAGCCGACATTAAAGCTCACAGCACCTGTGACCATCCAAGTATAAACATTTTCATTAAAGGCTTGAAATTCTCCATTGATTAAACCCATTAATACTTGTATGGATAAAACACATGAAACCGCAACTGAAGCAATGGTTACTAAATGCGAACCAATCCGACCAATTTTACGTCCAAAAAAACCTGCAATAATTGCACCAACTAATGGAGACAGGGCAATGATTAATAATGTATTCATAGTCATTATAATTACCCCTTCAACTCGTTAAGATTATCAACTTCTAATGATTTACGCTGCCTAAATATCACGACAAGAATAGCCAAACCAATGGCCGCTTCTGCTGCTGCAACTGTTAGAATAAAGAAAACAAAGACTTGACCTTGAATATCATTAAGATACGTAGAAAAAGCAATAAAATTAATATTGACCGCTAACAACATCAATTCAATCGACATCAAAAGAATTAACACATTTCTGCGGTTTATGTATATTCCGGCAATACTGATAACAAATAAAATACCAGCCAATACCAAGTAATGAATTAAACTCATTCTTCACCTCCAATATTATTGCCCACTTCAGCATCCATTTTAACTACCCTCATTCTGTTCTTGTTTGCTTTGACATGAACTTGTGATTCAGGATCCACATGATTGTAATCATCACGTTTTCTTAATGTCAGTAATATCGCTGCAACGATAGCCACCAATAAAACCACAGAGGCCAATTCAAATGGCAACACATATTGAGTGTATAAATTTTCTGCCACTTCTTTAACATTACTGTGGCCTTTAGCATGTTTAACCAAATCATCTTGAGGCAAAACATGAGACAATTTTCTGCCCAATAACATGATCATTTCTAAGCCCATGAGAATGGCAACAAATATACCCACTTTGGTGTAATTTGACATGCCTGATTTGGGTTTGATTTTAATATCTAACATCATGATGACGAATAAGAAAAGCACCATAACTGCACCAACATAGACCAAAACTAAGGTCAATGCCAAAAACTCAGCTTCTAATAACATCCACAATGCTGCTGCGCTAAAAAATGCCAGAATCAAAAATAAAGCAGAATAAATTGAATTGCGCATGGTCACTACTGCCAATGCTGCACCAATTAATATTGCAGAATAGACATAAAATAAAATGACTTGATAGCCCTCTGGAGAAAAAATAAATTCAAACATTATCTGTACTCCGCATCATTTTCACGACATTCAGCAATTTCTTTTTCACGCATGTCACCTATTTCTAATAATTGTTTCTTATCCAAAACATTTTTACCTTCAGATTCAAAATGAAATTCATGTATGTCTGTTAATACAATTGAATCAACAGGACACGATTCTTCACAGAAACCACAATAAATACATTTGAATAAATCAATCTCGTATTTCGTCGTGCGTCTTGTTCCATCGTCGCGCTCTTCAGAATCAATTGTAATCGCCAATGCTGGACATACGGCTTCACATAATTTACAAGCGATACATCGTTCCTCACCATTTGGGTAACGTCGTAATGCATGCAACCCTCTAAAACGATCAGACTTGGGAGTCTTTTCTTCTGGATAACGAATGGTGAACTTACGTTTGAAAAAGTATTTACCTGTAACAGTCATGCCCTTTAACAATTCTTTTAAGGTTAAGCTTTTTAAATATCTAAAAATTTTCATTATAATTATCCACCTATCCATTCAGGTTTATATACTTTCATTACCGCTACAACCATAATCCAAACTATGGTAATTGGAATAAATATTTTCCATCCTAAACGCATAATTTGATCATAACGAAACCTTGGGAATGTTGCTCTGAACCACAAATACAGCAACAAGAAGAAACTGAGTTTTCCTAAAAACCAGAAAATACTGGATTGTGCATACCAAGCATCACCAGTGAACGGGGAATACCAACCTCCCAAAAACATAATGGCTGATAAAGCCGAAATCATGATCATATTGGCATATTCACCAAGGAAGAATAAAGCAAAGGCAGCGCCAGAATATTCCACATGGAAGCCTGCAACAATTTCAGACTCGCCTTCTGCAACATCAAATGGAGCACGGTTGGTTTCTGCTACACCTGAGATAAAATAAATAACAAACAATGGAAACAATGGTATAAAAAACCAACTAAATATGCCCCCTGATTGAGAATGAACAATTTCTGTTAAATTCAATGAACCCGAAGCAATCAAAACACCAACCAAAGCAAAACCCATGGCAATTTCATAGGATACAATTTGTGCTGCTGAGCGTAATGCACCCAATATCGCATATTTTGAATTTGATGCCCAACCAGCAATAATTACACCATAAACGCCTAAAGATGTCATAGCCAAAATATATACCAGTCCAGCATTAATATCAGCCAATACCAAATAATCATTAAATGGAATGACTGCCCAGGCTGCAAAAGCCGTGGCCAGCGTAATTACAGGAGCCAATAAGAATAAGAATTTATTGGCATTGGCTGGAAAAATGATTTCCTTCAATAATAGTTTAAATGTATCAGCAAAGGGTTGTGCTAAACCCCAGAGTTTAAAACCAAATAAACCCACCCGATTAGGTCCCATTCGTCCCTGCATAAAACCAATTACGCGTCTTTCTGCATAAGTCAAATAGGCAACAACTATAATCAAAGGTAAAACGATGGCAACAATTTTAATGAGTGTCCAAAACACCATCCAAATTTGATCAATAATCATATTATTTCTCCCGCTGTTAACCTAACATTGAGAACATCAGATCCAAAACCCATACATTTATGCACATATACTGCACCATCTGGGATGGTATCATCAATGGCTACGAACAAAGATTCTTGAATTAACACGCCATCACAATCTTGGCTTAAAGTCACTTCTTGACCTTCTTCAAGATTGAGTTTATCAGCAACAGAAGAATGCAAAGAAACATTGTCAGTACTTGCATGAACCGTTTCTTGTAATGCTTCTGATCTTCTTGTTAACATGTCTACATCATAAATCGCTGATTCAGTGAACAAAACATAATCATTGGCTTGTAAGTCATTAAATTTTCCATCTTGATTGATGTGACCTGGATGAATTTTAATCTTTTCAATTTCTTGAGTTATCTCAGCGATATTATCATAATCAAAACCATCAACATCCAACAAATTAGCCAACACACGAAGAACACGCCAACCCGGTTTTGTATCACCTGGTAACTTAGATGCAGGTGGGCAATATTGATTATTGCTGAAATTATTAAAATAAGAGCCTGCAATTTCACTTCCCAACCCTATCGGCAATATTACATCTGCCACTTGTTTCATATTTTCATCAGCAAAACTACTCATCAAAACAACAGATTCAGCTGCTTCAAGAGATTTGTGCGCCAAATAAGGATTATTAAAATCATCGGTTTCAGCCTGATAGACCAAATAAGATTTGGTATCAGATTTCAGAATATCACTCACGTTATTTTGTGCACCCATTCCGAAAATTTCAGCACCTACCGAATTTGCACCGGTGGCCATTTCATACACTTTTCCTGAAGTGTGGTTTGATAACCAAGCAGTTAGTGCTTTAATTAAACCAGCCTGAGGGTGGTTGTTTGATATTTGGCCAATAATAAACAAAACATTGTTGTCTTTGTTGATTAATTGTTTTGCCAAATTATTTAAATTTTCATCCGTGTTTTGAGATTTAATCCAAGCACCCAAATCGCCGTCTAATGAATCATTCTTTAAATCAGCTACACAGTGAGCTAAAGACCCAAGGCCTTTGACCCAATCGATTTGATTGGCAACAAAATGATGAAACATATTAAAGTTAAACAAATATTGCTTAGGATTAAAAGCAGAAACTTTGGCTTTATTTTTCAACCAAGCTTGTCTGACTCTGTGACCCAATATCGGTTGTTCATGAGTTACATTTGAACCAATTAATACAATTTGATCAGATTGACCAACTTCGTCTAATGTTAAATCAACACGTGGTAGTCTATGAGGTTGACTAAAATCAGATTGACCCAGTCTGTAATCAATATTATCACAACCCAATGATTTAAATAATTTGTGCAATAAATGGTATTCTTCATTACTGGATTGATTGCCGGTCAATACTGCCGTGTTTTTATTGTCATGGGCTTGTAGTTTTTTTACTGCGAAATCTAAAGCTTTTGGCCATTCAACTTCCGACCAAACTCCAGCCTGTTTAATCATAGGTTTCAATATACGGTCTTGAGCATCTTGACCCAGAACACCAAATCTGTCACGATCAGAAATCCAAGCTTCATTTAAGGCTTCGTTGTCTTTTGGTACCGTTCTTAAAATTTTGCCATGGCGCGTATGGTAATAAAGGTTTGAACCTATGGCATCATGCATTGATATTCCATCTGCAGACATCAATTCCCATGCACGAGCTTTGTATCTGAATGGTTTATTGGTTAATGCACCAACTGGACACAAATCAATGATGTTACCAGACATAACCGAATCGATTGAACGGCCAACTGCTGTCCCTATTTGTACGCGATCACCACGTCCTATTCCACCCAATTCATCACTGCCTGTGATTTCATCTAAATATCTGACACAACGTGTACAAGTAATACAACGGGTCATATCAGTAGAAACCAAAGAACCTATATTTTCATCAATAGCGACACGTTTGGAATCCACATATCTTGAAATTCCTCGTCCATAACCCATTGAAACATCTTGCAATTCACATTCACCACCTTGGTCACAAATTGGACAATCAAGTGGATGATTAATCAATATAAACTCCATCACATTGCGTTGTGCATCGATGGCCCGTTTAGATTTTGTGAAAACCTTCATATCAGGCATAACTGGTGTAGCACATGCTGGTAGTGGTTTAGGTACTTTTTCAACATCAACCATGCACATTCTGCAATTGGCTGCTATAGATAATTTTTTGTGGTAACAGAAACGTGGGATATTGATGCCATTATCATCGGCAGCTTCTATCACCATTGAGCCTCTTGGCACAATCATTTCTTTATCATCTATTTCAATGCGTACCATGTTATCTGGTATGTTACTTTGATCAGTCATTAGGCTGCACCCTCCACCATAGAACGTTTATGCTCAACATAGTATTCAAACTCTTCCCAATATTTATCTAAGATACCTTGTACAGGCCAAGCGGCTGCTTCACCAAACGCACAAATGGTATGTCCTTCAATTTGTCCTGCGGCAGTTTTCAACATTTCTACATCTTTCATGGTCGCATTGCCTTCAAGAATACGTGTCAAAACACGGTACATCCAACCTGTACCTTCGCGACACGGTGTACATTGTCCACATGATTCCATGTAATAAAAACGTGACAATCGTTGGCACACTTTTACCATACAAGTCGTATCATCCATCACTATGACTGCACCTGAACCCAAACCAGAACCGGCTTGACCAATGGCATCATAATCCATAGTGATGCCCATCATTGTGTCAGCTGGCAATACTTTCATTGAAGACCCACCAGGAATAACAGCTTTTAATTTGCGGCCCGGGCGCATGCCTCCAGCCAGTTCTAACAAATCCTTAAATGGTGTGCCTAAAGGTATTTCGAAATTACCTGGATTAGCAATATGTCCAGAAACTGAAAAACATTTCACTCCGCCATTGTTTGGTTTACCTAATTCTAAAAACCACTCAGCGCCTTCAGTCATAATTAATGGCACTGAAGAAAATGATTCGGTATTATTAATGGTTGTTGGTTTTCCATAAATACCAAAATTGGCAGGAAATGGTGGTTTGAAACGTGGTTGGCCTTTTTTGCCTTCCAATGACTCCATTAATGCGGTTTCTTCACCACAAATATAGGCCCCTGCTCCAATTACGCCATAACAATCAAAATCGATTCCAGAATCTAATAAATTTTTACCCAATAAACCAGCTTCATATGCATCTTTCAATGCTTGTTCAAAAGCTTCGAATGGTTCGTGGTGAAACTCACCACGTAAATAATTGTAACCTACCGTAGCACCCATGGCATAAGCTCCAATCGCCATGCCTTCAATAACAGCGTGTGGATTGTATCTAAGAATATCTCTATCATGGCAAGTACCTGGCTCTGATTCATCAGAGTTGCACAGAACATATTTTTGTCCTGGTGCATTTTTCGGCATAAAACTCCATTTCAAACCCGTTGGAAAACCTGCTCCACCGCGTCCACGCAGTGCTGAGGCTTTAACAGTATTGATAATTTCATCTTGATCTGTTTTCTCACTTAATATTTTTTTCCATGCCGTATAACCACCTTTAGCAAGATAAGCATCTAAACTTGGATCTTTGTCGGGGTTTAAACTAACAGAAACTGACTCTAATTGACTCATTGTGCTTTCTCCCCATCTATTGAGTGGTGTTTCAGCTCTTCTATTAATGTATCAATCTGATCGTTGGTTAAATTTTCATGGTAATGGCCATCTAACAACAAAACAGGAGCTCCTACACAAGCTGCAACACATTCTTCTTCTTTAACCAAAGTAATGTGACCATCTTCTGTGGTTTCACCCAGTTTTATGCCCAACTTAGACTCTGTGTGCGCAACAATGTCTTCTGCACCATTCAACATACAAGAAATATTGGTACAAATGGCAATTTTGTGTTTGCCACATGGTTTAGTGAAGAACATACTATAAAAAGAAGCGGCTTCATAAGCCCAAATAGCAGGAATTTCTAGATATTGAGCCACTGCTTGCATGATTTCTTTGCTTAACCACCCACCATTTTGGTCTTGGGCAGCATGCAAAGATCCAATCAATGCAGATCGTCTTTGATCAATTGGGTATTTGCTTAACCAATTGTCCATGATTGTTTTAGTTTCAGCCGTTAATAACTCATTGGCTAAAGTTTTATCATTGTCTTGTGGATTAACTTGATACATTATCTATCAATCTCCCCGAATACGATATCCATGGTTCCAATAACCGATACCACATCTCCAAGCATCGAACCTTTAACCATTTCATTCATTGCTGAAAGATGTGCAAAACCAGGTGCCCTAACTTTCATTCTAAATGGCTTGTTTGAATCATCTGCGACCAAATAAACCCCAAATTCGCCTTTAGGCGCTTCAACTGCTGAATACACTTCGCCTTTTGGCACAGTATATCCTTCAGTAAATAGTTTAAAGTGATGAATCATTGACTCCATGTCATTTTTCATCTCATCACGACTAGGTGGTGATACTTTATAATCATCTAACATGACTGGGCCCGGGTTGTCCTTTAGCCAAGATACACATTGTTTGATGATCTTATTTGATTGAACCATTTCTTCCATGCGCACCAAGTAACGGTCATAACTGTCACCATTTATGCCGACTGGAATATCAAAATCAATTTTATCATAGGCTGCATAAGTTTGTTTTTTGCGCAAATCCCACTCGACGCCGGAACCTCGTAACATTGGACCTGTAAACCCAAGTTGAAGTGCACGTTCAGGACTGACACTGTCTCTTATACACATCTGACGCTGCCGACGATCTACTCTGTGTAGA
>OJDV01000633.1_pt1 | contig 11926 bp, 11 predicted proteins | sample 1592911 | NCBI WGS metagenome assembly OJDV01 (sample SAMN05416860, study PRJEB24817) | seawater metagenome | isolation source: Sea water | place: Canada:Atlantic | collected 2013-11 | reverse complement strand
GTGGAAGATCGTGAACCCCTCGGGGATCGTCACGGTCACGTCCGCGAGGCGGCCGCCGCGCTCGAGAGACTCCGCGAGCTCATCGAGCGACAGCGGCCCGGCGAGCTGGTACGTCCCCGCCTTGACCTTCTCGGGGAGACCTCGCCGCCTCGCCCACACCTCGAAGAACCACGCCCTACGCACGAGCTCGGAGTCCTGGAGACCACGCACCACGCCCGGCCACGGCGTCCCCCTCGGGATCACGACCGTGCGCGACTCACCCTCCCCCAGCACGGGCCGCGACGACCACGACGTGTACATCCAGCCGATCGCGAGCGCGCACACCAACACCATCGCCACGAGCGCGGCGCACGCGGCGAGCACCACGCGGACTACACGCCGACGCAACTCAGCCATTCGCGCCCCCTCCCCTCCCGAGCGACCCGAGGTACCCCTCGAGGATGTGCGACGCCGCGATCTGATCGACGACGTCCTTTCGCTTCTCGCGGCGCATGCCCTGACCGATGAGCTCGGCCTCGGCCGCCATCGTCGTGAGGCGCTCGTCCCAGCGGACGATCTCCAGCTCGACGTCGGCGCGGGCCGCGGTCGCCTCCAGCGCGGTCAGGAACACGTCGACGCGTCGCGTCGCCCTTCCCTCCTTCCCCTGCATGTTAAGCGGCCAACCGGCCACGATCGTCACGCAGCCCCGGGCGGAGGCCAGCGCGAAGACGCGCGCGGCCGCGGCCTTGACGTCCTTGCTCTCGACGGTCTCCAGCGGCATCGCGATCCTGCGGTCGGGATCGCTCACCGCCACACCCGTACGACGCGCGCCGACATCCAACGCGATGATCGGTGTGGACATCTTCTCTCTCCACGCAAAAGGTACGCTCCACGACCCCGGAACGAGATCGTGGCACAAACGCTCAACAACAGGTCTCACGCACATGTTCGATCGTATCGCTGAGTGGACCCTCCAATACAGCAGGCAGCTCCTGGTCGCCACCACGCTCGTGGCGCTGGCGTGCGCCTCGACGCTGCCCTTCCTCGAGTTCAACTTCACTCCGCAGCAGCTCTTCGAATCTACGGCGCGCTACGACCAACTCCGCGAGGAGATCGCCGACCGCTTCGGACGTGAGGACAACCTCATGACCGTCCTGGTCAACGCCGAGGACGTCCTCTCGCCCGAGGTGTTGACCTACACCCACCACCTGACGACGAGCCTCGAAGGCATCGAGCGCACCAGCAGGACGTCGTCCCTGACCACCTTCGAGGTCCCGCGCGCCGGCGACGGCTCGCTCAAGACGACGCCGCTCCTACAGGAGCTACTGGAGGCGCGCGGAGAGGCGTGGAAGGGCGCAGGGGTCACCGTCACCGTGGAGGACGCCGCGGCGCTCGCGGCGCTCGTCGAGTCGGAGCCGCTGATCAAGGGTCGCCTCGTCAGCGAGGATCGGAGCCTGACCGCCATCCTCCTTTGGCTCGACGACGACGTCCAGGAGGCGACCGATCTCGAGCGCATCGCCGCAGACGTCGACGCCGCGCTCGCGGCGAACCCGCCCCCAGCCGGGGTCACAGTCCGCGCGGGCGGCATCCCGCGCGTGCGCGTCGACGTCGTGCAGTCGCTGCGCACCGAGCAGCTCACGTTCATCCCCATCGTCAGCCTCATCTTCTTCTTCATCCTGGCGTACCTGTTCCGCCGGCCCTCGGGGGTCCTGCTCCCGCTCGCGGTCGTCGCATGCGCCGTCTCCGCCACGATCGCGCTGATGGTCGTGACAGGCTACGCCATCAACATCATCAACAACGTCCTCCCGATCCTCGTCTTCGTCATCGGGATCTCCGACTCGGTCCACATGCTCACGCGACAGGCCGAGGAGATGGAGGCGGGCCGGGACGCCGCGGACGCCGCGCGCGAGATGGTCCGGCGCACCGGCGCGGCCTGCCTGCTCACGAGCACGACCACCGCCGTCGGCTTCGCCTCGCTCTACGTCGCCGACACGGACATCCTCAAGGCGTTCGGCTGGCAAGCCGCCGCCGGCGTCATGTTCGCCTACGCGTTCACGCTCGTCGGGATCCCCGCCGCGCTCGCGCACATGCGCCCCGTGTCACGCCGCACCGCGACCCCGGGCGAGCACGTGGACCCGATGCGCCCCGAGTCGCTCGTGGGCGCGCCGATCCTCGAGCGCGGACTCGTCGCGCTCGCGCGCAAGGTCCTCGACAACCCCAAGGTCACGCTCGCCATCGGGTCCGTCATCACGTGCGTCCTCGTCTTCCTCGCATCCAGCGTACGCATCGACACGACGCTGCTCGAGATCTACAAGGAGGACCACCCGACCTTCCAGACCACCAAGGAGCTCGAGGAGAAGCTCGGCGGCATCCTCCCCGTCGAGATCAGCATCTCACACCCCGACGTCGACCACTTCAAGGACCCCGCCGTCTACGCGAACCTCGCCGAGATACAGTCATTCGCCCGGTCGCAGTCCGAGGTGCTCTCCACGCAGACCCTCGTCGACTTCCACCAGGCCGCGCGCGTCGCGCTCATCGGCGACCCCGCCCAGCGCACGGTCATGCCGAACTCCCGGGCGCAGATCGAACAGCTCCACCTGCTCATCGAGGGACCTCCCGACCAGCTCGGCGGCGTGCGCTCGTTCATGACGACGAGCTTCGACAACGCGAGACTGCTCCTGCGCGTGCGCGACTCGGGCGCCAAGAAGATGATCAAGCTCGGCGGGACGCTCGAGGACGAGCTCCTGCGGCGCTTCCCCGAAGAGCAGGGCTACACCGTCATCATCGCCGGCGACGCCTACGTCGCCTCCGTCGCCCTCGACTCCTTCGTGCGCGACCTCTTCGCCAGCCTGCTGCTCGCCATCGTCATCATCTTCGGAATGATGACAATCGTCTTCCGCTCACTGACCATCGGGCTCATCAGCGTCGTACCGAACCTGTCCCCCCTGTTGCTCACGTTCGCGTACATGGGCGCCCAGGGCATCACCCTGAACACGACGACCATCATCATCTTCGCGATCAGCCTCGGGCTGGCCGTCGACGACACCATCCACTTCCTCGCCCGCTACCGTGAGGAGTCCGCGCGCCGCGCGACCACCTACGAGGCGCTCGTCCATACCTACTTCGGCGCGGGCCGCGCGATCATGCTCACGAGCGTGCTGCTCCTCGTGGGCATGGGCGTCCTGCTGCTCTCCGACTTCAAGCCGACGAACTACTTCGGCGCGCTCACGGGCATCACCATCGCCGGCGCGGTCTTCGGGGACCTCATCCTGCTCCCGCCTCTGCTCCTGCTCGTCGACCGCCGCAAGGACGAGCTCGCAGACGCAGATGAGACCGAGGACGCCGAGGTGTCCTGAGCGCCGACGCGCACGCTGGAGTGAGCTCACTCCTCGATCGGATCGGGGCGCGCCGTGCTCGACACGTGCGACGCGCTCCACACGTGCCGCCTCACGAACGCCGCGTCACGCACGGGGCAGCCCTCGAGATCGCAGTACGAGCAGCTCCTGGGCGTGCAGGACTCCATGTGCAGCATGATCTCGGTCCCCTCACCGAACTCGTCCACGAGGCGCCTATCCACGACGACGGACGCGTCGTGCACTGCCTCGATCGTCCAGAACCTGGGGAACACCATGTGGAGGTCCACGTGGACGGTCCTGCCGAGCCTGTGAACCTTCGCGTGGTGCGGCGCGATCCATCCGCTCTCACGGACCTCCTCGAGCGAGCCGCCGATGCGACCTAGCAGCTCCGGGTTCGCCTCGTCCATGAGCCCGGCCACGGCGCTGCGGACCACGCGGACGCCGCTGACCGCCAGCCACACCGACACGCCCACCGCGAACGCCGCGTCCATCCAGATCTTGCCCGTGGCCCAGGTGGCGAACATCCCCAGAATCACGGCCGCCGTCGTGATCGCGTCCGCGCGCACGTGGATGCCGTCGGCGATGAGCGACGGCGACTCGTGCCGCCGCCCCGCGCCGATGAGCGCCTGGCCGAACACCAACGTCACGACCGCGATGACCGCCTCGAGCGCCGCGCCCCAGCCGAGGTTCTCGGGGGCGTGGGGCTCGATGAGCCTCAGCACCCCCACGATCCCGATCGCGACCGCCGCGAACAGCACCAGCGCGCCCTCGAACCCCGCAGAGAAGTACTCGACCTTGCCGTGGCCGTAGGGGTGGTCGTCGTCTCGCGGCTGCGCGCTCAGCCAGACCGCGTAGAGAACGAACGAGCTCGAGAGCACGTTCACGAACGACTCGATCGCGTCCGAGAGCACTGCCGTCGACCCCGTGAGGCCGTACGCCGTCCACTTCGCGGCCGTCAACGCCAGGCTGAACACCAACCCCACCACCGCCCATCGCCACACAGGATCCTGCACGCACCCCTCGACCGCTCAGACACCTCAGAGATACCCTGCCGACTCTAGCACGACGTCCGCAGCACCCACACCAGGCGACCCAGTCATGTACCGCATCGAGATCACCCACAACTTCGAGACCGCCCACAGGCTGAGCCACCCCGACGCCCCCACGAAGTGCCAGTCGATACACGGGCACTCCTGGCTCGCGACCGTCACGCTCGCGGGGCCGGCTCTCGACGACCGCGGCATGCTCGTCGAGTTCGGCGCCTTCAAGAAGGCCTGGCGCGCCTTCCTCGACGACCACGTCGACCACCACCTCGCGGTCCGCCGCGACGACCCCGTCGCCGCCGCCATCCTCTCCGTCCAACCCGACGCGCGCATCCTCTCGCTCCCCGAGGATCCCTCCACCGAGTTCTTCGCCCGCTGGATCCACGACCGCACCTCGGACATCCTCGCCGGGCTCGATCCCGACCAGCGCGCGCACGTCGAGCGCGTCCACGTCCAGGAAACCCGGGTCAACGCGGCGTCCTATTCGGGCGCCAGATAGGATTGACGCTTGACCCGAGCCGCTACAGTCGTCATTTTGGTCGCCCTTCACGCGCTGCGCGCGTGTGGACGATGCGGAGTCGGCACGTTCCTCCTCCGCGCATGAAGCCAATACACCACGGACGCGATACAGGAGCCCGAAGAATGGCGAAGAAGAGCCAGATCGCTCGCGACAAACGCCGCGCGAAGACCATCGCGAAGTACCGCACTCAGCGCGCGGAACTCATCGCTCTCATCAAGAACCCCGACACGGGTGCGGACGAGCGCGAGCTCGCGTACAGGAAGATCGCCGCGATGCCGCGCGACGCCAGCGCCACGCGCTTGCGCAACCGCTGCCGCATCACGGGCCGCTCGCGCGGCTACCTGCGCAAGTTCGAGATGTCTCGCATCAAGTTCCGCGAGCTCTCCCACAGGGGCGAGATCCCTGGAGTGACCAAGGCGTCCTGGTGAGACGACGTCGGGCGCCCAGCGCCTGACCTCGCCCAGCTGCCTTCGAGAGGGCCGGCCACCGTACACGCGGAGGCCGGCCCTCTCTCGTTCTTGCGGACGGTCTCCCCGAACGTCATTGAAACAAATCACGCCCCCGTCGGGTTCGTCTCGTCGCGTACACCCCACGACCACCCGAGGAGACCCATGGGAACCCGACGCGAGCAGATGATCGCCCACCTGGAGGCAGCACCGCGCACCGCGAGCGAGCTCTCCGGGCTCATGCGCATGCGCATCAAGGACGCCATCGACGACCTCGAACACATCCGGCGCTCGGTCGGTAAGGCCCTCTCCATCGAGCCCGCGCGCTGCGTCGGGTGCGACTTCGTGTTCCGCGCGGGCCGTATCTCGACCCCTTCGCGTTGCCCCGAGTGCCGCGGAGAGCACATCGTCGGACCGTACCTGAGCGTCAAGCGCTGACGCGCTGAAGTAGCGAAGAGAGCTCCGAAACGAAGAGAGGGCGGCCCCGATGGGGCCGCCCTCTCTTCGTTCATTCGGCGCGGATGAGCCGCGCCGTCAGGGTCAGCGCCTGCGCGAACGCACGAGCCCGACCATCGCCAGCATCGCGGCGAAGAGCATCATCGGCACGCCAGGCTTGCTGGGCGAGCTCACGCCCACGGCGGTGCAGCCCTCGTCATCGTCGTCGGGCTGACGGCGCTCCACCTCAGGGCAACCGTTCGAGGTCGCCGCGGGCTCGGTCGCGCAAGCGTCCGAGCGGTCCAGGACGCCGTCTCCGTCACGGTCCTCGTCGCAGACGTCGCCGAACGCATCTCCGTCCAAGTTCTCCTGGCCAGTGTTACGCTTGGCCGGGCAGTTGTCGGTGGCGTCGTCGGTGCCGTCGTCGTCGGAGTCGGTCTCGCGGTAGTCCGCCACGCCGTCCGAGTCGGAGTCTCTGGGGGACGTGGAGAGGTCGTTGTCGCCAGCCTCGTCGGAGTCACGGAGGCCGTCGTTGTCCGAGTCCTGGTCGAGCGCGTCGATCTCACCGTCGCCGTCGACGTTGCTCGGGTTCGCGAGGTCACCGACCTCCAGGTTGTCCGGGATGGTGTCGCCGTCCGTGTCGGCCTTGGTCGGGTCGAGGTTGATCGACTCTTCGAAGGTCTTGGGCAGGTTGTCGTTGTCTTCGTCGACGAGAAGCACGGCGATCTTGAGCTTGCGCTCGATCCCCTGAGGGTTGAACGGGTCGGTCGCCTTGAGCGTCACGTCGTAGGTGCCGATCTCGAGGTACGACGGCGACCACGAGAACACGCCCGTCGTGGTGTCGAAGGACGCGCCGTTGAGCGCGTCCACGCCCATGAGCGCGTACGTGATGGTGTCGCCGTCCGGGTCGGTCGCCAGCGCCGTGAACGTGAGCGTCTCGCCCTCGTCCACCATCAGGTTCGCGTTGTCGTCGGGCGTCCCTGCTCCCCACACGGGCGGATCGTCGGCCTGGCCGATGTTGATCGTGATGGTCCCCTCGGCCGAGGTCTCCTGACCGTCGGACACCGTGAACTTGATCGTGTCCTGGCCGGTGAAGTCCATGTCCGGAGTGTAGGTGAACGAGGGGATCTGACCCGTGAGCGTGCCGTGCGTCGGCATCTGCGTCACGGTGAAGGTCGGCGCCTGCTGACCCTGACCGTCGACGTCGGACGACTTCAACGTGATGTTCGTCGTCTGGTCCTCGCTGATCGTGATCGTCTCGCTGGTCGCCACCGGCGGATCGTTGACGGGGTTGATGACGATGTTGATCGTCTCCATCGCCATGTTCGACTGAGAGTCCATCACCGTGTACGTGAACGAGTCCGCCCCCGAGTAGTTCGGGTTCGGCGTGTACACCGGGTTCGGCGGGTTCCAGACCAGGGTCCCGTTCTGGGGCTGGTTGCCACGCACGTACGTGAAGCTGTCGTTGGAGCCCGTCAACGTCACGGGGAACCCGCTGGTCGCGCCCGTGTCCGTGTCGGGGTCGTTCACGACCAGGCCGATCGTCAGCGGAGTGTCCTCGTTCGTCACCTGCTGGGTGGTCGCAGTCGTCGGCACGTCGGGCACTGGCTCGAACCTGAGCACGATCGTGCCTCGGATGGGAGCGCCCGGGACATCGTTGATGTCGTACAGGATCGTCACGGGAGTCATGTACGGGCTGTTCGTCGTCCCGAAGTGGAAGTTCGGGTTCGGCTTGAACGTACGGCTCGCGTCCGAGCCGATCAGCGTCCCGAGGCCCGGAGGGCTCTGCGAAATGATGTCGAACGTCGCGCCCGTGCACCCGTTCATGACACCGTTCTCCTCACACTCGAGGCGCACGACGACGTCGGTGTCCTCGAGCGAGGTGATCTCGAAGTTCTTCGCGGTCACCTGAGCCTGGGCGCTCGTGGCGCCCCCGAGGCTCACGAACACACCAGCCACCAACCCGCACCACAGACTCGCTTTCATTCGTTCTCCTTCCTTATTTCTTTCAATCACGTTCTAAACCAACTCGAATCCCCACCCCGAACGAACGAAGCCCGACCGCCCTCCCAATCGACGCCACCCCCTGCCCTCGCGGGCCTGCCGGCGCGGAGCCGGTGGGGTGTCGGCCGAGCAAGACCTCTGGTGATGCATCCAACGTCATCGCCTTCGTCTTGATCGAGATGCGCCGAGTATAGGAGAACTCGCCCATGCGTTTCCACCACCCATGACGCAAAGAGTGACCGTGAGGTTGAATCAACGTGCCTCTTCGCCCGTTCAACCACCCGAGAGGACCCTCAACGACTTCGGAGGAACCATGAACGCGACCCTTCGCGCGCTCACGCTGCTCACGCTCCTCGGCGCGCTCGCGCTCTCCACGGGGTGCGCGGACCCCGCGCTCAGCCAGGCCACCCGCCATGAGGTCGGCCACACCGGCGCGACCCACCGCTCCTGGCTCGACGTGCCCGCGTTCCAGGCGCGCCTCGACCACGACTCCGTCGACCACGCCCGCCTCGCCGCCGCGCTCTACTACGCCACGAACGAGGCGCGCGTGCGCCTGGGCCGACGCGCGCTCCCGCGGGAGGCCCTGCTCGAGCAAGCCTCACTGCTCCACTCCCAGCGCATGACCGACCACGGGTTCTTCGACCACACCGACCCCTTCTCGTCCTCGCTGCGCACACCGAGCGACCGGGCGCGCGCCGTCGGCGTGGCGAACCCCTACACCGCAGAGAACCTCGTCGAGTCACCCGGCTTCCCCTACAAATCGGGCCAGCTCGTCTACCCGCTGGGACCTCCCGGCCGCTTCAGCGCCACGCCCGGCGGGCGCGCGATCCCTCCCCATACCTACATCTCGTTCGCGCGAGGAGCCATCAAGCAGTGGCTCGACTCGCCCGGGCACAGGAAGAACCTGCTCTCCACCGACGCCGTCTCCGTCGGGTGCGCCGCCACGCTCGTGTGGCGCGACGACTTCCCCACCTACAACGCCGTCCAGCTCTTCCAGCTCTACGAGCCTCTGAAGGCCGAGTGAGCGCCGTCGGCGCCCACTCGACCCATTGCGCCGGGCCAGCTCACTTCGGCTCGATGACCTCGAGGCCGCCCATGTACTTGCGCAGCGCCTCGGGCACGACCACCGACCCGTCCGCCTGCTGGAAGTTCTCCAGGATCGGGATCAGGATTCGCGGCGACGCGACCATCGTGTTGTTGAGCGTGTACGCGTACGTCGTCTGGCCGTCGTCGTCCCTGTAGCGGATCATGGAGCGGCGAGCCTGGTAGTCGTAGAGCGAGGAGCAAGAGTGCGTCTCACAGTACGCCTCGCGCGAAGGCATCCAGGACTCGATCTCGTGCTTGAGCACCTGCCCGAGCCCGATCTCTCCCGTGCACGCCACCGCCACGCGGTACGGAATGCCCAGGCGCTGGAGGAGCTCCTCGGAGTTGCCGAGCAGCTCCTCGTGGAGCTTGCGCGAGACCTCCGGGTCCGCCTCGCACACGATGACCTGCTCGACCTTGCTGAACTGATGCACGCGGTACACGCCGCGCGTGTCCTTGCCCGCCGAGCCCGCCTCGCGCCTGAAACACGGGGAGTACCCCATGTACTTCAGCGGCATCTCGGAGCGCTCCACGATCTCGTCGCTGTTCAGGCTCACGAGGATCACCTCGGACGTGCCGACGAGGTACTTCCCGTCCTTGTCCAGGTGGTAGGTGTCCTCCTTCCCGTACGGGAAGAAGCCCGAACCCACGAGCGCCTCCTCCTTGACCATGACCGGCCCGAGGATCAGCTCGTAGCCGCGCTCGCGCAGGATCTCGAGCGCGAGGTTGACCACCGCGAGCTCGAGCATCGCGCCCGCGCCACGCAGCAGGTACGAGCGCGCGCCGCCGACCTTGATCCCGCGCGGCTTGTCCAGGATCCCGAGCAGCTCACCGAGTTCCTCGTGGTCACGCGGCGTGAAGTCGAACGTCGGCAGCTCGCCGACCTTGCGCAGCTCGACGTTGTCCTCCTCTCCGGCCCCCACGGGGACCTCGTCGAGAGGGACGTTCGGGACCATGAGGATGAGGTGGTCGTACTCGGCCTTGATCGTCTCGAGCTCGGGCTCGATCTCACCCAGGCTCACCTTGACCTCTCGGCCCTCGGCGATCAGAGCGGGCCGCTCTTCCTTCGAGGCCTTCGGGATCGACTGCGCGATCTCGTTGCGCCGCGCGCGGAGCTGCTCGGACTTGAATTGGAGGTCTCTGCGGCTCGCGTCGAGCTCGAGCAGGCGGTCGATGTCGACCTCGAAGTTCTTGTCCTTCGCGCCCTTCTTGACCTTGTCTGCGTTCTCTCGAATGAACTTAATGTCGAGCATCTTCGGCTGCCCCTTGTGGCTCAATGTCACGCGTGAATGGGTTCCCTCGGTCTGTCTAGTTCGGCTGGCGCGCACGCGCAAGCCTCGCGCGTGAGCTACACGCGCGGGCGCCGCCTTTGTTCCAGCACGCCTCGCCCTTGCCGCGCCCGTCGCCCCGGTGGTAGGGCATGAGGGCACGCCATGAACACCCACACGCGCCCGCGATCCGTACGTACACTCGGGCGCCCAGAGAGGAGGCCACACGATGCAGTTCTTCATTGATACGGGCGACGTCGACGAGATCCGAGAGGCCCAGAGCCTGGGTATCCTGGACGGAGTCACCACCAACCCCAGCCTCATCGCCAGGACCGGACGGACCCACAAGGAGGTCATCGTCGAGATCTGCGAGATCGTCGACGGGCCCGTCAGCGTCGAGGTCAACGCCGAGGACTACGAGGGTATGCTCGCCGAGGCCGAAGAGTTCGTGACCTGGGGCGACAACGCCATCATCAAGGTCCCGCTGACCAAGGACGGCCTCAAGGCGTGCAAGGCGCTCACCGACCGCGGCGTCGGCGTCAACGTCACCCTCTGCTTCTCGGCCAACCAGGCGCTGCTCGCCGCCAAGGCCGGCGCGACCTACATCAGCCCCTTCGTCGGGCGCCTCGACGACATCGGCCAGGACGGCATGAACCTCATCGCCGAGATCGTCGAGGTCTACGCGAACTACCCCTGGATCGACACGCAGATCCTGGTCGCCTCGGTCCGCCACCCGATGCACGTCCACCAGAGCGCCCAGCTCGGCGCCGACGTCGCCACCCTCCCCTTCAAGGTCATCGACCAGATGTTCAAGCATCCGCTCACCGACATCGGCCTCGCCAAGTTCGCCGCCGACGCCAAGAAGGTCCCGACCTCCTGACCTCGCCCCACACCACGAGCGAGCCAGACCCATCGGGTCTGGCTCGCTCGCTTGACGTGAGCCCGCTCGCCACGACCTTCACGAGCAGCGCGCGGCACTCCACGCCGCGCCCAGGAGCCCCACGTGTTTTCCAAGCTGCTGATCCTCTTCACGGTCATCCCGATCATCGAGCTGAGCCTGCTCATCCCGCTCGGTCAGCAGATCGGCACGATGCCCACGCTCGGAATCATCGCGTTCACCGCCATCGCCGGCGCGTGGCTCGGCAAGAGCCAGGGCTCCGCGGCCTGGAGGCGCATCCAGTCCGAGCTCGCGACCGGCTCGCTCCCGGGTGACTCCATCCTCGACGGGCTCGCCGTCCTCCTCGCCTCCGCGTTCCTGGTCACCCCCGGCGTCCTCACCGACTTCGCGGGCTTCATCCTGCTTATCCCGTTCACGCGCGCGCCGATCCGGCGCTTCGTGCGCAAACGGTTCGACTCCTGGTTCACCCAGGGCGGAGGCGGCGTCTACTCGTCGTTCGGAGGCGGACACGCAGGCTTCGGCTGGGACGGCGACCACGTCGCCGCTGGCCCCGAGGTCATCGACGTGACGCGCGCCTCGCAGCCTCGCACCGAGCCGGCGGCGGCTGGCCCCGTCGTCCTCGACCTGAACGACGACGGCGAGGTCGAGGACGAGCACGCCACCGCGCATGCTCACACGGAGCGCTGACCTGATTGGCCTTGTTCCCATCCGCCCGCTCGTTATATACCGCAGCCGCGGCGCGCGTTCTCGCGCGCGCGTCTAATCCCCATCCTTTCAGCCGCGACGCGTCACAACTATGATCATCGACATCCACGCGAAGACTTCTCACTCCACGGGCGTCCAGGGCCTGTCTCTTATACACATCTCCGAGCCCACGAGACAGGCAGAAATCTC
>OJDV01000631.1_pt1 | contig 11986 bp, 9 predicted proteins | sample 1592911 | NCBI WGS metagenome assembly OJDV01 (sample SAMN05416860, study PRJEB24817) | seawater metagenome | isolation source: Sea water | place: Canada:Atlantic | collected 2013-11 | reverse complement strand
CTACACAGAGTAGATCGTCGGCAGCGTCAGATGTGTATAAGAGACAGTTCTATATCCGACTCATTTACTAATCGTCCTATTAAATAAACCTCAATTTTTTGATCTTCATAATCCTGATTCGATTTTAAAATAACCGTTCCATCATTCTTAACATGCGTGGTTACAAACTCTTTTGCTTTATTTTCAAAGACTTGAACTTTTAATAAATTTAAAAACAAAATAACACTAGGAACAATTACTATAATGGCAAGTGTAGTAGCTATCTGAGCAATTCTTTTTCTTCTTTTTGAATTTGCATATTTCACCATTGGGAAACGCAGTAATTTGGCAATTAAAAAGGTAGTCAATGCGATAAAAACAGCATTGATTGAAAATAAGTAAAGTGCCCCACCAGCATATTGCAAATTACCAATAGCCAATCCATAACCTACGGTACATAAAGGAGGCATAAGTGCTGTTGCAATAGCAACACCAAATATCACACTCGCCATAGTCCCTTTTTTAGTTTTTGCCACTATTAATGCTAAACCACCAAAAATGGCAATTAATACATCTAAAATAGTTGGAGAAGTACGGGCTAATAATTCTGGAGTTTCTTTCGTTAGTGGTGATATCGTAAAGTATAAATAAGCTGTTATAACACTCAAAGCAACCATTACCCCTAAGTTTATTAAGGATCTTTTTAAGGTGTCTACATCATTAATAGCAACAGATAGTCCTAAACCAACAATTGGTCCCATAAGAGGGGAAATCAACATCGCTCCAATTACAACTGCTGTACTACTAACATTTAAGCCAATAGATGCTACAAATATGGAGAAAATCAATATCCAAGCATTATGACCTTTAAATGAAATGTCTTTTTTTACTCCTTCTATAGTTGACTCTCGATCGGTTTCTTCTCTAATATCCAAAAGTTCCTTAAAAAAAATAACCAAGCCCTGCCAAGCAGTTTCTTTTACTTGAGCAAATTCTTTTTCGTTTGAAGCATCATTTGATTCTTCTATTTTTTTATCATTAGTATCCATTATAAGTATTTATGATTATACTTTTCTTTTATTTCTGCTAGCAAGCTTTTTATTTCCTGCTCTTTTTCTTTAGGGTAAATCATTAAAACATCTTCTTTATCCACAACAATAAAATCTTTTATGGAATCTAAAACCACTAACTTATCCTTAGAAGTAAAGACCATATTCCCAGAAGAATCTTTAAAATGAGGTGTCGCTCTAACAATAGCATTATCATTCTCATCTTTTTGCAATTTTTCATGCAAAGCACCCCAAGTTCCTAGGTCATTCCAATCAAATGAAGCTTTTTTCAAAAAAACGGCTTCCGATTTTTCAAGAATACCATAATCAATAGAAATGTTTTCAGATTTTCCATAATTCTCTAAAATAAAATCTCTTTCTTCTTCTGTATTTAATTTTTCAATTCCTGAAGCAAATAATTCATACATTTCAGGTGAGTTCCTTTTAAAAGAATTAATTATACTTTCCACGCTCCAAATAAAGATACCAGCATTCCATAAAAAATTACCTTCCTTTAAAAATTGTTTGGCTGTATGATAATCTGGTTTTTCTCTAAATTGATTTACTTTTTTAATAGTCTCTAAATCTTGTTTATCATATTCAACATAACCAAAACCAGTATTTGGAAAAGTTGGATTGATTCCTAAAGTCAATAATTTATCATCATTAAAACAAGCTTTAAAGCCTGTTTCCACATCTTTTAAGAAAGAAACCTCATCTTCTATCCAATGATCACTTGGCGCAACTAACATCATTGCATTTGGATCGTTTTTTTGAATTTTTAAAGCAGACAGTAATATGCAAGGAGCCGTATTTCTCATTGCAGGTTCTAAAACAACCTGATTAGAATCAATACTTGGTAATTGCTCTAATACAATATCTATATATCGATCATTTGTTAGGATATTAATATTGCTTGGTGGGATTAATTGTTCTAATCTAGAAAATGTTTTTTGCAATAAAGTCTGTCCACTTCCCAACATATCGTGAAATTGTTTTGGGAATTCTGAAGTGCTAACAGGCCAAAATCGAGATCCAATCCCTCCAGCCATAATAACTGCATAATAATTTTTACGTTCTATTTGATGCATTCTATATTTTATATTTAAAACTTTTAAAAGCTAGGCAAGTAAAATTAATTATTCCTATTGAATTATTTATAATAAGTTAAAGGAATTCAACTTCGGCATTTGGATTAAATAAGTAGATTTTACCCGTGGCAATTTCTAAGCATTCGTATCTCTTCACTCGTTTATTTCCTCTTTTAAATATTTTACCGTTATAAAGTCTAAACTTTCCCCCTAAAGGTATTTCAAAGATATAGTTTTTATCATTGGGAGCATCAAATTCTTTTAATGCTAAAGATAGCTTTGCATCAGTATCACTACTTGCTTTAGGATTCTTAAAATGAATCGCTAAATAAGGAAGTAATTGATTTGGAAATATTTCTGGTCTTATATAGGGCAACATCAATTGTTGAAAAGTATGTTTCCATTCTAAGCCGTGTGGTTTAATCATTCTTCCATATTTTTTAAACGCAATTAAATGCGCTATTTCATGGATTAATGTAATTAAAAACCGATAAGAATTTAAATTTGAATTAACGGTTATTTGATGCTGACCATTGGGCATTTTACGGTAATCCCCATGACGTGTAACTCTTTCGTTTACAATTTTAAGATAAATATTATGCTCAGTGATTAGTTGAAAAACAGAAGCAATAGATGCTTGTGGAATATATTTTTCAAGAGTTTTTGGCATTTTTCACATTAAGGAGTCGAATTAGAAACTTGCAATACCTTACCATTATACATTTGATGTCCTGTAAGTGAAAATTGCATGATATATTGAGCCATTTCTTCAGCTGAAACATTTGCTTGATAACCAGGAAAAGCTTCTTCAAGCATTTCTGTCTGTACAGCTCCTAAAGCTAAAACATTAAATGAAGGACCCGTTTCTTTATATTCTTCAGCAAGCAATTCTGTAAGTGTAATTAAAGCACCTTTACTACTGCTATAAACACTTAATCCAGGAAATTTTAAACTCCCTTGAATTCCACCCATGCTACTAATATTAACTACATGCCCTTTTTTTTTCATAAATGGCAGCATTGCTTTTGTTAAAGCAGCAGCGCCAAAAACATTTACATCATAAACACTTTTAAAGTCATCTATAGATGTTTTTGCAAAGGGTTTATTAATTAGAGCACCAGAATTATTAATTAAAACATCTACTTGTTTCCAGTTGTCATTAACAAACTTAGCAACCGTTTTAATGTCATTAGAATCTGTTATATCAAAAGGAAAAATAGTGCAGCCCTCAAGATTAATATTTGAAATGGGAGCAGAATTTCGGGAAAGAGCTAAAACATTATATCCAGCATCTGTAAATAACTGAACCAACTCGTAACCTATTCCTCTACTCGTTCCGGTGATTATAACATTTTTCATCTATACAAACATGGTTACTGGGTTTTCAACATACTTTCTAAACGTTTGTAAAAATGCAGCTCCAGTAGCTCCATCTACAGTTCTATGGTCACAAGCTAAAGTAACTGTCATCGTATTTCCAATGGCAATCTGGCCATTTTTAACAACTGGTTTTTGAACAATTGCTCCTACCGATAAAATTGCAGAATTTGGCTGATTGATAATCGAAGTAAACTCTTTGATTCCGAACATTCCTAAATTAGAAACTGTAAAAGTACTTCCATCCATTTCTTGAGGAGTTAATTTTTTATTTCTTGCTTTACCAGCTAATTCCTTAACATTTGCACCAATTTGATTGAAGGTCATTTGATCTGCAAATTTTAAAACAGGCACTAATAAACCATCATCCACAGCAACTGCCACACCTATATGAATATGTTTTGCTATTAAAGTAGAGGTATCTGTCCAATGAGAATTTACTTTAGGATGCTTACGCAATGCCATAGCACTCGCTTTAACCACCATATCGTTAAACGAAACTCTTACATCAGGGTCAGAATTAATAGCTGTTCTTGCAGAAATAGCATGATCCATATCTAACTCTATTGTTAAATAATAATGTGGTGCCATAAATTTAGATTCCCCTAAACGTTTAGCAATCACTTTACGCATTTGAGAATTCTTTACCTCTTCAAAGCTTTCTTCTCCAACTGGCGTATACGTAGTTGTAGTTGCAGCTGAAACAGGTTGATAATTCTCGATATCGCGTTTTATAATTCTACCGTTTTCACCACTACCTTTTACTTGCGATAGGTTGATCCCTTTTTCCTCTGCTAATTTTTTTGCTAATGGAGAAATAAATATTCTTACATTATCTGAAGTTGAAGTAGAAATTACTGCTTTTGGAGCATCAATTTTTGTTTCTATCACAACTGGAGATTCCTGTTTTACAATGGCTTTTTTAGCTGGCGAATCATCATTACTTACAGAAGTATATTTTTCAAGTAAACCTGAAACATCCGATCCTTTTGGGCCAATAATAGCCAGCACAGAATCTACCAAAGCTGTTTCTCCTTCTTTAACTCCAATTTCTAATAGAACTCCTGTATAGAAAGATTCGAATTCCATAGTAGCTTTATCGGTTTCAATTTCAGCTAAAATATCACCTTCAGAAACTTCATCACCCACTTTTTTGTTCCAAGTAGCAACGGTACCTTCCTCCATAGTATCACTAAGCCGCGGCATAGTAATTACCTCAACTCCATCAGGAAGATCTACAGATTTATTTTCTACTACTACATCAGCTACAACAATAGTCTCTTCTTCTTTTTCTGTAGTATTTATATTTCCTTTTATTAATTCTGAAATATCTTCATCTTTATCACCAATAATTGCCAATAAAACATCCACCGGAGCAGTATCTCCTTCTTCAACACCAATATAAAGCAAGATTCCTTCGTTGAAGGACTCGAATTCCATTGTTGCTTTATCAGTTTCAATTTCGGCTAATATATCTCCTTCAGAAATTTTATCGCCAACTTTAAATAGCCATTTAGCAACAGTCCCTTCTTCCATGGTGTCGCTTAATCGCGGCATATTAATTACTTCTGCCATATAAATTATAATTTATGTGATAAAAAAGGATAATCTTCTTGTTCGTATACAGCATCATACATGATACTCTTTTCTGGATAAGGAGAATTTTCTGCAAATTGCTCACATTCAATAACCAATTCTTTAACTCGCTTATCTATTTCGTCCAATTGTTTTTGTGTAGCATATTTTTTATCTAAAATAATATTCTTCACATAAGTAATTGGATCTTCTTCTTGTTTTTCAGCTACTTCAGCTTTTGTTCTGTAATGCTGAGCATCACTCATAGAATGACCTCTATAACGATAGGTTCTTATCTCTAAGAAAGTTGGGCCTTCACCTTTTCTTGCTCTTTCCATTGCTTCATCTAATGCTTCTGCAACAGCATCTGGTTTCATCCCATCTACAGCTTTACAAGGCATATCATAAGCCAATCCCATTTTCCAAATTTCAGAATGATTTGAGGTTCTCTCTACAGAAGTCCCCATGGCATACCCATTATTTTCTACACAAAAAACTACTGGTAAATTCCAAAGCATTGCTAAATTTAAAGTCTCATGAAGAGAACCTTGACGCATTGCACCATCTCCCATAAAAGTCAAAGTTACAGCGTCTCTATTAAAGTATTTGTCTGCAAATGCAAGTCCTGCACCTAATGGAATTTGACCTCCAACAATACCATGACCACCATAAAATCGATGTTCCTTAGAAAATATATGCATAGAACCTCCAAGACCCTGTGAAGTACCGGTAGCTTTTCCATACAATTCTGCCATTACTCTTTTAGGATCTACTCCCATACCAATTGGCTGAACATGATTTCTATAAGCAGTAATCATCTTATCTTTTGTAAGATCCATTACGTGTAGCGCTCCCGCTAATATAGCTTCCTGGCCGTTATATAAATGAAGAAAACCTCTTACTTTTTGTTTGATATAAACCTGTGCAAGCTTGTCTTCAAACTTTCTCCAGAAGTACATATTCTCGTACCAATCTAAGTATGTTTTTTTTGTAATTTTTTTCATAATGTTTACGCTATAATAAAATTAGGTAAATTAATTGCATAGCTGACAAAAATACTATTTTATTAGGTTCTACAAAACTATAAAACTGAAAAGAGTTCGAATCACTTAAATACCTTAATTGCATATAATCAAAGCATTACAAAAAGAAGAGCTGCTTATTTAAAAAATGAAGAATAAAATAAAGAGTTATAAAAATGTACTATCAAAGATAAGAGGCAATAAATCTTTAACTGAATTAGCTTTTACTACTTTTCCTGTTTCTCCCATAAAGTAAACCTCAATCGAAGGGTCTTGCTTTACTTCGTATTCTGCCAATACTTGTCTACAAGCACCACAAGGTGGAACAGGAGTAATCATTTTATTTTTTAAAGATCTAGCTGTAATTGCCATAGAGACAATGGTTGCATTAGGGTGTTGAGAACCTGCATGAAAGATTGCTACTCGTTCTGCACATAGACCTGAAGGGTATGCTGCATTTTCTTGATTATTTCCAGTAATTATTTCCCCTGAATCTAACTGAAGTGCTGCACCAACCTTAAAAAGAGAATAAGGCGCATAAGCATTTTCACGTGCTTCATGCGCCTTATTCATAAGTTTTTCAATCGAAATAGGAAGCTCTGAAACAGAATCAAATACTTCTAAATTAATTTCGATTTTAATATTTTTCACCTTTTCTAGTATTCATCATATTCATCACCAAAACTAAACGTTAATCCAAAACGAAGTGTACCTTCTAATGGACTAACTACTTTAGAAGTAGAGATTAAATATGATATGTCAATATTAATAGTAGTATACTTAAATCCAGCTCCTAAAGAGAAAAATTGTCTTGCTCCTTTATTAGGGTTCTCATTAAAATAACCCGCTCTAAAAGCAAATACATCTCTAAACCAATATTCAGCTCCTATAGCCCATGTAACTTCTTGTAACTCTTCGCTAAATCCATCTGGCGCATCTCCTAAAGATTGAAACATACCTTTAAAGAAACTTACATTAGGATCTTTACCAGCGTATATTACATCATTATCTCCACTTTTACCTGTTTGCTCTTCTCCAGCAAATCCAGTATCACTATTCGGAGGATCGTATTGTCCATTACCGTTTTCATCAATATAAGAATACTCAGTTCCATAAATAGGAGGAGTTGGTACTAATAATTTATTAAATTCTACAGTTACACCAATCGTATTGTATTGGTCCAATATAAAATCAAATCCAGCCCCTAATGCAGCGTTTGTTGGTAAAAAACTTTCTTGTCCAACATCATCGTATTTTAATTTTGGTCCAATATTTGAAATATTTATACCACCTCTCCAACGACCATCAAAACTACTCATAGGTATTTCTTCACTTTGGTAATAACCTGAAATATCTACAGCAAATGAACTTGCAGCCGACGCATCTTCTAATGCAGTTTGCAATTTTAAATCGGAACGAATATACCTTCCTGTAACAGCCATAGCGATACGTTCACTTAACCTTAGTGAATAAGTAACATCAAACAGCATTTCATTTGGTTTTACAATTAATGGTTCCTGATCTACTGTTTCTCTAAGTTCTATCTCTCCACTACTAAAATACCTAAAACTCGCTGCTACCGCGCTTTGTTCGTTAAGTCTATTATAATAAGTAAGGTTACCTAAAAACACATCATTAACCAATTTCCCTAAATATGGTGTATATGTAACACCAACACCTTGTTTTACTAATGCAAAAGCAGATTTTGATGGATTCCATTGTTGTGCAAAAGCATCTGCAGAGGTTGCAACACCAATATCAGCCATACCCGCTGCTCTAGCATCTGCTCCAATTAACATAAATGGAACACCTGTTGTGATAACCCTTGCGTTTGGTGCAGCTCCAAAACCTGGTTCAACATATATAGGGTCACCAGGTATAAGAGGGCCTAATTGGGCATTCATATTAAAGGTTATAAAACCTAGTATTGTGAGGAATAATAATTTTTTCATTTGGTTAAAAATTTTTGCAAATATAAATTTATTTATTATAGAATAACGAGTTTTTCAAACTTTTCAACTCGTTTGTTACTTAACGTTGAATTTACTGTAATCTTATATACATAGACTCCTTTTCCGATTCGATCTCCAAAATCATCTTTACCATCCCAAACAATATCTCTGGATAAAAATCCATCGGTGTTTATAATTTGATTTTTTGTCCAAACCACTTTCCCAGTAACGGTAAACACCTGTATTTGTACCTCTAAAGTTTCGAAAGGGCGATTGTGGTTGAACCAAAACTCGGTATAATTAACAAATGGGTTTGGATAATTTAAAACATTTGTTATTTCTAATTCATCATTCCCAGCAACATTAAATTGAATTTCTGAAGTAGAAGAATTATTATAAACATCCCAAGCTTTAAAAGTTAATGTATGCAAACCATCTTCTAAATCTCTAAAATTAAATGAAGCCTCTCCCTTAGAATAATCATCTACATTAGCTTGATAATATTCGTTTATTACAAAAGGATTAGACTCGTCGCCATCTAATATTGCTATCATATCATGACCAATACCACTAGCTGTGTTTAAACCATTTTCATCAGATAATTTTGCTATTAAAATCGGAGAATCGTTTGTAATTCCTCCAGACACAAAACTTTCATCATTCATAAATAGATTAATTAATGGTCCTTGGTTGTCTTCTGGAGCATTTTCATTTAAACCACCAATATTTACATCTATATTATAGCCTGTTTGGTTTTTTAATGAATTATCTTCTTGTGCATAAAAACTTAAGCGCCCTGTATCTACTGGTATTTGAGTATCTCTAGGCATTACAAACTCAAATTCAAACAAACCATCCGTAACGGTTGCCTTACCATTAAATAACACTTCGCCTAGGGTCTTAAAATCCATTATTAATAACTCTCCATTTTCAGTAACTCCATCATTCCCAAGGGTACTTCGCTCTACATTTTTATCAAATAATTTAGTTTCTAAAACTCCTTTATAATCGGTTAATAGATTTCCGTTTATATCTTGTACTTCTCCTCCTAGTTTCACTTTATCTAAAGCCTTTAAAACCTCCGTAGATTCAGCAATAGGGATTCCATTAATAGTTTTTAAAGATATTTTCTGTCTAGGAAAGGCCAAATGCATAGATGGATCTCCAATAAAAAACACTACTCTTCTATTTGGACTTCCTAATAAATTTTTTGAAATCCGAACCGCTTCTGCAGGAGTATTAGGAACATCCATTCCGTAACCAAAGAGTTCTGGCGCTAGTGCTTGATTAAATAATACACCTGTACCAGCACCAATAGATCGTGTCGTTGTCACTAAAGATATAGCTCCACCATTTTTATTCCAAAAGGTAAGTTCTCCAGCAGTAATTCGTTGTGGATTATCAAATTTTGTAAACTGACACGTAACTGTTACAATGCAAGGGTATCTGTTTTTGTTTTTTAAATCTTGCCCAGTTTCTTTGGTATAAATAAATTCGGAAGCCAAGCCATCTTCACCACCATGTCCAAAGTAATTAACAATAAGAGCACCTACTTCTATAGAGTTCTCAAATTCGTCATTTACATCAGGATATCGATCTCCTCCAGAAGAAGCTACTTGTTGATAAGAATCTGAATGAATTTTTTTTACATTAATCGTGGGTTTTTCCACAGAAACTTCATCCCCTAAAGCATCTAAGTTTCCTTGTAATATACTAAACTCCCAAGATTCATCTACATCATCTGAAACTAAAACAAAATCATTACGCCAGTTTCCAAATGATTCTTTTGAATCGTAACTAACAATTTTATCAACCATTGCATTTGCCAAACCTACTTCATCAACCAAAATTCGGCCAACAGCAACATCTAACTTCTCACCACCTAACATCAATCCTTCTTCAGGATCCATATTACCATAAAAATCGTCTGACATAAAAGAATGAACATCACTATCACTTCTATAAGTATGATACGTTGGCACTATATTATTATTATTAGATAATCTATCTTTATAATCTACTGTAGTATCGCCAAATAAGCATAAATACTTGATGCGTTTATCTTCAGATGAGGCATTTTCATATATATAACGAACAAAATTACGGATAGCTCCTATATCTTGTTTACCCGAACTAAACTCTTCAAATATTTTATCACTAGTGATAACTTTCACATTAATACCGTCTACCTCTCTTCTATGATCAGCCAACCTTAGAGCGGGCTGTAATAAAAATGATGGGGTAACAATTAAAAAATCTATATCTTTAAAATTACCCGATTCATCATTAAAAATAGTTCCTTTTAAGTTTTGATTTGCCACATAAGGTCGATTTATCTTAATAGGCGTAAAATAATTATTTGGGTTTATTGCTACATATTCTCTCAACTCACCTAAAGTAGCTTTAAATGATAAAGAGGAAGAGTTTCCAACATTACTTTTTGCTACTATAAAATTTGGATTAGTTACATCCCATACTTGTGAAAATTGAGACGCATTACTTATTTGATATTCTCCAATACCAGGTAATGTTGTCGCTTCATTCCATCTAAAATCTAATTGACCATTTTCGCCTTTTAAATACACTAAGGCATCCACACTTATATAATCTAAATATCCAATACTTGAAGGGTTGCCTCCATTATTATAGGTTAAATCAAAAGTCACATTTTCATTACCTGAAGGAAACTCATCATCGTATTCATTAGAATCTAATAAATCTGAACTTGAAATTGGAGTAAACACAAGTGGATTTAAACTAGTCCCATTTATAGATATTGCCATTGATGTAGTTGTTTCAGATGCAGAAGCAACTTTAACCTTCACCTTCATTTGTTCACCTGAGACTATATTAGGGAAATTAAATACAAAGCTTTGTTCACTATCTATATCAAATCGATTACTAAACCACCTTCTACCAACTTTCACTGGACTATCTTCATCGCTTTCGAAAAATTGATACCTATTATATTGAGTAATTATATTGGTTGGGTTTCCAGACGGCTCTACCATTTCTTGAACTCTATTACCCAATCCCCCACTTACAGTTACATAATAATAAGACTCATCACTATAAGGGTTGATATTGGTTTCATAATCATCTCCTTGATAACCTAGGGCATTTGTTCCATAAAACAAAACAACATCGTTACTATTAAAAGTTCCGTCTGCTTCTCCAATTACTTGAATTGAATTTTCTATTAAATCAAATACCGTATTATCTTCATTTTTAAAAGGAAGGGCTTTCCCTCCATTACCATAAACTTTTATGTTTCTTGGATCAATACCATCTGTATTCATCCCTATACTATTCAAAAAACTTTTAGTTAAAATATGAACTCCGGTTTGTTCAACTTTAAACTTATACCAATCACCAGATGCCAAAACAGAATTTGATATCGGAATACTTTGCCTTGCTCTGGATTGATTTTTATATTGATATGAAATGGTAAAAGACAACACTTTTTTTAAAGTTCCGTTAACTTTTACAATGGGTGCAATTGAAAGTGTAGTGTAAATTACGTCTCTTGCTTTCCCACTGGCCAAGTAATAATCATGTTGATTTGAAATTAATTTTTTATCAATTTTTTTTAATTCGTATGCTGATAAATCTCCATAAACTAGATTAGATACCACTAAAGAATTGTTATCTGCAAACCTATTATCTTGCCATTGTTCGAAAAATAACATTTCTTGATCTATTACAAGATCTATTAATGGTATTGAAGAAACCTTTTTAGAATTCTTTGAAACATTTTTATTCTCAAAGGCTTCTTGCCTGTTATCATTGGTGTTTCCCCAATTTATTTCAATTGTTTTGTTTTGTGCAAACAAGACAAAGGGTAAGACTAACAAGCTAAATAAAAGTAAAGATTTTTTCATCATAATAAGTAACGTGTCAAATATACACTTAGTATCTGTCTCTTATACACATCTGACGCT
>OJDV01000629.1_pt1 | contig 12006 bp, 10 predicted proteins | sample 1592911 | NCBI WGS metagenome assembly OJDV01 (sample SAMN05416860, study PRJEB24817) | seawater metagenome | isolation source: Sea water | place: Canada:Atlantic | collected 2013-11 | reverse complement strand
AGATCGTCGGCAGCGTCAGATGTGTATAAGAGACAGGTAGTAGTATTACAATCTTAATTAAGTGACTATTGAACTATTTTAGTTTGTCACTGTTTAAGCTATCATAAAATAAATTAATAACGGAGATTTGACCATGAAGACCCATTTAGGAATACTATTTACAATTGTTACATTCTTTTCACACGCCGATTTTCTTGACGCGACCAAAAATTACAAAGAAGGCCGATTCAAACAAGCCTATGATGAAATGATTGTTTTAGCCAAGTTTGGACACCAACTTTCACAACAAAATGTTGCCGTCATGCTTTTCAAAGGTGAAGGAGTACAAAAAGACCCAATCCAGGCCTATGCTTGGTCACAATTACTCACTGATGAGAAAACTGCATCACAACTAAGCGAAGCAATTGCACAGTCATTGTCCGATGAGGAATTAGAAGTAGCTAAAAAAACAACTCTTGAATACAAAGAAAAATATGCCTTTGAAAACAGCAAAGTCTTGCTTGGACCAATCACAACCTCTGATGATTCTAATAACAATGATAATGATAACACCATAGCTAAGATTGATTATGACAAATCAAAGTTAGTTGCACCAGATTATCCCAGAAACTTAGCAATATCTGGCGTTCAAGGATGGGTTGATTTAACTTTTAATGTTTTTCCTGATGGATCAGTACGAAACATACAAGTAACAAAAGAAACACCAGGCAATAGTTTCGCAGTAGCAGCCATAAAAAGTATAGAACAGTACAGTTTTAAATTTAAAAAAAATGGGGTAGAAACAACCATAACTGAACCCATAACATCTACCCAAAGGATTCAATTTAAATTGGGTAAGGAACCTTATGATTTCAACCCAAAACAAACAGCATATATTAAAAAATTGATAACACATGCCAAGAAGGGAGATGTTAATGCACAATTTACCTATGCTTCAATTTATGACACTTACCTAGATAAAAAAGGTGAAATTAATGCAGAAACAGTGAACGATTGGTTGTTTAATGCCGCACAAAATGGCATTCATGATGCTCAATACCGTCTTGGAAAAAACATCTACTATGGAGAAGATTGTAAAGTTGAAAAACAAAAGGGTATGGATTGGATTATGCGTGCTGCTCAAGAAGGCAATGCCAATGCTGAATTTATGGCCTACCAATTGTTAAAAAATAAAAAGGTTATCAATCAATCCTCACAAACACCTTTTTACTGGTTAAAACAAGCTGCTACAAATGGTTTGGCCGTTGCCCAACTTAATTATGCTAAGGAAATTGCTTTGTTAGAAAATCCTACTGATGAACAAAAAATTCTTGCCACTGATTACCTTAAATCTTATGCCAGAAAAATGCATAAGACTGTTCAATGGCTTCATATCGATGCGATGTTAAGGCTTAAAACAGATAAAAAACCCAAAAAAGCTTTGGCCTCAATTAATAAAGCCATAAAAAAAGCCAAAGCAATCGGTTGGGATGTCTCTGAACTTAATACCCAAAAACAATTGATTCTTGCATCTAAAAGTTGAATATCATTTAAAGGGTTATAATTAATGATTAAACTACTGGGTATTCCAAGTGATTTCAATTCATCTTTTATGCAAGGGCCGGCTTTGGCACCTGATATTATTCGGCAAATGGATATTGGTGGTTCTGCCAATCCTTATGCTGAAGATGGGACAAGGGTCAAAGTCGGTGAAACCTATACCGATTTAGGTGATTTAAACATAGACAGTACACTCGATGCACAGACTGTAAATAATCAAATCATTACAGCTGTTGCATCGGCCATTAAAGACGACAGCAAACTTGTTTGCTTTGGTGGTGATCATTCTGTTAGCTATCCAATAATAAAAGCCTTATCTGAGAAATACTCATCAATCAATATTTTACACTTTGATGCCCACCCTGATTTGTACCATAATTTCCAAGACAACCCCTATTCTCATGCGTCACCATTTGCAAGAATAATGGAAAATGAATTGGCCACATTTTTAACCCAGGTTGGCATCCGCACTTTAGACAAACACCAGAGAACTCAAGTCGAAAAGTTTAATGTTAAAGTTTTTGAGATGAAAGATTTTGATTTAAAAGCCATCAACGAGCACGTTAGCCAACTGACAGGACCCTTGTATATTTCAATAGATATAGATGCATTAGATCCCAGTTGTGCACCCGGTGTTTCACACCATGAACCAGGTGGGTTATTTACCCGAGATTTATTGACCATTATTCAGAACATTGACAATGAGGTGATTGGAGCAGACATTGTAGAACTCAACCCAAAAACAGACATCAATAAAATGACCGCAATGGTGGCTTATAAAATATTTAAAGAATTGGTTGCTTTGTTAATGAAGAAATAATGCATATTTTGAAAATGTTTAGTATCACAGAGATTCACAGAGGAGACACAGAGATACACAGAGTATTGGTTTTAATATTTAAGTTTGATTTGGTCAATAACTAGCCATATATAGATTCGCCATTGAGTTTAATAATTGCTTTAAGTAATGCCTCGGATTCATAAGCTTTTGATGACATTTCAGTGGCTTTATTGCAAGCTAATTCCATACATTGACTTCTTACACAAGCTGAGAGTTTCTTAGATAGCTCAAGTAATTCTACATTATTTGGGTTAATTTCTAGCGACTTAAAAATCAGTTCGTAAGCCAATTTATAATGTGAATTTTCAATTAAACTAATAATTTTTTCAATGCTCATTTATTTATGCCAGCTGTAATGTTCACTTTATAGCCTTTTCTTGGCAGCTGCTGATTTATTGGGATCAATATACACACCCTTTTCTTTAAGTTTTGCCCTTAAGCCAACTAGTTTAAGGCCAGCAAGCCTACGTTTTAAATACTCAAGAATGAATACACTAATGACAGCCATGGGTATTGCAAAATACCAATACAAAACCGCATAATATAAGAGAATCAAAAAACCAAATGGAATGAAAATTTCTAAGATAAAAAGAAAGGGCCAGACAAAATAGTCTTTTAACTTAAAATGTGCTCCGCAATTATTGCAATTTACAATGGTTTTCGACCACGGGTATGTACTCACTTCAACAGTTTTATTATGACATTCTTTACAGGTTCTATTTACAATCATTTATAAAATACGACTTAATCATTTTTTAATGTAAATTAATTATAACACAGCGATTTTAAGAGTTATAAAACTTAGGAAAAAAGGGTATCCACAAGAGGCACACCGTACGGAGTTCCTAATTATTGTAAGGTATCCCCCTTGTGGTTGCCCATCATTTTTATGCTTAATACATTGAGGTAATTTAAGAACTCTTTTACATTATATTACCCTCTGCGTTGCTTTGCGCATCCTTTGCGCTCTTTGCGATACTTAAACAGCGTAGCTGTAGCGAAGCCATACCTTATTAACCATAAAAAAACCCATGAAACGAATTTCACAGGTTTTTATCAAACTAGTCGTCAACCCAATCTAGGTCTGGACAATATTGGTCTAAATATTAGCCACGTTTGCGGACTATTTGATAGCCTTTTCTTGTGGCATACTTAATTGGCATGCTCCACACATGGACTAAACGTGTGAATGGGAATACAACAAACATGGTTAAACCCAATACGATATGTAGTTTAAATATCAAGGCTTCATGTATGATAAAATCTGCAGCTCCTGGGCGGAATGTCGCGATGTGTTGTGCCCAATTTGCCAAGGAAATCATTGAACTGCCATCCATGTGTTGTGCTGATGCAGGTAATGTCAACAATCCCAGAATCAATTGCACGAACAATAATAGTAAAGCCACCCAATCACCAAATTTAGTGGTCACTCGAACCCTTGGATTTGTGATCCTTCTGTGTATGAGTATTACCATTCCAACAAAACACATTGAACCAAATACACCGCCAGCAACCATTGCCATCAATTGTTTATTTTCAACACTGATAACATGGTGATAAACACTGTGGGGTGTCAACAAGCCGACTAAATGACCAAAAAACAACAGTATAATACCGATATGAAACAAGTTACTGCCCCATTTCATGCCTTTTTTACTGAGTATTTGACTAGAGTTGGCTTTCCAAGTGTATTGCTCTCTGTCATACCGGTACAAACTGCCCAGTAAAAATATGGTAGTTGCAATGTATGGATATATTCCGAATAAAAAATTGTTCATTTTATTGCTCCTGTTGTACTGGTTTGCCAGCATTGGGTTGAGAATGCGGATTGGATGAATGTATATTCATCGCAATCTTTTCATGCAAATAATCTTTGGACTTAAATAGGTTTTTGCCAAAGGCCTCTGGTTCTTCCCAGTTGCCATCGACGTTTTCAAAACTATTCTCATCGCCCTCTGCTGCCACTATCTTTTTGATTTCTTTGCGGTTAACTTTTTCACCGGCTATTTCAATCAATGCAGAAAAAACATGTTGATATGGCAGGTCTTTTTTAGCCAAACGCTCACTAATCAAGGTCAACACTTTGGCTGTTTCACCTAAGAAATGTGAGGCTTGTGCCAGATTTCCTGTTGATAAAAACTCAAGAAATACCGGTAAATAGTCAGGTAAATCAGAAGTATTAACATCCAAACCATTAGCATTATACATTTCCATCAAATCAATCATGGCTTGACCACGGTCACGCGATTCTCCGTGTATGTGTTCAAACAAATGCAATGAATGAGAAGCACCCCTATCGAATGTGGCCACGTATCTTTCTTGGCATTCGATTAAGTCACTGTCTCGTAGGTTTGCTATCAATTGACTGATGCCTTTTAGTTTTTTCTTGGAAAGAATTTCTTCATCTACAATTACTTTTTCAAGTTCATCTAAATGAGACACCCATTCTGTTTGAGGATAGGACAATAATATACTCAGTACTTTAAATGTTTTCATGTTATTCTCCCTCCTTTGTATACATCGGCAGTTCATTTGACCCCTGCCCACGCACTTTACCATTCATAGTATTGCCGGTTTTTGATGTATCAAATATATTCAACTTAATCGATTCACCAGCTCCACCTTGACAGCCATTACCAAAACTAAAACCACATGAACCTTTGTTGGCTGCAGCGATTTCATTGTCAAACGCTGTTTTACCTGCATATTCACGGTGGTTGGTTGGTATCACAAATCTGTCTTCATAATTTGCAAGGGCGATGTAGCGATACATGTCTTCCATCATGTGTTCATTAACACCATGTTTCTTCAACATATCTAAATCAGTTACACCTTCCACAGTTTTCTTACGCATAAATTCACGTAACAATATCATGGTTTCAATGGCATTTTTTACTGGCAATTCATCACCAGCGGTAAGCATATTGGCTAAGTATTTCACAGGAATTCTTAAATCATCGAATTGAGGAAAAAATCCATTACTGCTAATTTGGCCTTTTTGCATGGCAGTTTTAATCGGTGATAAGGGTGGCATATACCAAACCATCGGTAATGTTCTGTACTCTGGATGCAGTGGTAAAGCCACTTTCCATTCCATAGCCATCTTGTACACTGGAGATTCTTGCGCAGCTTCAATCCATGACATGGGTACGCCATCTGCTAAAGCTTGCTTTTGAACAGCAGGGTCATTAGGGTCCAGGAACAAATCTAACTGTGCTTGGTATAAATCTTGCTCGTTCTCTACACTGGCTGCTTCAAGAATTTTATCAGCATCGTATAACATAACACCCAAGTAACGGATACGACCCACACAGGTTTCTGAACAAACTGTCGGCTCGCCTGCTTCAATACGAGGATAACAGAACGTACATTTTTCTGATTTACCTGACTCCCAATTGAAGTAGATTTTTTTGTATGGACAACCCGACACACACATGCGCCATCCACGACATTTATCTTGGTCAATTAAGACAATGCCATCTTCTTCACGTTTATATATGGCTCCAGAAGGACATGTAGCCACGCATGATGGGTTCAAACAATGCTCACACAATCGTGGCAAATACATCATAAAGGTTTCTTCAAATTGCCCATAGATTTCTTTTTCTATGTCTTTGAAGTTGTAATCTTTTGATCGCTTGGAAAATTCTCCACCTAGAATTTCTTCCCAGTTTGGTCCTTTATTGACCTTTTCTATCTTCTCACCAGTAATTGCTGAATGCGCGCGAGCTGTTGGAGGTGTCGGTTGTTCTGCTGCATTTTGTAAATGGGCATAATCAAAGGTAAATGGCTCGTAATAATCATCAATCTCAGGTAAATCTGGATTGGCAAAAATTTTACTTAACAATTTTAACTTGCCGCCCATTTTTGGCTTGATCTTGCCATTTTTAGTACGTTCCCAACCACCATTCCAACGGGCTTGGTTTTCCCAATCATCAGGAAAACCTATTCCAGGTTTACTTTCTACATTGTTAAACCAGGCATATTCAACCCCTTCACGAGAGGTCCAAACATTTTTACAGGTCACTGAACAAGTATGACAACCAATGCATTTATCAAGGTTTAATACTTTGCCTATTTGTGCTCTAATTTTCATGCCATTTCTCCACTTGTTTCTGAGACTGGTTCATTTTTCCATTCAATTTTACTCATTTTTCTGACCACAACAAATTCATCGCGGTTAGATCCTACCGTTCCATAGTAATTAAAACCATAAGACAATTGTGCATAACCGCCTACCATATGTGTGGGTTTTATCACAGCTCTGGTGACAGAGTTATGAATACCACCACGGTGGCCAGTGGTTTCTCCCACAGGAGTATTAATGATTTTTTCTTGTGCGTGATACATCATACTCATGCCTTCAGGAACACGCTGAGAGACTACAGCTCTTGCAGCTATGGTTCCATTAACATTGTATAATTCAATCCAATCGTTGTCCTCTACATCAATTTTCTGAGCATCTACTTCAGATATCCAAACAATCGGTCCGCCTCTTGAAAGCGTTAACATCAATAAGTTTTCTGAATAAGTTGAATGTATGCCCCATTTTTGATGAGGAGTTATCCAATTCAACACCACTTCTTTATTGCCATTTGACTTTGTGCCTTTGATTGGTGCAATAGTCTTAGTATTGACGGGTGGTTTGTAGACACAGAATCCTTCACCAAAATCACGCAACCATTTGTGATCTTGATAAAAATGTTGGCGTCCAGTTAATGTACGCCAAGGGATTAACTCATGTACATTGGTATAACAAGCGTTATAACTGACATGCTCATCTTCTAAACCTGACCAAGTCGGTGATGATATGATTTTTCTGGGTTGCGCTTGAATGTCGTGAAAACGAATCTTTTCATCTTGTTTAGGCAAGGCCAAATGCTTATGGTCTCTGCCTGTAAACTTACCCAATGAATCCCAAGCTTTAACCGCCACTTGACCATTGGTTTCAGGAGCCAAGGCCAATATAACTTCTGTGGCTTCTATGTCAGATTCAATACGTGGTTGGCCCTTTGAAACGCCTTCATCACGCACTTTACGATTAATACTACGTAACATTTCTACTTCTTGGCCTGTTTCCCATGTTATGCCTTTACCGCCATTGCCCAATTTTTCTAATAAATATCCAACTGAAGTGAATTTTTTATAGGTATTTGGGTAATCACGTTCGACTTCAATAAGCGATGGCATGGTTTGTCCAGGAATGGGATCACATTCGCCTTTGTACCATTCTTTGACATCCATGGCTTGCGCCAATTCGCCAGGAGTATCATGTTGCATGGGTAATGTGACAATGTCTTTTTCAACACCCAAATGACCAACACAAACTTCTGAAAACTTCTCAGCTAATCCTTTAAATATGGCCCAATCACTTCTTGATTCCCAAGCAGGATCAACCGCCTTACTTAATGGGTGAATAAACGGATGCATATCTGATGTATTTAAATCGTTTTTCTCATACCATGTTGCCGTTGGCAAAACGATATCAGAATACAAACAAGTGGTTGACATGCGAAAATCTAAAGTTACCACTAAATCTAATTTCCCTTCAGCGCCATCTTTGTGCCACTTAACTTCGGTGGGTAAATCTTTGCCTAGCTTACCAATGTCTTCGCCCATTACACCATTTTGTGTGCCAAGCAAATGTTTTAACATGTACTCATGGCCTTTACCGCTTGAGCCCAATACATTTGAGCGCCAAATAAACATGTTGCGAGGGAAGTTTCTTGGATCATCTGGATCTTGACATGAAAATTCAAGCTCTTTAGATTTTAACTGTTCTACTACATAATCAGCCGATGACATACCAGCTGCTGCAGCTTGTTTTGTTAACTCAATTGGGTTTTGTTGTAATTGAGGAGCAGATGGTAACCAACCCATCCTCTCTGATCTTGAATTACAATCAATTAATGAGTAATTTTCCCAATCTTTTTTATTGGCCAATGGAGAAATCATTTCATCAATCTCTAATTTTTCATAACGCCATTGGTTGGCATGATTGTAGAAGAATGATGTACCATTCATGTGACGTGGTGGACGTTGCCAATCTAATCCAAATGCCAAAGGCAACCAACCTGTTTGTGGTCGTAATTTTTCTTGTCCAACATAATGGGCCCAACCACCTCCTGATTTACCGACACAACCACACATCATCAACATGTTGATAATGCCACGATAGTTCATGTCCATGTGGTACCAATGGTTCATAGCAGCACCAACAATAATCATGGAACGTCCACGTGTCTTGTCAGCATTTTCACCAAATTCTCTGGCGATACGAACTACAGTATCTTTATCAACTCCTGTTATTTGTTCTTGCCAACCTGGTGTATAAGGTTTATCATCAGCATAATCTTTTGCACAATTTTCATCACCAAGTCCACGGTCTACACCATAATTTGCCATCATTAAATCAAAAACTGTGGCGACATATTTTTCACCATCTTTTGTCATGATTTTACGTGCAGGAACTTTGTGTATAATTATGTCATCGTGATTGGTGTGTTGGAATATTTCTTGATCATGTTGTTTGTTTGCAAAATATGGAAATGAGACTTCTACCACATCATCATGATTACCCAGCAATGTTTTTACTGGCCAAATTTCAGAACCATTGACATTGTCTTTGGTTTCTAGATTCCATTTGCCTTTTTTGTCTTCCCAACGAGACCCAACCGTACCATTTGGAACAACTAAATTGTCGGTCTTTTCATCAATTAAAATGGATTTCCATTCTGCTTTGTCTTGGCTGTCCAATCCATCTATATCACTGGCACGTAATGTACGCGTAGCCACTAATCCAGTTTCGTGCTCATCAAGACATATCAAAAATGGCATATCAGTATAGGTGCGACAATAATCATCAAAGTAATTACTAACATTATCACGGTGAAATTCACTCAAAATGACATGTCCCATTGCCATGGCTAAGGCTGCATCGGTTCCCTGTCTTGCAGGCAACCATTCATCAGTTAGTTTAGCTACTTCTGAATAATCAGGTGTTACAGATACAGTTTTCGTGCCTTTGTAACGTGTTTCAGTAAAGAAATGTGCATCTGGAGTTCGGGTTTGAGGGACATTAGAACCCCAAGCAATAATATAAGATGAATTGTACCAATCGGCACTTTCAGGCACATCGGTTTGTTCGCCCCAAGTTTGAGGGGATGATGGTGGCAAATCACAATACCAATCATAAAAACTCAGACAAACGCCACCAATCAATGAAATATAACGTGAACCTGCGGCATATGAGACCATACTCATAGCAGGAATTGGAGAGAAACCAATCACCCTATCCGGCCCATATTCTTTTATGGTATGAACATTTGAAGCCGTAATAATTTCATTGACTTCTTCCCAGTCAGCGCGAACAAATCCGCCTAAACCACGAATGGATTTGTATGATGTACAGTCATCTTTGTCTTCCATTATGGATTTCCATGCCAAGACAGGATCAGAATGTTTTTCTTTGGCTTTACGCCACAAACGCATCAATCTGCCTCTAATCATTGGGTATTTCAACCGAGTGGCGGAATATAAATACCAAGAATAGCTGGCGCCACGCGGGCATCCACGTGGTTCATGGTTGGGTAAATCATCACGTGTGCGTGGATAATTGGTTTGTTGGGTTTCCCAAGTAACCAATCCACGTTTAACATATATTTTCCAACTACATGAACCTGTACAATTCACGCCATGGGTTGAACGCACGACCTTATCATGTGACCAACGGTTTCTGTAAGCACGTTCCCAGCTGCGATCTTCATCAGTTGTGATGCCATGACCATCAGAAAAGGTTTCTGGATTCACCTTGGTTAAGTATGTTAACCTGTCTAAAAATTGACTCATTGTTTTAAACCCCTCAGTTTAATGAAACTTCTAATTGTTTATTATTGTGTATTATTTGCATACTATGGATTATGGTGTTCGGCATTTTTTCTCATGTAATAAAACCAATTCAATACCAAGCATACTGCATAAAATATGGCAAATCCATACAAGGCATATTGTGGTGTAGTGGCTTTAATTTGCTCTCCTAATATTTTAGGAATTAAGAATGCACCATAGGCAGCAATCGCTGATGTCCAACCCAATACTGGGCCAGCTTGTTCTTTATTAAAAATAGTCGCTATTGATTTAAAGGTTGAACCATTACCAATACCTGTGGCTGTAAATAAAACCAAAAACAATAATAAGAATGGCACAAAATAATCTTGCGGCGTGGCACTGGCATAAGCTTGTTGCATGTAGTAAGCCACTCCAAGTGCTGATCCAATCATGACCACTGAGACCCATTGAGTTACACGTGCACCACCCAATTTATCTGCAATCATGCCGCCAACTGGACGTATTAATGCACCAATAAATGGCCCTGTCCAAGCCCACATTAGGGCACTTGGTCCATCAGGATTTACAAGATTGTGTTCCCACAAGCCAGTTGTTTCATTCAATATATGTTGATATCCAAATATAACTTTTATGGACAAGCCAAAACCAGCAGCATAACCAATAAACGAACCAAATGTCATGGTATAAATAACAGTCATGACCCATGTGTGTTTGTTTTTAAATATTTGGTATTGTCGGGTTAAGTTACTGCCAATTTCACCAGGAATTAATTTCAATAGAACCACAGTCATAACAATCACAATCGGCAATACAAGGAATTTATCCCAATGTTGTTCTAACAACAACCACAATCCAAAACCTGCAGTTAACAAACCTATGGCCAACATAAATAGTATTTTTGCAAATGCAGCCAATGGTGAACCAACATTAGGTGAAACATGTTCATCAGCAATGTTGTTCATCCCAAACCATGTTGCAAATGCCAATGGAACCAATAATAACATCCAAACAAATCCAGCATTTTGAATCCAAGTTTGTGTCCCAGCAGGAATCTTACCAATCAAAGTTCCTGAAGTACTTTGTAACGCAAGTGAATCTCCACCAAATGAACCAAATAACGCAATAGTCATCACTAATGGGACTAATATCTGCATGGTTGTTACACCAAAGTTACCTAAACCAGCATTCATACCCAATGAATAGCCTTGGATTTTTTTAGGGTAAAAGTAAGAAATATTACTCATAGATGAGGCAAAATTACCTCCACCAAATCCAGATAACAAAGCCCACAATTGGAACTGCCACAATGGAGTATCAGGATTTTGCAAAGCAAAACCAGCTCCCAATGCAGGAATCATCAATAAGGCCGTGGTTAAAAAGATGGTGTTACGACCGCCAGCAATTCGAATAAAGAAAGTTGATGGAATTCTTAATGTAGCACCAGACAATCCAGCAATCGCCATTAATGTAAACAACTGAGATTTTTCAAATGCGAACCCAAGATTCATCATTTGTACAGTGATTATTCCCCAGTATAACCATACTGCGAAACCCACCAATAGTGCAGGAATAGAAATCCACAGATTTCTGGTTGCAATTGATTTTCCTTTTGACGCCCATTGTTGTTCGTCATCTGGATTCCAATTTTTTAAGTCTTTAGCCATTATAAGCTCCTTTAGTTTTTGATTGTGCCATTCCCGAAATTAAAACTTTCCGAGAATGGTTACTATAATTATTATGTATTTATGCTGTCTCTTATACACATCTCCGAGCCCACG
>OJDV01000627.1_pt1 | contig 12050 bp, 7 predicted proteins | sample 1592911 | NCBI WGS metagenome assembly OJDV01 (sample SAMN05416860, study PRJEB24817) | seawater metagenome | isolation source: Sea water | place: Canada:Atlantic | collected 2013-11 | reverse complement strand
GCTTATAATTGTATTTTTGTCTAAATATCTATTTATGTTACAAACGGCATCATTCGTGGGTTTTTTTAGAACGATTTTAATTATCCTTTTGGTATATTATGGTATCAAGATTTTAACACGTCTTTTTGCACCATATTTTTTACGATATATGTCTAAAAAGATGCAACAAAAATTTGGAGGACAGTTTCAGCAGCAACAACAGGCTCAAAATCCCAAACAAAAGGAAGGAGAGACTGTTATAGATAAAGTTCCTCAACAACATAAATCTTCAGATAAAAGTGTAGGTGAGTACGTAGATTACGAAGAAATTGAGTAAATTTCGACCTCATTGATAATTTGAATCCATGCCATTATCTTTTAAAAAATTTCTTCCACACCTGTTAGTCCTAGTTGGTTTTGTGATTATTTCTCTAGCGTATTTTAGTCCTGTATTAAAAGGGAAGCAAATTATGCAAAGCGATATCATGCATTATATTGGTATGGCGCAACAACAGAAAGAATTTAAAGCGCAAACTGGTCAAGAAACGTATTGGACAAACAGTGCATTTGGAGGTATGCCAACGTATCAATTAGGTGCAAAATATCCACATAATTATATTAAAAAATTAGATTTAACCCTTCGGTTTTTGCCAAGACCAGCAGATTATCTATTCATCTATTTTTTAGGATTTTATGTATTGTTACTTGTGCTGAAGATTGAATACAAATTAGCAGCACTTGGAGCCTTAGCTTTTGGGTTTTCAACCTATCTCATAATTATACTTGGCGTTGGCCATAATAGTAAAGCACATGCCATTGCTTATATGCCCTTAGTGCTTAGTGGAATTGTACTCACATTCCGTAAAAAATACATTTTCGGATTCTTATTAACGACAGTTGCATTAGCCTTAGAGATCTGTGCGAACCATTTTCAAATGACCTATTATTTAATGTTGTTAGTCATCGTTTTAGGGATAGCATATCTTATCGATGCTTATAGAAAACAATTGTTGCCTCATTTTTTTAAGGCTGTTGGTCTTTTAGTTATTGCTGCAGTACTTTCAGTTGCTTTAAATGCAACCAATGTAATGGCGACTCAAGAATATGTAAAGGAAAGTACACGTGGTCAAAGCGAATTAACTATTAATCCGGATGGTTCTCCAAGGGAAGTGACTTCTGGTTTGAGTAAGGAGTATATAACAGAATACAGTTACGGACTTCTAGAGACGTTTAATCTATACATTCCTAGGTTTTTAGGAGGTGGAAGTGGAGAAGATGTTGGTAAAGATTCTGAATCCTATAAATTTTATACTAATATTGGTGCAAGCCCAATTGAAGCTTTAAGCGAAGTAAGAAACTCACCTACATATTGGGGAGATCAAACCATTGTTGAAGCACCAGCCTATGTTGGAGCAGTAGTGTTATTTTTATTTGTTTTTGCTTTGTTTTTAGTAAAAGGCAGACTAAAATGGTGGTTAGTAGGTGGTAGTTTATTGTCCTTGATTTTATCTTATGGAGATAGTGAGCCCTTTGCTTTTATAACCAATTTCTTTATTGATTATGTACCACTTTATAATAAGTTTCGAGCAGTAAGTTCTATTCAAGTTGTTTTAGAATTGTGTATTCCTGTTCTGGCTATATTCGGATTATCACGTTTATTTAATCAGTATGAAAAGGATGAAGATAAACTGAAAGCCTTAAAGTTTTCGGCATTGATAGCTGGTGGATTAGGCTTATTATTCTTAATATTTAAAGGTGCTTTTGATTTTGTAGGTGTAAACGATGGTTATTACAGACAAGCTTACGGACAATATGGAGACGCTTTCGTTGATGCCTTGCGTGAAGATCGAAAATCATTTTTCACGGAAGACACTTTACGTACTCTAATTTTAGTGTTATTATCAGCTGGAACGATTTTTATGTTTCTAAAGAAAAAACTTTCAGAAACTCTAGTAGTAGTTGTGTTTGCAGCTTTGATTTTATTCGATTTAGTTGGTGTTGATAGACGTTACGTCAATAACGATAATTTTGTTTCCGCAATTAAAGTGACAAAACCGTACAAAGCTAATGCAGCTGATAAAGAAATTTTAAAAGACAAAGAGCATTTTCGTGTATTAGATTTATCTGCAGAAGGTAGTAGAGCTCCAGCAAAAGCAGCCTATTTTCATAATTCACTAAGTGGTTATCATGCAGCTAAGCTAAAGCGTTTTGATGAATTGTATGATTTTCATATTGCAAAAAATAATATGAATGTCTTAAATATGCTTAACACTAAATATATTATTGCTGAAGACGAAGGCCAGGTGTTCTCTTATACAAATGAAGATACTAATGGTAATGCATGGTTTATTACTGATTTAGAAAAAGTTAATTCTGCTAATGAAGAAATACAAAAACTCGATAGTTTAAATACTAGTATCAAAGCCATTACAACTTCTGAAGTCTTGAACAGCAAGCAATTTAGTGTAGATTCTATAGCTAATATTAAACTTACAGAACACAAGCCAAATCACCTTAAATACAGCTCTACTAATCCAAGAGATGGCTTTGCTGTATTTTCTGAAATGCATTATGGAAAAGGTTGGCAGGCTTATTTAGATGGAAAAGAAGTACCTCATCATCGTGTAAATTATGTGCTAAGAGGTTTAGAAATTCCTTCTGGAAATCATAATATCGAATTTAAGTTTGAACCGCAAGTCGTAAAAACAGGAAGTAGTATTGCATTAGCAAGTTCGATACTTTTCGGATTGTTATTGCTTGGTGGATTGTTCATGGAGTTTAAAAACAAGTCAAATGAAAGTGCATAAAAAAGCACTCATCATAACATATTATTGGCCACCAGCAGGAGGTCCAGGAGTTCAACGATGGTTGAAATTTGTTAAGTATCTTCCAGAATTTGGTATTGAGCCTATTGTGTATTGTCCAGAAAATCCGAGTTATCCAATTACTGATAATAGTTTAATCGATGAGATTCCAGAATCAATTACTATTTTAAAACAACCCATTAAAGAACCTTATCGCTTAGCTAACCTGTTATCTCAAAAAAGCTCTAAGGAAATAAGTTCTGGTGTTATTCCGAAACAAAAAAAACAAACCTTCATTCAGAAGTTAATGCTATACATACGTGGAAATTTCTTTATTCCAGATGCACGTAAAAACTGGATAAAACCTTCAGTGTCATTTTTATCAGAATATATAACAAAACACAATATAGAAACCATTATAACCACTGGTCCGCCGCATAGTTTGCATCTTATTGGACTTCAGTTACAGCAAAAGCACAATATCAATTGGTTAGCAGATTTTAGAGATCCATGGACAACTATTGGATATCACAAACAGTTAAAACTAACAAAGGCTTCAACTGAAAAACATAGAAATTTAGAGTCTCAAGTGCTTCAATCTGCAGATCAAATTATAGTAACTAGTGAAAACACGAAAAAAGAGTTTGCTTCAAAGACTAAGCAGCCTATTTCTGTGATTACTAATGGTTATGATGTACATCATATTGAACGTCCAAAAAAGGATTCAAAATTCACAATATCACATATTGGTTCATTGTTGTCAGAACGAAATCCGAAACAATTATGGGAAGCATTAAGTGAATTAGTTAAAGAAAATCAGTCCTTTTCTGAAGAGTTTCAATTGCATTTAATTGGTGTTGTTAGTGATGATATCCTGCAAACTCTTGATCATTATGGATTATCTAATCATGTCAGTGTTTTAGGTTACGTATCTCACGACAACGCAATAAAGGCGCAAATGAGTTCTAGGTTATTATTGTTGGTTGAAATCGATTCCGAAGAAACGAAAGTGATTATTCCTGGAAAATTGTTTGAATACATGGTTTCAGAAACTCCAATACTAGCTGTTGGTCCGAAAGATTCAGATGTAGAAACCATTTTAAAGACAACTAATACAGGTCAGTATTTTTACTATGATCAAAAGCAGGCTGTAAAATCTCAGATTTTATCGTATTTTGAAGCTTATAAAACCAATTCATTGTCAGTAAATTCAATTGGATTGCAACAATACAGCAGGAAAGCGTTAACTAAATCGCTTGCGTATTTACTTAAGGATTAGCTTTTAAATTTATGGGAATAGTTATTAACCAGTCGTTTAAAAACACACTAACCACATATCTTGGTTTCGGACTTGGTGCTATTAATACCTTATTTCTTTACACCGAATTTATGAGCGACAAATATTACGGTTTGGTCGCTTATATATTATCTACAGCAAATATTATGATGCCTTTAATGGCTTTTGGAGTGCATAATACAGTGATTAAATTTTATTCAACATTTAGAACTAAGAATTCTCAAAATAGCTTTATGACTTTAATGTTGTTTTTGCCTTTAGCATTAACGATTCCAATTGGAGTTATCGGGTATTTAGGTTATGATACGATTGCTGGCTGGTTAACTCAAAAAAACAATATTGTTGGAAATTACCTTTGGTATATATTTATTACAGCATTAGCAATGGCTTATTTTGAAGTCTTTTTTGCTTGGGTAAAAGTGCAAATGAAAACGGTGTTTGGGAACTTTCTGAAAGAAGTCTTTCATAGAGTAGGTGTGATGATTTTGTTATTTGCTCTCTATTTTGATTGGATTACAGTTGAACAATTTTTAATTGGTTTAGTTGGCGTTTATGTGTTAAGAATGCTAATGATGTTAGTCAATGCTTTTTATATTAGACTTCCAGTATTTAGGTTTAATAAAATTGATAAACTAAGTTCTATTCTAAAGTATTCAAGTCTGATAATTATAGCAGGTTCAATAGCAACTATGATATTAGATATAGATAAGTTTATGCTGAATAACTATATCGAAATTGAGAAAGTTGCTTATTACAGTGTTGCTACGTTTATTGCTACAGTTATAGCTGTTCCTCAACGTGCCATGCATCAAATTATGATGCCATTAACGGCTAAATTTATAAACGATAATAATAAAGTAGAACTTAACGATTTATATGAACGTAGCTCTTTAACACTATATATTATTAGTGGTTTTATTTTCTTACTTATTGTTTTAAATATTAACGAACTATATGACATTATTCCTGAAGAGTTTTCTGGAGGAATTATAGTTGTTTTTCTAATCAGTATAGCCAAGCTTTATGATAACCTCCTAGGAAATAACAATGCCATTTTATTTAATAGTGATTATTACAGAATGGTACTTGTATTTGGGGTTATACTAGCTATTAGTGCTGTTGTACTCAATATTATTTTGATTCCATTATATGGTATTAACGGTTCGGCTATAGCGACTTTAATTGCAGTTGTAGTTTATAATACTATCAAAGTTGTATTTGTAAAAATGAAATTTGACATGTTGCCATTTACAAAGCAAACGTTAAAGATTTCAGTTTTGATTGTTCTTTGTGTTCTTGCATTTTATTTCTGGGAATTTCCATTTAATGCTTATGCTAATATTATCTTGAAATCCATTCTAATTGGATTGGTCTACGTGTTCTTGATATTCAAGCTTAATGTTTCTGAAGATATTTCGGACATGTTTAGCAAGTACTTAAGATTGAAAAAATAGTTACTTCAATAAATGGGAAAATCCCATAAGGTGCTTTGATGCATTCTCTTATGGGATGTTCCACTAACCAACCAAAGTTTTAATATCTTTTGAACTTATCTTGTTCTTTTTGTTCTTGATGCTGAACGATTTTGCGTAGTTCTTGAACTTGCTTTATTAGCTTTAGAAGAATTGCTTCTACTATTTGTTTGCTTTACAGCTCTTGTACTTCGCTTGTTACTAGATATACGAGTATTAGAAGTTTTTGGTTTTCTAATTGATGTATTTCTTTTAACCGTTCTAGTGTTTGTTTTGTTATTAGACACAGAAGTATTATTTCTGGTCACATTTTGTCTTGAATTTGTCGCACTTCTATCATTTGTTCTTCTAGTTGTCGTAGCTAGACTTCTATCATTAGTACTTCTTGTGCTATTATTGTTTGAAAGCGCACGACTGTTGTTTCCTCTTGTATTACTGGATAAAGTTCTATCATTAGTTCTAGAAGAAGTGTTTCTAACGGTTCTGTCACTGCCTCTTACAGTAGCTTCTTGACGATATCTTGTATTGACACTATTTCCTCTTCTACTAGTTGTAGCCACTGTATTTCGTCGACTATTAACTCTAACAGGTTGTCTGAAATTATCTCTATAAGGTCTGTAATAAGTATGTCTTACAGGCGTGTAATATTGTCTGTATGGTCTTGTATATACAACGCAGTAACTTACTTGTGGAATAACGTAGTAACTGTGCCATGGTCTAAACACATAGGCTCTGTTGTATATATTAATGAAGCCAGTATAATGTGTAAACACCCTATTTCTGTTATAATGAACATAAAGTCCTCCAACTCGGGCAACTCTACCATAATTATTATAATTAATGTTTATGTTACCAACTTGCGATACTCGTCCATAATAATCATAAAAGATAGCTGTATTTTCTATTTGAAGGATCGCTCCAAAGTCGTCATATTGAACATAAGGGTTATAATCATAACCTGAGTTAAAACTAATAGATACTCCAGGTGTATTTACTCCGACATTGACGTTTGGACCGTAATTTTTCATGTAAAAATCAAACTGACCGTCAGGAAAGATTGAAAATTCAATACCATCCTCAACAAAAATGAAAGAATTACCGTAACCTCTATCAGAGTAGTTGTATGATGTGTTGTTGGTTGCGAAAACTGATGTTCCTCCGAGGAATAAAACAGTTATTATTAAGATTAATTTTTTCATAATTGTAAGGGTTTAATTGTTACATCTAATTCTAAACAATTAACGTGCCAAAAAAATATCATTCAATATAAGTAATTGAAAATCAATGATTTGTAATTTTAGTCTAAATTAGTGTTGGATTTCACTTTTTTTTGTACACACAATTATCCTTTAGTTTTTTACAACTTGATTACAATCATATCTATAGGTTGTTCGAACAAAAAAAAAAGACTTATATTTCGAATGAGACAAAACAATAATGACAGATAGATTCGATATATTATTAAAAGACGTGACTGCATTGCTTTCGAAACAATTGTCAGTGCATTTAACTTACCACAATCTTAATCATACATTATATGTTATTAAAAAAGCAGAACATATTGCTTTAAAAGAAAAGGTCTCTCATAAAAATGTAGTGTTAGTTAAAATTGCAGCTTTATATCACGATGTCGGATTTATTAAGATTCGAGATGGACATGAGGAAGAAAGTTGTAAAATCGCGAAAAGACAATTAAAAGGCTATAACTATTCAAAAGAAGACATTGATGTAGTTTGTGAAACTATAATGGCTACAAAAGTACCGCAAAATGCAACAAATCATTTAGGTCAAATTCTTGCTGATGCAGATTTAGAATATTTAGCTACAAATAGATTTAAACCTGTTAGCGAATTATTATATCAAGAGTTAAAATATTTCAATAAAGATTTATCTAGAAATCAATGGGATCAAATGCAAATCGATTTTATGGAGAAGCATAAGTACCTTACTAATTATTGTAAACGATATAAATCGTTCCGAAAAGAGCATAATCTTCAAAAGCTTAAATCTGAAAAATAAAAATCCCGAAGGCTTGGGGAAGCGCTTCGGGATTTATATAGCTACATACTAATAATTTAGAACTGAGCTATGATCTTTTAAATTTTTTATTCTTCTTCGTTTTTTTGATTTTTCCGTTCTTTCTATAGTAATAATAGTCTTCATCATAATTGTCTATATCATTTATATCAGCGAAATTATTTCCACCTTGTCCAGAACCTGCACCACAGTTAAAATCTGTGTTATAATGGTTTACAATTCCAGATACATGTACGATTTCTCCCCAATGATTATAGTTAACTCGTAATCCACCAACTTGTCTGAGTAAGCCATTACCTCTTTGGTAACTCATGTAAACAGTTCCTGCACGTTTAATTCGTCCTTGTCTGTCGTAGTTTATAAATACATTTCCGATTCTTCGGACTTGACCATTGTTATCATGTGTAATAATTACACCTCTTGGTCTCGGGTTAGAATAGTGTACTCTGTTTACAGTTCCTGGAGCTCCATATGTTGTGTTAACTGAGCTTCTTCGTGTATTCGTTCTGTAATATACATTTGATGTATTGTTAACGATTTCTGTATTGAAATCGAAACTTCCATCTGGAAAAATTAAAAATTCTATGCCTCGTTCAATGAACACTATAGGTTCGGCAAAACGGTAACGAGCAGTTTGTAAATCTTCCCCATTTGAAACACCATGTCCTGGTGTTGTAGCTGTTGCTGATGTTAATCCCATTAACATCGCTGCAATAAAAAGTAATTGCTTTTTCATAATTATAGGTTTTTAGATATTACCTTCGCTTCCAACTCGTTTGGAAGCTTTCAGGTTTACATTATTACTTAGTGATATTCCAATATGCGTGCCAAAAACATAATTAACTGAAGGTTAAAGTTTTAAATTGGCTTTCTTGGGCTTTTCTGAGTTCAAAGAATAAACCAACCGATGCCACTTAATTTTTTATTACATTTATATCACTAACCAATAATATATATGTCAGATCAATCATTAATCAATACAAATGAACCTTTGCCTTGTCAGAACTGTGATTCTATTTTAGAGGAGAGATTTGATTTTTGTCCAAATTGTGGACAGAAAACGAATGACGAATTGACTATTAGTGTTTTATTCTATAATACAATAAGCAATTACTTTTCATTTGATGCTCGTTTTTTTAAAAGTTTTGTGCCATTAATGATTAGACCAGGCTATTTAGCTGAAAAGTTTTTACAAGGAAAGCGATTGTTGTATTTGCATCCTGCTCAGATGTACTTGTTTATTTCAGTTGTTTTCTTTTTTATCATCTCATTCAGTACAAGAGAGTTGGTGCAAGAAGCGAATAAAATGAACGAAAAAGTTGCTAAATCAGAGTTTGTTAATAAAGTAAATGATTCTTCTCAGACTGCCTTAGACTCTATTCAAATTGAGAAAATAATGGAGCCTCTTAAAAAGAATCAGCAGATTATTGGCCTTAAAGATTCCGATTTTAAATTAGCAGATTCGATAATAAAATCTGAAACTTCTAATTCAAAAAATGTTGGCACTTCATGGGATTTTGACAAAGAAAAAATTGATTCATTAGTTGCGGCTGGTACAGAAAAAGAGGTTATTTATAAGGAAATGGGAATGTCTGATGATCCTGGTTTTTTCGAAAGACGTCTTTATACAAGAATGTTGAGTTTAGTTGAAGGTCAAGGTGCAGGATCAATTGTTCAAGGCTTCTTTGATAGTATTCCAATTTCTATGTTTTTCTTACTTCCATTTTTTGCTTTAATACTAATGGTTTTCTATTCTAATAAAGGGAGATATGTATATCATCTGGTATTCAGTTTCTACTTTTTCTCATTTTTATTTACAGTATTCAGTATTCTTTTTGCTGTAAATAGATTTGTTTTTGATATACCAGATTGGATAGATTGGTTGGTTGCTTTTTCTACCTATTTCTATTTTTTAGTAGCCTTAATCCGTTTTTACAAACAGCATTGGTTTCTTACTTGGTTTAAAAGTGGCTTAATTACTATTGTTTTTGTGCTACTTGTAATACCTACAGCTTTTGGAATTTTAGCTGCATTTTCATTTTTCACGTCTTAAGTAAGTTTTTCTTTTAAGAATTCACCAGTAATGGAGTTTTTGTTTTTTGCAACAGCTTCTGGAGTTCCTTGAGCTATTAGTTGTCCTCCACGTTCACCACCTTCAGGACCTAAATCGATTATGTAGTCTGCACATTTAATGAGATCGATATTGTGTTCGATAACTATTATCGAATGTCCTTTTTCGATTAAAGCTTGAAACGATTTTAGTAATTTTTTGATATCGTGAAAGTGTAAACCAGTCGTTGGCTCATCAAAAATAAATAAGGCATTTGCGCTTTTTGAGCCCTTACCTAAGAAAGACGCTAATTTAATTCTTTGTGCTTCACCACCAGAAAGGGTAGAAGAGCTCTGTCCTAGAGTCACATAGCCTAAGCCGACATCTTGTAAAGGTTGTAATTTTCCTTGAATTTTAGTTTGCTCGTTTTCAGTAAAAAACGAAATAGCATCATCAATGGTTAAGTTAAGAATATCATCAATTGATTTACCATTGAAAGCAACTTCTAATACCTCTTTTTTAAAGCGTTTACCATTACAGGTTTCACAAGTAAGATGTACATCTGCCATGAATTGCATTTCAATAGTAACTTGACCTTCACCTTTACAAGTTTCACATCGTCCGCCATCTACATTAAAACTAAAATGCTTAGCTTGATAATTTCTAATCTTACTAAGTTTTTGATTAGAATACAAAGCTCTAATATCGTCATAAGCTTTAATATACGTGACAGGATTTGAACGTGATGATCTTCCTATAGGATTTTGATCTACAAATTCAATATGTTTTATGTTACTGAAATTTCCTTTTAATTCAGTAAACTGACCAGGTTTGTCTCCGAAGTCGGTTAGTTTCTTTTGTAATGCTGGAAATAATATTTTCTTAACTAATGTACTTTTGCCACTTCCAGAAACTCCAGTAATTACGGTTAACATTTCTAAAGGAAAAGTGACATCAATATTTTGAAGATTGTTTTCTCTAGCGCCTAAAACATCAACATGATATTTTGAAGTTCTACGTTTCTTAGGAACTTCAATTTCGAGTTGACCGTTAAGGTATTTAGCAGTTAAAGACTCTGAAGCTAGAATATCTTTAAAAGTTCCAGTTGCGACTACTTCTCCTCCAAATGTGCCAGCTTCTGGTCCAATATCAATAATTTCATCTGCCGCTTGCATAATGTCTTCATCATGCTCAACTACTATAACAGTATTTCCTAAGTCACGTAATGCTTTTAATACTATAATTAATTTTTGAGTGTCTTTTGGATGTAAGCCTATACTTGGTTCATCTAAAATGTACATAGATCCAACTAAACTACTTCCTAAAGATGTTGCTAAGTTAATACGTTGACTTTCACCACCAGATAAAGAATTAGATTTTCTATTTAACGATAAGTAGTCTAAACCTACATTAGAAAGAAATGATAATCTATTAGAGATTTCTTTTAGTAAGCGATCAGCAATTTTGGTATCATGGTCGTTAAGTTCTAATTGTTTGAAGAAATTGGCCAATTTGTCGAGAGGCATTTCAACTAAATCTGTAATAGTTGTATTACTAATCTTGACATAATTAGCTTCTGAACGAAGTCGTTTCCCATTACAAACACTACATTTTGTTTTTCCTCTATAACGAGATAGCATCACACGATTTTGAATCTTATAAGCTTTAGATTCTAGCTCAGTGAAAAAGGAGTTTAAACCTTCAAAGTATTGATTGCCATCCCAAACGAGTTGCTTCTGTTGAGAAGTTAATTCGAAAAAAGGTTTGTGTATTGGGAAATCAAATTTGTGTGAATTATTAACCAACTGATCTCTGTAATAACTCATACTTTCACCTCTCCAAGGAAAAACGGCATTGTCATAGATAGATAGACCAGTATTAGGAATAACTAAATCTTCATCTATACCAATAATATCTCCATAACCTTCACATTTTGGACAAGCACCATAAGGGTTATTAAAGCTAAACAAATGTACATTAGGTTCTAAAAATGTCATGCCATCTAATTCAAACTTGTTATTGAATTCAACGCGCTTTTTGTCGGAAAGCGATTCAATAATACATGTGCCTTTACCTTCAAAGAAAGCAGTTTCAATAGCATCAGCTAGTCGATTGTAAAAATCATCTTCGTGTTTAATAATGATACGGTCAACAACAAGAAAGATGTCTTTTTTGATTTTATTTCCTACTGCTTCATCTATTCTTAAAACCTCTTCTTTATGTTGAACTCTGGCATAACCTTGCTGTTTTAAAACGTTAAGTTTATCTTCCATTGTTCTGCCTTCTTCCAAAATAATAGGTGAGAGGAGTAACAATTTTTCACGATCACCGAATGACTTTACTAAATCTAACACATCTTTTGTGCGATGTTTTTTTACTAAATCTCCAGAAACAGGAGAATAGGTTTTTCC
>OJDV01000626.1_pt1 | contig 12053 bp, 13 predicted proteins | sample 1592911 | NCBI WGS metagenome assembly OJDV01 (sample SAMN05416860, study PRJEB24817) | seawater metagenome | isolation source: Sea water | place: Canada:Atlantic | collected 2013-11 | reverse complement strand
ACAGAGTAGATCGTCGGCAGCGTCAGATGTGTATAAGAGACAGTACTAAGGTAATATTGTTCTCCTTTTTCTTCTGCAATTTCTGGGCTCCAACCAATACCATCAATAGAAAACGTGGTTAATTTGGTTTCAGTAAATCCTAATTTTTTTAAGCACTGATTATAGCGCTCTACTAATTTTCCTGAAATAGGAATAAGCTCACTTCTATATAGATTTGCTGCTTTTAATTTTTGCATAATAATTTATTAATCTGTGCATATTGCAGCAACATAATCGTTTTTGCATCAATGATGTCGTTCCTTTCAATCATATCAATAGCATCTTTAAATGGAATCTCCAATACGTCAATTTCTTCATCTTCGGAATCTAATCCACCACCTTCATTAATCTTCATGTCATCTGAATATTCAGCTACAAAAAGATAAACTTTTTCAGTCATTGCTCCAGGTGACAAATAAGCTTCTTGAACACATTTTATGGCATTAATTTTATAGCCAACCTCTTCTTCAGTTTCTCTTAAAATTGCGACTTCAGCAGATTCATTTTCATCAATTAAACCAGCACAAACTTCAATTAACATCCCATCATTTTTATCATTTTCATAACTAGGCATTCTAAATTGTTTTGTCAATATCACTGTTGCTTTTTCAACATTATACAACAATACTGCAGCTGCATTACCTCTGTCATAACATTCACGTTCTAATCGCTTAACCTCTCCATTTTTAAATTGATAATCATAATCAATTCTATAGAGTGTTGCCCAAGCTTTAGACAGAATCTTATGTGTTATGTTTGTTAGACTTCGCATTTAGTTTTTATTACCAAACTGTTCTCTAGCTTCGGTATCTATATTTAACTGATTTACTCTCGCATCAACTTTACGTTTAAAATCAGTATCTGCAATAGTTGCCACATTATCTAAATAACGCACCACTTCTTGACGACGAATTTCAGAAAAATCTAAACCTTTCATATTAGATCGCATCAATTCTTGTAACATATTGAATTTCGTTTCATAATCTTTTTTGAAATACAACTCTGGATTTTCGAACCAATCCTCTTCTAAATCAAAATCTGTTAAACGCAAAGACACTGCACTCTGAATATTTCTTACATCACGAGATGAGAAAAATGGAAATATCTTCTGAATTTCTTTATATAAGTTGGCATAAAACAAATGTTGATTCGTTTTAAAACTGCCTTCAATTTTATCATAGGCTTCTAGAACTCGCCCTTCTGTTGGCTTATCTGAAACCTTAAAGATTTCTCCCATATTCTTAGCTAATCCTTGATCTTGCAGGTAACTGTAATTTTCTGGACCTTGCATGTTTACAAAGTCTGGCATCGTATCATCCAATTTCCGCCACCATAAATGATCTTGATCTAAAAAGTCATGTTCAGTTCGCGCACCATCAATTTTAAAACGACCTTGTACACGAGAGATTACTGCTTTATCTAACATCTCTGGAAGGTTCGTAAATAAGCCTATCGAACTATTTCCATAATTTACAGCATAAGCGCCTTCAGTATATCTTAAAAATACACCAATGACTTCCTTAACACCTGCAGACACACCTTGAGCTGTACGCTCTTGCAAATTGTTTTCTGCATCATCAATAGGTGCGAAAATCAATTTGGAAGGATCTTGCATAGGTTTCATCCACTCTACCATCTTTTCTGCTGAACCACCTTGAAAGGTTGAAATCAGAGTATCTGGCATTGGATGAAACAAAAATGGAATATCTAGATTGTCACAATGTTCTTTAAGTCGTGTTGCTATGGCAGCTATCAACATACTTTTTCCTGTTCCAGGAATTCCGTAACCCATAAACACAGGCATAAAACCTCCTAACTCTTGAAACGGATTCTTCTTAGCTGTAAAATCGTAGCTCAGCATACGTTCGGTTAATCGTCTTGCAAAGTGCTTTGCATCTCTGTTACCTACAATTTGTTCAAACTGAATTTTATTAAACTCAATACTTTTTGCAGTTCCTTGGAATATATTATCCCAACCTGCAACTGCAAAATCAGAGTTTTCAAGTTTGTAGGTTCTATCTAGAATAGTTTCAGTGTATTCTAAACTGCTTTTTCGCATTTGTATTTCAGCGATTAAGGCTTCAAAATACACAACCGTAAAATCGACGACGTCTTTATCTGTCTTTACAATTTCTGGATGACCTAAATATTTATCGTAGTAAAATAAAGCGCATGAAATTCCTTTTAATGGCGACATTAGTGATACTTCAGGAATACCGGCAAACTTATTCTTCATGACACTTAAATCGTCAGAAGCAACTGTTTGTAAATCATGTAAAATCTTATACGCTGTTGAAAACAACATGAACGCGGTCGCCGTTTGCATTTTGCTTTCGTACTCACGTTTTCCAGAATTATCGAGTGCCGATTTGTTTTCAGACAAACTAGATAATCCAGACGCATCATAAAAACTATCTTTAATCCAAATGCCTAAAGTAATTCCTTCTTGAACTGCATAAAGGGTTTGATTTAAATGGATAGGAATCGCAATAGACTCAGGCAACAAGCGCTTTTTAAGCTCTAAAATTGTTTTAGAAACTGAAGTTGATGTTGCTCCACCATTTCCATTAGCACGTGATAAATACAAGAGAATAGATTCGTCTTTAGCATCTTTATCTTTGTTTTTTGCACGCTGTCCTTGTTCCCATTGTATACTTTTAATATAGGAAGTGGCTTCATCACGAAGCATATCAAGTTCATTTTGTTTTATAGGAAATGTTGAGTTGTGTTCCATATTTTATTACATTTTTAAATTAGCAACTTCTATTGGTGGTTTTGCTAACCGATTTATAATCTCTGGTGTTTTGTTATACAATAATTGTATAATTCGATGTGGCGCAAAAACATAGTCTTGTTTGATGATGTCGCTCCATTTTTGAAATACTTGCTTACTAAAATAACCGCCTTCTTCAAATTCACTACCTGAAAACACTTCATGTATTTTAAATGATAAGGCATAAGACTCTAAAGGAATTTCTTTAGCAGCAATACTTTTAAGAATAGTATGCGTAATTTCATTTTCATCTTTAGCAAACACATTGTGAAATGGTCCTAAATCGATACGCTTAATATGCTTAGGTCTTACATCAGTTAACTTTCTGTCTATTCCATAAGCCATAGTGTCTAAATTCATATCGCGATCTGCTGTACTTTTTAAGACGTCATAAATTTCATTTTTATAACTCTCAATATTTCGACCATCATAATCAAAATACATAAAGCATATAAATGGACGGTTATGTGATACATCATAAAAACTCCAGCTCGTCATGTACTGAGCAGAAGCTTTTTCTGGAGCCTCAATAATTTTACCTTGTACAAAACGATTAAAAATATATTTCTGTTCTACAGAGGTATAATATACTATTGAAGATGCTTGAAATAACTTATTCTTTTTAACGGGTTGTTTTTTCCGAAGCAATTGATCTAGAAACTCTTCTTGTATCTCACTAACATCTTTCAGTTTTGCAACATAATTATCTCTTAAGGATAAATCATTAAATAGATATCTAAACTCTAAGTAATTAGGAAAACCTGAATCGGTTAAATCAACCTTCATATTATCCTCTTCGTCATACATGTATTTTACACGCATGGCTTCTATTGAATACATTAATAAGTCACAATATTGCTTAAAAAAGATAAGCTCTTTTGGTGTACATAAATCTTCTTTTTGCACACTAACAATAAGCTCTTTAAGTACAAAATCTACTTTTTTATGATAAAAGATGTATTGTTCTTTAGAATCTAATACTGCGGAATCTAATGGAGTTACAATCATAATCTATTTAGACATGAGTTTGTTTGATAGTTTGCGTTAAGGATTGAAGCGACATCCTTTTTGTTTTATGATAGACCTTTCGACTATGCTTAAGGAGACACAACAAAAAGATATAGCGGAAAGCCTGACCTGTTTTTGCCATTAAAAGCAAAGGCAGGTAACGCCATAATTATTAATTTAGCTCAACAAATCGTCATTTCCACCTTCTGGTTTAGGAGTTCCTTCTGGTTCTCCATCATTTCCTGAAGGTGCATTAGGGTCTGCTTTATAGTAATCTTCAAAAATCTCTTTCATATCGATACCATAACGCTCAGCAAAATTCTTTTGAATATCTGAATCTTTAGCTCTAATCTCTTGCAAAGCTTCTGCATAACTACCATATACACCTTGCATTACTTTCTCGTGAACTGGAATATTTTCCATCATTTCTTGACGTGCTTTAGCACTTGCTGTATGCATAGACGCTAAAGTTTCACCTATATGCTCATCTGTTTTAACACCTAAATGTTCTAAAATAGCAGCAAACTCTTGATCTGTTCTAGCTTTTAAAGCAACAACATAACCATCATAATATTTTAAACGCTCTTCAGTATCACTTTTTAATTTAGCACGATGTGTTTGTAAGTTACTACGTAAAGACGTCAATACTTTAATTGTTAAATTATGCTTGTGCACGAAACTATCTTTAGAAGCTGCTAAAGTTGTATAAGCATTTTTAAGTCCCTCTAACTCTTCAACTTTTTGTTCTAGAGTCGTTACATCACCAATAGCTTTTGCATACTCTGCAGATTGTTTATCAACTATTTCCTCTAAAGCCTGACGTGCTTGTTTTAAAGCAGCATACTTTTCTTCAAGCTTTGCTTCTACTTCTTTCTTCTTTTCTAAAGCCTTGATATGGTTTTTAGTAGCTTCAACAATTGCAGTTTGAAGTTTGTCTTCAACTTCTTTAATTTCAACTTCACGGTTTTTCAAACGCGTTACTGCAGCTTGCGACTTGTAACTTAATTCGCTTAATAAGGTTTGTACATCTGCACTTTCAATACGTGTTTGAAACATTGCCTTCGCTTTATTGTCGGCAGCATCTCTATCTTTCTGAGCTACATTTAATTCATCTTGAGCGTCTTTAATCTTACTTTTTCTTCCCCAAAGATTATTCCACCATGTATCTGGTTTTGCTTCTGCATCTTCTAACTCTACTTTTGCACGTTCTAATCGTTTTATGGCATCATCAATGACTTTTTGCTCATTAGGATTAAGAGAAGAGAATTTTTCGAAAATAATTCCAACTTCATCCTGATAGTCTGTAAGATCCTTAATAGCATCTAAAAGCGTAGTTCTATCCTGTTCTGCCATGTGAACGACATCATCAAGCGTAGCGTTTAATATTTTCTGACGGCTTTCTGGATCATCTTCTTGCGCAAGTTTAGATTTCATTGTATCAATGGCTTTTCCCCAATTGACATCTACTTTCTCGCTTTTCTCGTTAGTATTAGTTTCTAATAAATCAAAATCGTCAGACATGGTATATGTAGTGTTTTAAGTTGAACAAAGTTTCGGATAAGCAATTTCGTTAAAAAATATGATTTTAAAAACTTAATGCGCCTAAAATATAAGTAGCAAATCTGAATGATTTGTTACAAATTTTCTACACTCATCATTTGTGATTATCTTTAAATTCTAAAAAAGCATCTATGAAATATTTAAAACTTTTAATAGTACTGATTTGTTTATTTGTCTTTTCATGTAAAACTGATAAAAAAGAAACGAATACCATTGCCACTGAAACAGTTAGTGAAGACGTAAGTTCTGAAAACAAAACTGATACAGCTGAAACAGAAGCGGTTACTATTGAAGCTCCAAAAAAAGACGATAGATTAGAAAAGAAACCAGAAGCAATTATAAAAAAAGTCGCGACTCCAAAAACCACAAAAAGTGCTGTTACCATAAATCCTATTTTTCATGGATCTCTAGTTCTAGAATACAAAAATGTTGTTTTATATATAGATCCTGTTGGAGGCGCAAAAGCTTTTAAAGGACAAAAGCCACCAACTTTAATATTGATAACTGATATTCATGGTGATCACTTAGATATTGAAACTTTAGAAGCAATCGCGACTAAAGGTTCAAAAATAATTGCACCAGTTGCCGTTGCAGATAAATTGCCAACTGGCTTACGAAGTAAAACATCTGTGCTCTCTAACTTTCTAAGTAAAAACTACACTATTGGTAGTGCCAATTTAACTATTGAAGCGATTCCAATGTATAATCTTCGAAAAGAAGCTATGAATTTCCATCCAAAAAACCGTGGAAATGGATACGTATTAACATTAGGCAAGGAACGTGTCTATATTTCTGGTGATACAGAAGATATTCCGGAAATGAGGCAATTAAAAGATATTGATATTGCATTTGTCTGTATGAATTTGCCATATACCATGACAATTGAAAGTGCAGCAGATGCCGTTTTGGACTTTAAACCTAAAAAAGTGTATCCATATCACTATAAAGGTACAAATGGTTTTAGTGATGTGAAAAAGTTTAAATCTATCGTAAATGAGGGAAATAGGGCTATTGAAGTGATACAGGATGACTGGTATAAAAAATCCGATGAAGTGTAAACGTTAAAATGTAACTTTTTTATAACTAAACAGTTGGCATTTCGATAAAAATCGTATATTTGAATACCAAATCTAATAAAACTTAAAAAATATGTTAGCTAACTTCGTAAGGACTTATTCCCTTGTAAGCACAACTCAGCTCACTATTGTACTCATCATAACTGCAGTTATTTTTGCAGTCTTCATTGGCATTGCTGTCATAAAAATGTATAAACTAAAAGCTGAGAATAAACGCTTAATGGATAAGAGTAAATACAAGACTGATGTAGATAAGGAATATACCGATTTTACCGATAGTCATTTGTATGATACAAAAAATTAGTCATTAATTGTATGCAGCAAGATGATTCCAAACTAGTCGCAGTACTATCTATTGCTTTTATAACGATACTAATTCTATTAGTTCTTAATTTTATTAAAGTATATCAGTTAAAAAAGGAAAACAACGCTCTAAAAAAACAAATAGAAAACAAATAAAAAAGCCAGCATTTAGCTGGCTTTTTTATTACTGAAATATATTAATAAACTATCTCACTAGTTTTTTATACTTAATACGTTTTGGTATTAAATCTCCACCTAAACGTTTCTTCTTATTTTCTTCATAATCTGAGAAGCTACCTTCAAAGAAATACACTTGACTATCGCCTTCAAAAGCTAGGATATGAGTACAAATACGATCTAAAAACCATCTGTCGTGACTAATCACAACTGCACAACCTGCAAAGTTTTCCAATCCTTCTTCTAACGCTCTTAATGTATTGACATCAAGATCATTAGTTGGTTCATCTAAAAGTAACACATTACCTTCTTCTTTAAGCGTCATTGCTAAGTGTAAACGGTTGCGTTCTCCTCCAGATAGTAATTTAACAGCTTTATTCTGCTCACTTCCAGAAAAATTAAAACGACTTAAATACGCTCTAGAATTTACTTGCTTTCCTCCCATCATGACCAACTCTTGTTCGTCACTAAAATTTTGCCAGATTGATTTTTCCGGATCTATATTGGAATGTTTCTGATCTACGTAAGCTAATTTAGCAGTATCTCCTACTTTAAACTCACCCTTATCTGGAGTTTCTTCTCCCATTATCATTCTGAAAATTGTCGTTTTACCAGCACCATTTGGTCCAATAACACCAACTATTCCAGCTTGTGGTAGATTGAAATTTAAATCTTCATATAGCAATTTGTCATCATAACCTTTACTAACACCTATGCTTTCTATAACATTAGTTCCTAAACGTGGACCATTCGGTATATAGATTTCAAGTTTTTCGTCAAGTTGTTTTTGATCTTGACTCATTAATTTGTCATAACTCTTCAAACGTGCTTTTTGTTTCGTTTGACGACCTTTTGCACCTTGACGAACCCATTCAAGCTCTCGTTCTAGTGTTTTCTGACGCTTAGAAGCAACTTTACTTTCTTTAGCCATTCGTTTAGATTTTTGATCTAACCAGGATGAGTAATTCCCTTTCCAAGGAATTCCTTCGCCTCTATCAAGCTCTAAAATCCAACCAGCAACATTATCTAAAAAGTATCTATCGTGAGTCACTGCAATTACAGTTCCTTTATATTGTGCTAAGTGATGCTCTAACCAATGTACAGATTCGGCATCTAAGTGATTTGTTGGCTCATCTAATAATAAGACATCAGGTTCTTGAAGTAACAAACGGCAAAGTGCCACTCTACGACGTTCACCACCAGATAACAATCCAATTTTCTTATCGCCATCAGGCGTACGAAGCGCATCCATTGCAATTTCTAGCTTGGTATCCAATTCCCAGGCATTTGAAGCATCAATTTGATCTTGGAGTTCGGCTTGACGATTCATTAGCTTTTCCATTTTATCAGGATCGCTATATACTTCTTCTAAACCAAATTGATCATTGATACTATTATATTCATCAAGGATAGCTACTGTTTCCGCAGCACCTTCTCTAACAATCTCCATGACCGTTTTATCATCATCTAATTTAGGTTCTTGCTCTAAATATCCAACTGAATAATCTTGTAAAAAGGTAACATCACCTTGGTAGTTTTTATCAACTCCTGCAATAATTTTAAGTAAGGTTGATTTACCTGAACCATTAAGACCTAAGATTCCTATTTTTGCTCCATAAAAGAAGCTTAAGTAAATATTTTTTAAAACTGGCGTGTTAGCCGATGGAAATGTCTTCGTTAAACCAGACATTGAGAAAATCACTTTTTTATCATCACTCATTATACTCTACCTTTTAAAGCGTTAAATACCCAAGCAATAGCGAAAAAACCAATTCCTACAGCTGCAAAACCCCAACCTGCTACATCATCATATCTAAATGCGCCTAATGCTATTAAACCTAATCCAACTATTATCATAACTGTGGTAGCCCAAGCTAACACCGTATTTTTATTCATTGCCATAATCTTATTATTTTAAGGGAAACACAAATATCGCATTTTTAAACTTAAAAAAGCACCCAAATCTGGATGCTTTTTTGCAATTTATCAATTATTTGATTTAGTTCATTGGAACTTCAACGATTACCAATTCAGAGTTTTGATTTGCTATTATTTCAATATTTTCAGTTTCGGAAACACCTATAGCATCTCTTCTTTCTAAGGTATTGTTAGCCACTTCAATTTCGCCTTCTACCACAAAAATATAAAATCCGTTTTGTGATGATTTCATCTTCAAATTTAAAGTTTTATCCGAATCTAAATGTGTTTTATATATGTAAGCTTGCTGACTGATTGGCAAAGCATCACCTTCTAACTTGTCTTTAGGAGCAACTACAGTCTGCAATTGATTTTGTTTTCCTTCAGAAGGGAATTGACGTTGCTCATAATTTGGTTCAACATTTAATTCTTCAGGAACGATCCATAATTGCAAAAAGTTAACTTCATCAGTTTTGCTATCATTAAATTCAGAATGTGTTAATCCTGTACCTGCTGTCATAACTTGTACTTCCCCAACTTCAATAGCACGTTTGTTTCCCATATTGTCTTTATGAGATAATGCGCCTTGCAAAGGAATAGAGATGATTTCCATGTTTTGATGTGGATGTGTTCCGAATCCCATTTTAGGTTGTACTAAATCATCATTCAAAACACGAAGTGCTCCAAAATTCATGCGTTCTGCATTTTGATAATTCGCAAAACTAAAGGTATGATGTGATTTTAACCAACCATGGTTTGCGAATCCTCTTGTATTTGATTTGTGAATTATTGTCTTCATAATTTTTTTTTTTAATTGTTAATTTGCTGGAAGAAATCCCATTTTACCCATTTGAAAGTCTCTCATGGCTTCCAAAAGTTCAGTTTGTGAATTCATCACATAAGGTCCATAAGTTGCCACTGGCTCATCAATTGGTTCTCCAGATAAGAAAAGTAATGTGCTATCAGCTTCCGCTTTTATAGAAAACCCTTCTCCATCTTGCTGAAATTCCATTAGTTGATTTTTATCTAGTTCTAGAGTCTCAACGTTATTTATGATCACCTTTCCTTTTAATAGATATAATAATCCATGATGTGAATTAGCATACGGTATAAACTGCTCTCCTCCTGCTTTTGCATCAATCATGAAGGCATTAACAGCCGTTTGAGTTGCAATCCTTCCAAATGTATTATTTAACTCTCCAGCAATGATTCTAGTTTCGACTTTTCTGTCTTCGGAAGTGATTACATTAAACTCTTCATGGGTTGCATGTTGATAATTAGCTTCGATCATTTTCTTTTCAGAAGGTAAATTTAACCACAACTGAATTCCTTCTAAAGTTCCGCCTTTTTGTACAAAGTCTTTTGTTGGACCTTCAGCGTGAATAATACCTCGTCCAGCTGTTGTCCATTGCACATCACCAGCTTTTACAACGCTTTCATTTCCTAAAGAATCGCGATGTAATTGCTCTCCTTGTACCAAAAATGTAACTGGTTCAAAGCCTCTATGTGGATGTGGACCTAAATCAAATGGATTATTAGTCTCTGAAATTTCGTATGGTCCATAATGATGTAACAATACGAATGGATTAATCATTTCAATATGTTCAGTTGGGAATGGTTGTCGTAAGCGAATTGGTCCCATATCTACGAAATGACTTCGTCCTGCTCTTTTTATTGTATTTAGTTTCATAATTAATCTTTATAACAATATTTTCCATGGAAAATATTTAGTTAAAAAAATACGGTTATCGCATTTTATCTAGCAGATCACTTAATTGTTCTGCCTCTTTTTCATTTAAATTGTTAATCAAAGTTCTATTAAAGTCTTTTGGAATAGACTTTAACAAAGATTTCCCTTCTTTAGTTATAGCAATTTTAACCACACGTCTATCTTCTTCAGACGGAAAACGTTCTATATAGTTTTTAGCACATAACTTATCCATTAAACGTGTCGCATTTGGCGAACGTTCCAGCATGCGATCTTTAATAGTTTGAACTTTTAATGCCTCCTCTGCTCCTTTTAATATTCTTAAGATATTGTACTGCTGCGGAGAAATGCCATAATCTTTAAAAAATTCGTTCTGACAACTCGTTATCCAATTGGCAGTATAAATAATATTGAGCATTGCTTTAACTCTATTATTCTCAAATTTTGAATTGATATCTTTTGCCAAATCTCCCATTATTGAGAATTATTTTTCATGTGAACAAATGTGTTTTGCATTAGCTCGTCTAAGCAATTTGTATCTACATCTGAAAGCTTGTTAATATATAAGCAACCTTTACTCGTTTTATGTTTTCCTAGTTTAGACAACAACTCCGTTTCTTGCTCTAATCCAAACATCAGGTGTAAAGAAATATTTGCTTTTGCTGGTGCAAACCCAATTAAAAACCATTCTCCTTCTTTACCTGCTTTTGTTTTATAAACATAACTACCAAAACCAACCTTTTTTGCTCCCCACATTTTAGCTTTAAATCCAGTTATTCGTTCAAGCATTTCAATAAGTGTCAAACAATCTTCTTTCTTCACAGGATCATCTATAGCATTTATAAACGCTATAACATCTGCATCATTTTCTTTGGTTTTTAAATAGGACATGTACTCTATAAGTTATTTTTAAAAGTTATAACTTTGTTCTTAAGTTGTTCATTTAATTCTGAATTAGTAATTTTTCCTTCTGAAAAATTTTCATGAAATGAAGGTAATGAAAAATCACCAACAATGTTTCCTCCCATAAAAGGGAAACGACCTTTAGCTATTTCTAAAACTGTAGCTCCTCCTCTAGCTCCTGGAGATGTTGCCATTAGTAACATTGGTTTATCACTCCATAACTTTCCGTCTATTCGAGACATCCAATCAAAGATATTTTTAAAAACTGTAGCATAAGCTCCATTATGTTCTGCGAATGATAATATAATTCCATTTGAAGATTTAATGAGATCTAAAAATTTGTGTGCGTTATCTGGTATGCCATGTTCTATCTCATAATCGATTCCGTATAGCGGTAATTCAAAATCATTTAAGTCTAAAACTGTGACTTCGGCATTTTCTACTAAAGTTGAAGCATATACAGCCAACTGTTTGTTTATTGAGTTCTTACTGTTAGTTCCTGCGAATGTTATTATGTTTTTCATGAATTCTTTGTTTTTGTTGGTACAAATACTGTCTCTTATACACATCTCCGAGCCCACGAGACAGG